>Ga0256840_1000520_pt1 | contig 39212 bp, 36 predicted proteins | sample 355202metaG_FD_185969 | JGI IMG/M metagenome (GOLD analysis project Ga0256840, IMG submission 185969) | Hydrothermal vent microbial communities from Mid Atlantic Ridge, Atlantic Ocean - 355-202 | ecosystem: Environmental > Aquatic > Marine > Hydrothermal vents | place: Atlantic Ocean: Mid...
TCTAATAGTTTGGTAATATGGTTCATGACCTGTCCCCTAAATTATGGTATGCAAAGACAATATATTATACTGCCTTTCATAATCCACGTAGATTAGGATGGACAGGTCAAAACATCATATCTAATAAAAAGGTGTGTAACCATTCTGGCTTTGGTAGAATGGTGGTTTTTAGGTATACGGGACATTCATGAAAATTAAAACACTCCTATCACTGGCTTTTTGTGGAAGCTTGCTTTTTACTGCGCAACTTTATGCTAAAAAACCTTCAATAAAAGAGGCTAAAAAATTCTTAAACGAAGTGGAAAGAACCTACCTTGAAGAAGGTGAATATTCAGCAAAAATCGCTTGGGTACAAAGCAACTTCATTACCGAAGACACCGTATGGTTGGGTGCCAAGAGCAATGAGAAAATGACTGCTATTGGTGTTAATTACGCCATCCAAGCAGCCAAATACGACAACACAAAACTGCCAGCAGACATGCGTCGCAAGATGAACATGCTTAAAAATGGGCTAACCATTGCGGCACCAATTGATGAGAAAAAGAACAAAGAATTAGCGCAAATTTCATCCGAGTTAGAGGCCATGTACGGCACAGGAAAATACTGCCAAGAAGGCGAATGCAAAACACTCAATGATTTGGAAGAAATCATGACACACTCGCGGGATAAAGACGAACTGCTTGAAGCCTGGAAAGGGTGGCGCACCATTGCTCCTGCCATGAAGCCTAAGTATGCAAAAATGGTTAAACTTGCCAACGAAGGCGCGAAAAACCTTGGGTTTAAAGACACTGGCGCCATGTGGCGTTCGCAATACGATATGCCTGCGGATGACTTTTCCAAAGAACTTGACAAACAATTCCAACAAGTCAAACCTTTATACGAAGCCTTGCAATGCCATGTCCGTGCTAAATTGACCGAATATTATGGCAAAGAAGCGATGGGAAATGACGGCATGATTCCTGCCCATTTGCTTGGTAATATGTGGGCGCAATCTTGGGGCAATGTTTACGATATCGTTAAACCACCAGCTGATGTTGAAGGCTCGCCCATTGATGTGACAAAGCTATTAAAAAAAGCCAAATACGACCCAATTAAAATGGTTAAAACAGGCGAAGGATTTTTTACCTCGCTTGGTTTACCGCCCTTACCTGAAACATTTTGGACGCGTTCACTTTTCACAAAACCACAGGACCGCGAAGTGGTGTGTCATGCCAGTGCCTGGGATTTAGACAATGCCGATGATTTACGCATTAAAATGTGTATTAAAATTGATGAAGAGGATTTTGTGACCATTCACCACGAACTGGGGCATAATTTTTATCAGCGTGCTTACAAAGACCAAAGCATCATTTACCGCAATGGTGCCAATGATGGTTTTCATGAAGCGATTGGGGATACTATCGCCTTATCAATTACGCCTGAATATTTAACCAAAATAGGCTTACTCGATAAAGCGCCAAAAAGCGAAAGTGATTTGGGAATGCTGATGAAAATGGCATTGGATAGAGTTGCGTTTTTACCCTTTGGCTTAATGATTGATCAATGGCGTTGGAAAGTATTTAACGGTGAAATTTCAGAAGATGAATACAACAAAGGGTGGTGGCAACTTCGCAATTATTACCAAGGCGTGAAATCTCCCGTGGCTATTTCTGAGGACAATTTTGATCCGGGAGCCAAGTATCATATACCTGCAGGAGTTCCCTATACCCGTTATTTCTTAGCGCATATACTTGAATTTCAATTTCACCGTGAATTGTGTAAAACGGCAGGAAATACCGAACCTCTTCACCGTTGTTCGATTTATGGTAATAAGCAAGCAGGGGCAAAGTTAATCAAAATGCTTGAAATGGGCGCATCCGCTCCTTGGCAAGAGGCATTACAAGTGGTCGCCAATTCTCGCGACATGGACGCAACTGCGGTAATTGATTATTTTGCTCCATTAAAAACATGGTTAGATGAGCAAAACAAAGAACGCGATTGTGGTTGGTAGGCACAACTAAAACCGCGTGCATCGATTGCGATAAGTGCGAGCCGAAACACAGGGCTTTTTGTTCATTTTATACAAGGGGTGCAAAATTCGTGTGCAACTTTTATTTATTTGTTGTAATATCAATCTGTTAGTGTGACAATGTTAAAAATTGTAAGGAACAAAGTAACATTGCTGTTCAATATATAAATAATATTATGAGAGAAATATGAAGATATATATTTTAGAAGACGACACGGATCAATCAGAATTATACACATTGTGGTTGGATAACTATGACTGTAAGGTTTTTGATAAAGCTAGAGATTTAATCAAAGAAATCCCGTTTAATGTACCCGATGTCTTATTAATAGATTGGAACCTTCCCAAAGTGGGAGGCTTGGATGTATTGCACTGGTTAAAAGGAAGCCGATACGACAACATTCCTGTTATCTTTTTAACCTCTCGAAATACAGAAGATGACATTGTAACGGCACTAACAGATGGAGCCGATGATTATATGGTTAAGCCAGTTAGTGAAGGCATTTTAAAAGCCAGAATAAGTGCGGTCACAAGAAGGCTTGTGGACAACGAAAATAAAGACTTACAGTCTGATCCTTACACCTTTAACAAAAAAGCCAATGTTGTCTCTTATGAGGGTGTGAATGTTTCCCTGACAAACAAAGAGTTTGAATTAGCTCTGTATTTTTTTTACAATGAAGGCGCTTTGATATCCAGAGACCAACTACTGGAATCAATTTGGGTAAAAAGTTCAGACATTAATACCAGAACGGTTGATACCCACATCAGTCGATTGCGCAAAAAACTCCTGTTAAATGGCACCTATGGATGGAAATTAGTATCAATTTATCACCAAGGATATAAACTAATCAATCAAAATCAAACATAAACACATGAGTACAAAAAAGACAGAAACAACTCCTCCTAATTCAGTTGATCAAATCCGAGACATTCTATTTGGTGAGCAAATTAACCTCATTGAAAAAAGGTTTGCGGCACTCGAAAAAAATCTGATGGATTCAATTGAAAAATTAGCACAGAGAGTTGACAAAACTAACAAAGAAATAAAAGAACAAATAAGTCAATCCAATAAAGAACTTAGTGCCGACAATTCACAATTAGAGCAACAACAAACCCAAGCGCTCAATAAACTGGAGTCGACACTGAGTGCTAAAATTATTGAAACCGAATCTGATTTAGTCAATCAACTGCAAATGGAAATTCAAAAACTGGATAATAAAGCCAGCCACAGAAAAGACTTGGCTCAACTCCTAACGGATATGGCAACAAAGTTGGCAGACTAAGTCCTTTCACATGAGCAAAGAACGCGACATATTAAAGTCTCTTTTGCTAAAAGAAGAGCTTGAGGTTCTTAATCAACTTAAAAGCAAACTGTTATCAGAAGAGCAATTTACCGATGAGGTGGCAAAGGTGCTCTCGAGTGCCATCAAGCGCTCGCAAAAAACAGACCCTCAGCTAGAACATGCATTAGAAAAACCCATAAAAAAAGGCGTATTGCGCGCTTTTTCAGAAAGCAAACAATCCATTATCGATGCTTTGTTGCCCATTATGGGTCAACTTATACGTAAAACGGTTACCAATAGCATAAAACAGTTTGTATCTGATATTAATCGAGCCATAGAACAAGATTTTTCGATTAAATCCTTAAAATGGCGATGGCAAGCTAAAAAAGCAGGCATCACCTACCCAGAAATGCTATTCCAAAAAACCATCCGCTACCAAGTAACGGATATATTTTTGATTAACAAAGACAATGGTTTATTGATCGAACACGCTGGGTCAGATGATTTGTTAAAAGACAACAATGCCATCTCGGCAATGTTAACTGCCATCCAGTCTTTTATAGAAGATTCTTTCGACTCTGAGGATGCCCACCTGCAAAGTGTTGAAATAAAAAACCAAAACTTTATTATTGCCACAGGTCCCAAAGTATATCTTGCAGCGGTTGTTAAAGGAAATCCAACAGAGCGTTTAAAACAAAGATTTCAAGAAATAATAGAAAATATTCATGCAGAATATTCAGAAATGTTGCTGCAAGAAGACACTTACCAAAACAACTTGGAACTCAATGATTTCCTTCGCAGAAATTTGGTCACAAAAAGCCTTTCTGATAAACAAAAGGAGGTCAACACCTTGCCTTGGATTTTAATGCTAATTGCATTGGTCACTGGTATTGCTTATTGGTCCTATACTCGCAATCAGAGCCTAAAAAATATTTGGCAAAAAAGCTCAACGATTGATGGGCTTTACGTGCAAAAAATTGAACGAAAGGATGGCGGTTTTATGCTTTATGGTTTGCTTGACCCGCTTGCAGACACCTCTAAATTATCAGATGATGCCGTGACTTTTGTAACCAAGCCTTATGCTTCTTTAGATGAAGCGATTGTTCAAAAAAGAATTAATCAAGCTCTTTCTCATTACCAAATGGTTCAATCGCGTTTTAACAATGGACTCCTTACGCTAACAGGAGAAATTAACCACGAAGACAGTCAACTATTATTAACTCGGCTTTATTCAATCAATGGCGTTAATCACATTGATGACGGAGCATTAGTCAAAACCAATCCACCAACAGACCAACCAGAAGAAGATTTATCGCCTTTTTTCGACCAAATTAATAATGCCTTTATTCGCATTCCCGATATAAAAAACCTAGCCCTGATTGAGGCGCAACTGGGCTTTATTATTAAAAATTTACAATTGTTAGAGGAAAAAGGCATTAAAATGCAGTTAACACTGATTGGAACCAGTGATTGCGCAGGCCTATTAAGTGATGACTATTCTTTAAAAAGGGCAAATACAGTCAAAGAGCTTATCGGCGCTTCATTAAAGGAAAATGGTTTCATAAACACAAAGGTTAAGAAGTGTACAGTCACTAATCAAACGAACAACAAATCATTGTTGGGCGTCAAATTTAATTTAAAAGGTCTTTGAAGAGAAAAAATGTCAGTAGCAAAAAAAATATGTTTAATAGGACGCTTTGCTGTTGGCAAAACCAGCCTTGTTAAACAATTTATAGAAAAGCAGTTTGGCGAAAAATACAAAACAACCGTAGGTGTGAGTATTTCAACAAAAAATTTAACCGTGGAAAACAAAGATATTTCTCTGGTAATTTGGGACATTGCAGGCTTTGAACAAGATGGGCATTATGCTCACTACATGAGAGGCGTTCACGGGCTTATTTGGGTATTAGATGGAACTGAGCCAGAGTCATTTAAAATTCTTGAAACGATAAATAACTCTTTGCCTGAAATAAAACAAGTTCCTTCGGTTTGTTTTATTAACAAATGTGACTTAGTTGATGAGTGGGTAATCAAAGAATCTGAAATCAACTCTTTAAAAGAGTTTAATTATGCGGTTTACAAAACTAGCGCCAAAACAGGTGAAAATGTTGAAGCAGGCTTTACCAAACTGGCATCTTTATTGTTGAGTTCATTATGATACCAGAGGTCGTTAAAAATTTTCTTCTGCAAAACAAGGAAAAGCAAGGTTTTTTCTGTTTGCAATTAACCAATGACTTATTAATCGAACACGTGTATGGAAAACCCCAGCAACTTGGGTTAAGCCCTCCTAAAAAAGGGTTAAAAGTTCTTGAAGTTTTGCCTGTTTTTTTGCCTGAGATGTACAATGAAGAATTTGAAATTCCTTTTTATAACTTGAGTGAACACAGTGTTTGCAATATCTATTTCATAAAAAAACACAAAGAAAACTACCTAATATTTGTTGATAAGTCTGAAATTTTCCAAGTCACGCAAAAATACCAGCAATTTGCTCACGAAGACAATATTTCTAAAAATAAATTCAAACGAATAGCTCAAGAACTGGAACGAGCAAAACAAAAATTAAACAAATCAAACCAAGAAAAAGCCACTTTGATTGCTATGCTGTCTCATGAGCTAGGAACACCTTTGACCTCTATTCTTGGTTATTGTGAACTGTTATTAGAAGAGGATGAAAACAACCATAATTTACAAGTGATACACAGAAACTCCATCTATTTGCAACACTTGATTGAAAACACCTTATTGTTTGGAAAAACTGAAGTGGATAGCATGTCAACTCATATTGAGACCATTAATGTCGAGGATTTTCTCGGGTCTTTGGTGGACACCATTTTACCTGCAGCGCTAGAAAAAGACATATTTATAAGTGCTCAGAGTAGCGAACAAGGCACCATTAACATTGATGTCACTCGAACCAAGCAAATATTAATCAACTTACTCAATAATGCGGTTAAGTACTCCAATCATGGCTCAGTAAAAATATGTTGTCACGTCTCTAAAGAGCAGTATGAGTTTTTAATTTCTGATACTGGAATAGGAATTGATGTGGCACAACAAAACAATATTTTCAACCCTTGGGAGAGGGTTAATAAAAACGATGGAAAGGGTTCAGGAATAGGGCTATTTATCAGTCAGAAGCTCGCCAAAGCCATTGGTGGCCAGTTGCAGCTTAAAGAGTCGACTAAAAACGTGGGTTCTGTCTTTCAATTATTACTTCCGGTAAAAGAGCCTTCTGTAAACCATGAAAATAAAACTCCATCGCAAACCATTTGCTTGCAAGCAAAGACATTATTAGTTATCGATGACGATCAAGATGTTCTTGATTTGATTGAAGCCTTCTTAGAAAAAACAGAGTTAAAAGTCATCACCGCTTTAAGTTTTCTTGATGCGGAGTCGATTCTAATAAAAACCAATGTTGATTTAATTTTAACCGATTTAAATGTAGGAGCGGCAAAAGCCCCAACCTTCTTAAAAGAATTGAGGAATGACAAATGCGATGTGCCTGTTGTTTTAATGTCGGCAATGCCATCAAATAAGGCAAAACAACAATTCATAGAAAATGGCTTTAATAATGTTATGCTAAAACCATTTAATCATAATCAGCTACTAAAAACGATAACCACAAACATATAAAATCCAGATGAATAATAAAACCACTCTTTACAGCCTCTCTTCAGATATTACTGCTCTGAATTCAAACTTATCTGAGCACATTAAAACCATGTCGGATTTGGGTTTGTATGAATTATTGCTTAACTCTGAAAACAGCATCGTGCTTTTTGAGAAAAGCCAAACAAACAAAGTGTTGCCAATAATAGATTCCATTAAAAACGATAAAAGTCGGTTTATTTGCATAGGAGATAATTTAGGCTCAGAAGAAAGGCTTACGTTACTTAATCGCAACATTGAGTTTATAACACCTGAGAAATTTTCAGAATTAAGCCATTACTTCTTTGAAGTGAGTTCTGGTTCATCATCTCAAAAAGTCTTGTTTGTTGAAGACGATAAAGCTCAAATACTCTTAATTGAACACATCTTAACCGAAGCAGACATAAACGTAAAATCCATTACCAAAGCCGAAGAAGTCCTGGATGTGCTAGAGTCTTTTCAGCCAGATTTGATATTAATGGATTTAAATCTTGAGGGTATAACAGGAGATAAACTTGTTAGAATCATTCGTAAAAAGCCAAGTTTTGCTAATTTGCCTATTGTTTTTTTGACTGCAGATACAAGTTTAGAGTCACGAATGAAGGTTTTAAATTCTGGAGCCGATGATCTTTTAACCAAGCCAATTAATCCAAAGTTATTGGTGGCAGCACTAAAAAACAGGATGCAACGAAGTTCAATAAGGCAAGTTGCCACACAACCAAAAGACACAATTATTCACAACCTAGAAGAAGATTCTATTGACAAGTTACAGGTATTTTTTAATGACAACAAAAGCAACCCAAAGGCTTCGATAATTTGGCTAAAGGTTAAAAACAAACATGAAATAAGAAAAAAACTCGGTTTTCAAGGGTTTAAAAAAATAGGACGGAAAATGTTTGAAACCATACCTACAGGTAAGGTCGAAATTGATTTTAAATACGAAATAACCGATGGATTGTTTGTTTTTTGCTCTGCTTCAATGGGCAGAAAAGAGGCATATGATTGGGTTGAGAATATACAAAAGTGGTTATCAAAAAACTATTTCTCAGTAAATGGAAAAGATTATTTTGTTGATGTTTCTGCCATTATATTAACGGATATCCCAAGCAAAACCGAAAAAGAGGACTTAATACGTAAAGCGGAAAATATTCTCATTGATGGAATATCAGATCAAAACATTGCTTTTTTGGAAGAAGGGATAGAAGAAAAGAGGTTCTATTTATTAAAAACCCAAATTGAAAATTCAATTAAAACACGAAATTTTAAATGGCACTACCAAGGCATCGTTTCAACAGCAGATGAATCTCAAGAAATTCACCAAATTATGTTGAGAATTTTAACAGACTCAGGAAAAGAACTAGGAACAGAAGAGTATTTAGAAGCGGCGCAAAAATCTGGATTATTGAGGTTGCTTGATCGCTTTACCTTAGAACATGCCGTGCGCAAAATCCGCAGTGGAGAACAGCAAAATTCTGCTATTAAAATTTTATTGAACCAGGTTATGTCTGGTTTTGACTCCAAAGAAATGCGAAACAGAAAGCTCGAAACAATAAACTCATTAAACTTACCAGAACAATCCCTTATTTTTCAATTTAATAAACAAGACGCGCAAGAATACATGAGCATATTGGGCGAAGTCGGAAGAGAATTAAACCACGCTAAGATTAAAGTGTGTTTATCTAATTTTGACTGTTCAAACTTATCCTGGAAGATTGCTCGAAAACTCAATGTCAGTTGGATACGACTTAGACCATTTAAAAAAGGCGATGCCTTACTAGATACAGACAACCCAGACAACTTATCCAAAACAATAAACAAAGCACATGTTTTAGGTTATAAGGTCGTTGTTTCACGTGTCGACAATGCAGGCTTAGCTGCCAATTTATGGAAACTAAACATAGATTATTTACAAGGCAATTTTATCCAACCTCCTGTTGAAGATTTGGGTTAATAAAACTGTTAACAGGAATCTACTTAAGTATCTTTTTCAAGTGATTTTTGGTAATAAGAAATAGTACTTTTTAGCTTTCGCTATAACTTGTTTTTGAACGGTTTTATTTGTATCAACATGTTTTGCAAAATTTAGGATTCCACTACCTAATTCTCGAAATAAAAGGTTTATATTTATAATAACAAACCTATCAAAATCTATTTTTTTATTCTCTAAATGTTTTTTATTTGAGTAATCAGTTGTGTAAATAGCTCTTTTTGCATATCCGTTCTCACTTAAATTGGAATCAGAGGTTAAAGTATGAATTATCGCACATCTTGCTGCGTATAAATCTAAAGCACTACACTCTAGATTTCCGCCTTTTAATAAGTATTTGTCTACCCATAGCGTGAACCTATCGCGAATCTTCGTATTATTTGAAGTTGAACTAAGCTATGATAAGGCATCAATTAATGAATACATCAATGTTAAAGCTGGCAATTCATGTTTTAACTTTAAATTGTTTTCAATAGCATCTTGGTATTGCTGAACAACAGCAATTACAGGTAGCATGGATTCAAAGTTTTCTTTTTTCATGTAAATAGTGAATATAAATAAAATTATTTATAACACATTACTCTTAGTATTTATAGGTTTGTTTCAAATAACCCCTTATAACAAAACACTTCACCCAATAAAAAATGAATAATACGAAAGTCCATAACAAAAGTTTGTTCATCGCCTTGTTGGTATTCGGATTCAATGATGCTGGCATGACCCAAGGCTAGCCATTCAGGAATAGGGATTTTAAATTTACCCAGTTTTAGCACGTAGCCACGGCTCTCGTAGTGCAGCTTGTTGTCCTCAACAAAAGCCGTCATTTTTAACCCTAAAAATGAATTGATGTATTCGATAAAACCATCACCATCAGCCACAAAAACACTGTCAAATACAATTTGTTTTCCATCAGGATAGGTAATCACCCGATGCCAGTATTGTTTATCGTCTTTCATGGTTTTTGACACGGTTGTCTTTAAGCCTTTACCACGTCGATTCACTAGGGCACCGATTAATCGCATAAGTGTATAGGGAAGTTGCATAAACCAAGGATAGTCAATATCCAATTCTCCCTCGGCATAGTTTTCGCCTTGTTTATTACTGCCATAATGGTTTTTTAACGCTGGTGGTAAATCGTTCCATTGATCGCCCAAGGCTTTTTGCATGATTGATTTTTTCATTTGTTTCTCTCTAATGTGATTTTGAGTTTTAATCTTTATGGGCATAGCCCATCCTACCCAAATAATGTTGGTTTTAAGGTCATTAACAACACGACTAACACCATGGCAATAAAAGCAGGCATACCTAAAAAAAACCATAATTTAGCATACTTCCAATACTGTTTCGGTAACTCTTTATTGTTTTCTAATGCGTGATTAGCCATTTTTTGCATCTTAATCTGTAAATAAACCACCGGCAACCAACACGCACCTGCAATCACATAAAGAATTAATGAAAACAATATCCAAGGCGTAGTTAATGGCAAACCAACAAGAGATGCCATCCAAATGCCGGATAATGGTTGAAAAATAACCGTCGGCGTAGTGAATAACCAATCTGCCAACACGACGTTTTTATTGGTCATTGCGATGTGGTTAATATTGCCACTGCGATCGGACATCCATTTGTAAAAAGCAGAACCAAGACCTGTACCAAAGAGTAAAATAGCACTGATGATGTGAAAGTATTTTAAGATAAGATAAGTCATATTATTCTCCCTTATTAATTTCCAAAAACACATTTAATGGCACAACATTTGCCACATTATTTTGTTCTAACATGGTTAAATTAGCTCTTGAAAGCAAGGGTAATTGCAACGGACTAAGCAGCCCAGCAAAAAACCTCATTAATTTCATCGGAACTTTAAAAAATCGCGGCGAAGATTTCTTACTGCGTAATTGTTGCATCCACTGTTTATAACTGATGGCTTTATTGCCCACCACATCAAGGATTAGGTTGGTTTGTTTTGCTTCAATGCATTTTTCAATGACGGCAACCATGCGTTTAATAGAAACGGGTTGAATCAATTGTTGCCCATCACCAACCAGAGGAATAAATGGCAAATTACTTAAGCGTTTAAACAGTTTAAAACTTTTACCCCCTTTTCCATAAAGCAAGGAAGGTCGCAAAATAAACCATTCAAGCGAGGTGTTGCTCAAATAATCATCCGCTAACTTTTTACTTTTATGAAAAGCCACTAAAGCGGACTTATCCGCGCCCAAGGCTGAAACTTGAATAACACGTTTGACGCGAGTTTTTTCACACGCCTTAAACAAAGCAACAGGCACTAAATGGTGCATCACATTAAAGGGGTGTTTTCTGTTTTCTGAAATAATTCCCACACAATTAATCACCACATCAATACCGATTAACAACGGTAACCAATCGGTAATTTTTAACATCTGCGTAAAATCTAATTTAAATATTTTAATATTAAAAGGTAGTTCAGATTTGTGAATGCAACCAGTAATACTGTGGTTTGACTTAAGCAAAGACTCAATTAAATTTCGTCCAACAAAGCCGCTTGCACCAGTGATGAGGATGTTCATGTTCTTGCTCCTTTGGAATACCCTTTCAAAAAAGCATAAGCACATGCCATGCCCCAAAAAATAATAATATAAAATAAAGATACAAACCTTCCAGATGGGTATAACATTAAAAGAACAAAGAGGATAAAACCGCCTGTTAGCGACAAACTTATTTCACTCAAAAGACTAAAGTAACGCAAAATATAAATCATGGGGTAAATCAGTATTGTTGTGTAAACTAATGTGAAAAAGTTCATGATAAGAGTTATACCAAAAAAAACACCTACAAAATAAGTCACAGAATTGAAGAAATTGGTATTATCATCGAAAAGTACAATAAAAGTTGAAAGCCAAAAAGTTAGAGTTGTTGTCACTTTAATGCTATTCCAAACACCATCACCAAAAGAAGTATCATAATCTCTGTTATCATAGCGTTGTGGGGAGGTGTTGTTGTTCATGATTATTCTCCTTTGGCAGCCATTTCAGTAAATTCGCACGTTTTACTGGCAGGTTCAAATATCTTTTTACCAACAATCAACATACCCAATAATAAACCCGCCAAAGCTGAAACTAAAGAAAATTTAATGCTGTTTATATCAGAGCTGTGGCGGCTGTTTAAACTGACCATCAAAACCAACAACAACGGCGAAATTAACAACATAATGCGCGTATAAGCCAACCAAAAATCCGCTTGGGTTTTTGTTGGGCATAAATCTTGAAGGACATTGACCAATGGTTTGGACAAAATCCAAAGGGTGATAAAACTCATGGAAAGACTGATAAAAATTTCTAAACTAAATAAGGTAAATGTGTTCATAATTGTTCTCGTGTATTAATTAAGTGAGCCCAGTTTATGAATTTGAATGGATAGAAACCTCCGAAATGAGCATTTTGGAGTGTTTTGTTATTCCACAATGAGCATTGTGGAGTTTTTGTTTGAAATATTCACTAATTTAGTGTCATCACGGTAAGTGGAATTTATCCCACTCAACTCAACAAAACCAAGAAAGCGTCGGCTAAAGAGACTGTGAAAGTATTATGTGGCGAAAAAAAAATGAGGATAAAATTTGCTAATTGAGGCGGAAAACGCCGTGACTAGCTGGCTAATTCCAAGTTTTTCAACGAAAAGTAGCGAAATTTAGACCATTTTTACTCGTCATCAGAATACTTTCACAGTCTCTAAAGCCAACGATCCAACAACGCCAACTGGTAAGTGGGATTTATCCCACTCAAAACTCAGTTTAAAACAAAAAACGTCGGTTAAGACCGTCAATCCAACACAATCATTTAGCCTTTTGGGTTTTGTGTGGTATTTTCATGAAAAACAATGCCTTCGATTTTTAAGGCTGCAAGAATAGGTTGGTATATGTCTTTTGTTACGGGCAGTATCAACCCTTTATTTTTGATTTTATTATCTGCAATCAGCTGGGCCGCCATTGCTGCTGGATACCCCACTGTTTTTGCCATGGCGCTGTAACCACCAACCTCTCCGATTTGTTTTAAAACAGAAGTCAGGTTATAGCGACTGCCATCGGATTTTTTGATGACAAATTCGTGTTGTAAAATCACCATGTCTTTTTCGTCTTCTTTATAGCTTAATTTTTGCAACAGTAAAGCACAAAAAGCATCCAGTACTGAAGGCTTGACTGTAACCTTTTCATCGGAAAAATAGCCTAGCCATTGCAAGGCGTTCAATGACTTTTTATCAAGATTGGACTGAATATTTTTCAAGTCATTTTCACCATTTAGTGCCACCATAAAATCACGCCACGAGATGTCTTTGGGGATTGCAATGGTTTTGGGGTTTAAGAGGCCCAGTAATTTTGCGGATTGAATAATTTGACTAAATCCTTGGTAACGCAACGTTCCTCGCAGGATTGTTTTAGCGGATTCTATGGCATAGATTTTTTTATAACTAATGGATTCACGATTGGGATAACCCTCTAAATCCAAATTTGCTATTTTCATGGGTTTACTCCACAACAACAAATCCTTACCTTTAACCTTTATCACTTCATCCTTGTCTAAATAAACGGCATCATTTAACAGCGCCATTAAAGCACCGCGTGGTTCCCATGAAAACTTATAACCCAAAGGATTATTGTTGTTATCAGGAGCAGGAATGCCACCACACCAGGAGGTAAAAGACTCAATTTCTTCACCATTTTTATGTGCCGTATCTATAATTTCCATGGCACTTAAGTGATCAATGCCAGGGTCGAGTCCTATTTCATTGAGAATAATAATGCCAGCAGCTTTTGCTTTCTGGGCTAACTCACGCATGGCATCAGTCTCGTAGCTAGCGGTCACTAAATGTGATTTTTGTTCAATACAAACCTGTGCAACAAGGGCGTGAAATGGCGCCGGAACGAGACTAAGCACCACGTGTTTATCTTTAATAAGTTTGGTTAAATCGGCTTTATTGCTGACATCAATTTGTAAATTTGAAATGTGTGGGTATTTATTAGCGACCTTTTGGGTATTTGCATAATCATAATCGGCTAATGTTATGCGGTTGCTTTTGTTTCTGCTTAAATATTCAACCACTGGTTCGGCAACAAAGCCTGCGCCCAAAACTAAAAATCTAGTCATTGTTTATTCTCTTTTTATTTGTTACCATCTTATGTCAATATTAATGGTGAGTAAAAAGCTTAATGGAAAACTACGGTTTTATTTCAATTGTGCCTGTGTTGGTCACTTTATCGGTTGCCCTTTGGTCAAAAAATGTTATTTTGGGGCTTTTTATTGGCGTTTTGCTTGGTGTATTAATTTTACATGGCTTAAATCCTTTTACAGGTGTTGGCATTGTGGTTGAAAAATACATTGTCGCTCAAGTGACAAAAAGCTCTAATGCGGGCATTTTGGTGTTAATGGCATTTATCGGTGGGCTGGTTGGTTTAATGGAGAAATCAGGAGGCGCTGCTGCTTTTGCTGGCATGGTGGTTAAATACATTACCAACAAGACCAAAGCTAAATTGTCCGCTTGGGCTAGTGGTTCTTTATTGTTTTTCACTGACTCTGGAACCCCGCTGATTGTTGGCCCTTTATTTCGTCCAATTATGGATGGTTTAAAAATCTCGCGGGTTAAACTGGCATGGATAATTGATTCCACCGCTTCTCCTGTGGCTGTATTGATTCCTTTTATTGGTTGGGGTTTATATTCTCAAGGATTAATAGCTCAAGAATATTCAGATTTAGGCATTACCGAAAGCGCTTTTACGGCTTATGTCAAAGCGGTACCTTTCCAATTCTATTCCATTCTTGCCGTGGTTATGGTGCCCTTAGTTATTACCATGAATGCTGACTTTGGTCCGATGAAAACAGCCGAAGAAAATAGAGCCAAAGGAATTGCGCTACCAGGTGATATGGTTGAAAAGGTTGAAATCTTTGAGCAGTCAAAAGCTAAGCCCATTATGGTTTGGTTACCCTTATCTATTATGATGGTTGTTTTATTTTCTTTGCTTATACCCAATGGTTTTCCTTTTGATATGACGCATATTCCATCCAATGCCTTTCGATCAGCCTTGTCTACAGGCTATATATTTGCTTCATTTTCACTTATTATTTTGATGGCAAAATATGGCATTAAAAATCTAATTGAGGGATTTAATTTATATTTAAAAAGCATGGGCAATATGTTTAGCATTTTAATTATCTTAATTCTTGCCTGGTCACTTGGAGCCATTGGTAAAGATTTGGGTACTGCTAATTATATTGTTTCTTTAGCTGACGGTTCTTTTCCTGCCTATCTCATTCCTTTGATTGCATTTATCGTTGGTGCAATTATTTCGTTCTCTACTGGTTCATCATGGGGAACCTATGCCATTTTGATTCCTTTGATTGTACCTATGGCTTATCAATTTGGTGCACCTATGCATGTTTGTATTGGTGCAGTTCTATCTGGCGGGCTTTTTGGCGATCATTGCTCGCCGATTTCTGATACCACTATTCTTTCTGCCACGGGTGCGGGTTGTTCACAAATAGATCATGTTAAGACTCAATTACCTTATTCATTATTTAATGGTGCGTGCTGTATTGTTGCTTATTTGTTTGCTGGACTTACTGGTAGCGTTTGGGGGTTGGCGGTAGGTGCTGTCTTGTTAGTGCTTGGTTTATTAATCATTAAAAAACGGTCGAACTAAAGTCATGAAAATAACTGCCAATCGAATGAAATGGCTTTTACGGTTTTATCCACCCTACCTTGGAGCAGGAATTAAAGTGGACTACATCAGCGATGATTGGATGGATGCTCAAGCCTCAATGAAACTCAAGTGGTATAACCGCAATTACGTTAAAACCCATTTTGGAGGCAGTTTAATATCCATGACTGACCCATTTTATATGCTCATGTTAAGCAATATTTTAGGGAGCAACTACGTGGTTTGGGATAAAGTAGCCAGTATAGATTTTATCAAGCCAGGCGTAAGTAAAGTTTCTGCACAGTTTAAGTTGACCGATAAAATTATTGATGAAATATTTGAGCAAACAAAAAGTGGTGAAAAATACTTGCCAACTTTCAACGTCAATATATTTGATGAAAAAGGAATAGTTATTGCAAAAGTGCATAAGAGGCTTTATATCAGAAAAAGACGGCTCAGGAAGGCTGTTTAGATTGAGTTAAAAGCCATTTATGTATTTCTTGTGCTGTTTGTTTATCATCAGATCGAGCAGAGTTGTGAGGTGTTATGGAAATATCTTTTCTGTTCCAAAAAAGATGATTTTCTGGCAATGGCTCAATAGCAAAAACATCGATAACGGCGTTTTTAATTAAACCTTTATCCAGTGCATCAATTAAATCACTTTCTATCAGTTGTTCCCCTCGACCAACGTGAATGAGCAGTGGGCGTTTTTTGCAGTACGCCAAATGTTTTTTATTCAGTATGCCTTCGGTTTTTGCAGTTAACGGCAATAAACACACAATATAATCACTGGTTTGCATAACATGCTTCAAACCTATTTCGCCATGAAAGCACTCAATGTTTTCAACTTCTGAGTGGTGTGTATAAGCAATGGTATCGAACCCTAAGTCTAAAAATTTATCAGCAACGAATTTACCAATGCTCCCTAACCCTAAAAAACCAACAGTTTTCTGCGGCAATTCATTAACACACCACACGTTGTTTTGTTGTTGGGTTTTATAAGCTTTTAGTTCCCTGTAATCACTTAGAACATAAGCCAGAATATACTGCGCCATTTGCTGTTTTAAAAATGGTGTTACAATACGGTGTACGGGAATATTTGAGGGCAAACCTGCATCATTTGTAATAAAGTCAGTTCCTGCTCCAAGAGAAGTCACCGCCTTTAAGTTTTTGAACTCTGCCAATATTCCTTTAGGTTGTTTCCACAAAACAGCATACTCTACTTCATCAGGGTTATAAATTTCAGGCCAAATTTGAATAGCTAAATCAGGTTGCAACAACTGCAAGCATTGTTTTAAATTCTTTGTGCAACGATCGGTAACAACAATGGCAAGGCTCATCTTTGTGCTTTTGCCAATTCTTCGAGGTGTTTGAGTGCTTTGATGTAAACTCCTTTCTTGAATTTCACCACTTTTTTAACGGGATACCAAAAATGCACCCATTTATAATCATCAAACTCTGGTGAGCCTGTGTGATTAAAGCTTAAGTGAGAGTCTTTACCAAGAAATTTTAACAAGTACCACACTTGTTTTTGCCCAACGCACAATGGTTTGGAGTTTTTCCTTTGAAATTTTTTAGGTAACTTATAACGTAACCAACCAGGGGTAGAACCTAATAATTCGACATGTTTTGGTTTTAAACCGATTTCTTCATAGAGTTCTCGGTACATTGCCTCTTCACTGGTTTCGCTGGAATCTATCCCTCCTTGAGGAAATTGCCAGCCGCTATCTTGGTACCTTTTTGCAAAAAAAACTTTACCATTATCATCAAGCAAGATGATGCCCACATTTGGGCGATATCCATCTATATCAATCATAATTAATGTATGCTATTGAGTTAAAACAATAGTCTTAAATAGTTAAACTGCCTTTATTCTTTCAAAATTGAAGGATAAATACAACATTTTCTCTGTTTACACTAAGTTAAATACGACTTTAAATTAAATTATTGTTGATAATACACCTCGCATGTCTTAGTATAAAACGTACTAATTAAATCGTATACTAGGAAAAACATGAAGAATATAATACTAATTATTGCAATTTCAGCACTTGTTGCAAGTTGCGCCTCAAACTCACATTCAAATAATAGAATGCGGAATGTACAAGTTTCAAAGAATGCTAAACAAACACTGGCAAATAAGGACAGTGATGAAAAAGTAATTTGTAGGAAACAAAGAAGAATTGGGTCAAATAGGATAACAACTGTTTGTGGCTCAAGTTCAGAAATAGCGGCAGATAGAAAGGCGACTCAAGATTAACTTGAACTTCGACACCAAACTGGAGCCAAAGGTGGAGAAGGAGGTCAGCGTTAAATTATAACTCAACAATTTAAACGTTTAAGATGTGTTTTAAATACTCTTAAACGTTTATTCTCTTTGAGACCTTCGCAACCTTTCACACATTCCACGAATTATGCAAAGCTCTCTGCTTTGTAGGTTTCTAAAAACTGTATCCAAACTCTTCAACAAACCTTTTCTTAAATTCATCTAAAGTAAAACTGTGATTTTGTGTGCCACTGCTGGCAATCTTTATGCTGCCAAGCAATGAAGCAATGCGTCCAGTTGTTTGCATATCTAAATCGTTGGTTAAACCATACAGCAAACCCGCTCGATAAGCGTCCCCACAACCTGTTGGATCAACAAGTTTTTCGGCTTGAACCACGGGAATATGATAAACAGTGCCGTCTGTATAAATTTCCGAACCCTTTTCACCGCGCGTGACAATTAATGCCTCTAAATGAGAGGCTATTTCTTTGGCATCCCAGCGGGTTCTCTCACAAACCAGTTCGTATTCGTAATCATTAACAGCCATCCAAGTGGCTTGAGCAATAAATTTCTTTAAGTCTTCACCATCAAATAAGGGCATCGCCTGACCGGGATCAAATATAAAAGGAATGCCCGCATCAACAAAACCTTGCGCATGAGAAATCATGCCTTCTCGCCCATCTGGCCCAACGATTCCTATACTAATGTCTTTATGGTCTGAAACTTTACATTCGTGCGATAAACTCATCGCACCTGGGTGAAAAGCTGTTATTTGATTATTGTCTTGATCAGTTGTGATAAAGGCTTGGGGTGTAAACAAGTCATCTTTAATGATAATGCCATCAAGTGGAATTCCTAATTTGGTGAGGTGTTGACGATAAGGCTCAAAATCTTGCCCAACAGCGCCCATTGGCACAGGGTTGCCACCAAGTAATTTTAAATTATAGGCAATATTTCCTGCTACGCCCCCGACAACTCGAGTCATATTAGGAACAAAAAATGACACGTTTAATTTATGAATTTGGTTAGGTAAAATATGGTTTGAAAAAGTATCTTCAAAAACCATGATAGTGTCGTAGGCTAACGAGCCACAGATTAATGCTTTAGACATTTTATAATTCCTCTAATAATGTTTTGACTTGAGCTGGATTGGCTCTGCCTTTTGTTTGTTTCATCACTTGCCCGACAAAATAGTTGAACATTTTCATGTCACCATTCTTGTAAGCTTCAAATTGTGATGGGTTGTTTTTTATAATTTCTTTGACAATAGCCTCTAATTCGCCCGTATCGGATACCTGCGCCAAACCCTCTTTGTCAATAATTTGTGCTGCTGTGTTATCTGTTGCCCACATCTTTTCCATCACGACTTTGGCTATTTTGTGAGAAATAGTCCCTGCAGCCAACGCCTCTAATAATTGCGCAAACTGTGTAGCAGTAATATTATCATCTTCAACTTTGGCATCATTTGCGTTCAAAAGAGCCGAAAATTCGCCTAAAATCAAATTGGCTGCTATTTTGGCTTTTGCTTTTTTTAATTTTTGAACGATGGCATCAAAATATTCTGATAACTCTTTATCATTGGCAATGATTTTGGCATCATCACTTTTGAGTGCCAAACCCATAATATAGCGTTTGATTTTTTGTGCAGGAAATTCAGGAATGAACTGTTTTTCGTTATCAATATAGGCTTGGTCAATAACCACTGGCAATAAATCAGGATCAGAGAAATAACGGTAGTCATTGGCTTCTTCTTTGCTGCGCATTGGGCGCGTTTGGTTTTTATCAGCATCGTATAAACGCGTTTCTTGTGTAACTGTTCCACCTGATTCTATGAGCTTTATTTGGCGTTTAATTTCAATGTTTATGGCCTTTTCAACAAAGCGAAAGGAATTAATGTTTTTAAGTTCGGTGCGTGTACCTAACTCTTTTTGTCCAACAGGGCGAACCGAAACATTGGCATCGCAGCGAAACGAACCTTCTTGTAAGTTGCCATCACAAATCCCCAAATGAGTGACAATTGTATGAATACTTCGCATGTACCTGACGGCTTCTTTTGCTGATGATAAATCAGGTTCGGAAACAATTTCGATTAAGGGCGTGCCACATCGGTTTAAGTCGATGGCAGAATATTGTGCGTATTTATCGTGAATGGATTTACCCGCATCCTCTTCAATGTGCGCACGATTAATGCGAATGACTTTTTCTTTGCCTTTATCGTCTTCAATAATTAATTGTCCGTGTTCTACAATCGGGTGATTTAATTGGGTAATTTGATAGGCTTTTGGTGAATCTGGATAAAAATAATTTTTTCTATCAAAGGTTGATTCTTTGGCAATAAGCTTTGCACCAACAGCCAAACCAAAACGGATAGCATAACGCAGAACTTTTTCGTTAAACACGGGTAAAGTCCCTGGTATGGCGGCCTCTAAAAAGCTAACTTGTGTGTTGGGTTCGGCTCCATAAGCTGTATTGGTTCCTGCAAAGAGCTTGCTTTTTGTTTTTAATTGGGTGTGGATTTCGAGTCCAATAACCGTTTCCCATTGTGTTTTGTTTTGATTACTCATGAGCAAAACCCTCCGCAACCAAGTGGTGGAAGTCTGTTTCTTGTTGAAATTGGTGCGCCACATTCAGTATTTTACTTTCTTGTAAATTGTTACCTATTAATTGTAGTCCCACCGGCAGTTTATCAACCAAACCAATGGGGATAGACATGCAAGGCAAGCCAGCTAATGAGGATGGAATGGTATAAATATCTGCTTGGTACATGCTTACAGGGTCTTTTTTGGCATTAAACTCAAAGGCAACTTCGGGTGAAACAGGAGCAGCAATCACATCAACTTGAGCAAAAGCACGGGCAAAATCTTCTGAAATTAAGCGCCTAATTTTTTGTGCTTTGCGATAATAAGCATCATAGAATCCTGCTGACAGCGCCCATGTTCCCACCATTATACGACGTTTGACTTCTTCGCCAAAGCCTTCGGTACGTGAACGAACATACAAGTCGTTTAAGTCTTTGGGGTTATCACATTGACGACCATAACGTATCCCATCAAATCGTGATAAGTTGGACGAACATTCGGCTGGAGCAATGACATAATAGGCTGATACGGCTAAATGCGCAGTTGGCAGTTTAATTTCAACAAGCTGCGCACCCATGTTTTTTAGAGTATCAATTGATTGTTGTGTTTGTATGCGGATATCATCTGGCAATGTTTCCATCCATTCAGGAATAACCCCTATTTTCATTCCGTTTATTGGTTGAGTTAAGTTTTGGCTGAAATCTTCTTTATCCACTTGCGCAGAAGTGGAATCCTTGGCATCAAAACCACACATTTGCGACAAAACTAAGGCACAATCTTCAGCTGTTTTGGCAAAAACGCCTGCTTGGTCTAAGCTGGAAGCAAAAGCCACCATGCCATAGCGTGAATTGCGTCCGTAAGTTGGTTTAATTCCTGTAATTCCACACAATGCTGCGGGTTGTCGGATTGAACCTCCTGTGTCAGAACCCGTAGCAACAGGCACGAGTCCAGCGGCAACACAGGCTGCAGACCCTCCTGAAGAACCCCCGGGCACTCGGTTTAAATCCCATGGATTTTTAACCGCTCCAAAATAAGAGTTTTCATTGGATGAGCCCATGGCAAATTCATCCATATTTGCTTTGGCAACAGTGACCATACCAGCTTGGTTAAGATTATCAACCACGGTTGCATCATAGGGCGCAACAAAGTTTTCCAACATGCGTGAGCCACAAGTTGTTTTGATTCCTTTGGTGCAAAATAAATCTTTATGCACTAAAGGAATGCCTGTTAGTAAATTGCCAGAACCACTGTTAATTAAGCTTTGTGCTTGTTTTATTTGTTGTTGGGCTAATTGCGGTGTTTTATTTATCAAGCAATTGAGGTTTTGTGCATGTTTTTCCACTTTTGCCTGATAAAAATCATGCAGTTCTTGAACTGAAATTGCCTTGCTTTTTAAGGCTTCTGAAATTTGTTTTATTCCATTAAATTGCATGTTATTCCACCACCGTTGGCACGAGAAAGTAATCCTCATCGGCATTTGTAGCCATGGAAAGTAAGACCTCTTTATTGGAAGTTTCGGTCACTTCGTCTGCCCGCAGTCTTTGAACGGCATCCATTGGATTTGCCATTGGTTTTACCTCATTGGTATCGACTTCATTAATGTGGTTTATCATCTCAACAACAGAATCCAATGAAGTGACAATGGTATCAATTTCATCTTCGCTAACATTTAATTTTGCCAGAACTGCAATTTGTTGAACTTCTTTACGATTTATTAACATGTGAACTCTCTAAATAATATATAATTCACCGTTACAAACGGCTTGCTGCTATTTTAGCTTTAAAGTAGCGCATTATGCCATTTTTCCAACACAAACCATACATTTAATACAACATGTTTAAAAAATTTAGATCTCTATTTTCAAACGATTTATCAATCGACTTAGGCACGGCAAACACTTTGATATACATGAAGGACCATGGAATCGTTTTAAACGAACCGTCGGTTGTGGCTGTTCGTATGGATAGAGGCATGGGTGGACCTAAAGACATTGCATCAGTTGGTATGGATGCTAAGATGATGTTAGGCAGAACACCTGGGCACATTTCAACCATTCGCCCTTTAAAAGATGGCGTCATTGCTGATTTTGAGATGACTTCTGCCATGTTACAACACTTTATTCGCAAGGTGCATTCTAACCGTTGGTTAAAACCATCCTCTCGTGTCTTGATTTGTGTGCCCTGCGGTTCAACACAAGTTGAACGCAAAGCGATTCAAGAATCTGCTGATGAAGCTGGAGCTTCTGATGTTTACCTGATTGAAGAACCGATGGCTGCAGCCATTGGAGCAGGCATTCCAATTCATGAAGCCCGTGGTTCTATGGTGCTTGATATCGGAGGCGGCACATCGGAGGTTGCTGTTTTATCTTTAAATGGTATTGTTTATTCTGCCTCGGTTAAAATTGGTGGTGATAAATTTGATGATGCGATTATTTCGTATGTTCGTCGAAGCTATGGTACGTTGATTGGTGAAACAACAGCTGAGCGAATTAAACATGAAATTGGTTGTGCTTATCCTTCAACAGAAGTTAAAACCATTGAAGTCACGGGTCGAAATTTAGCAGAAGGCGTGCCGCGCATGTTTTCAATTAATAACAATGAAATTCTTGAAGCTTTACATGAACCTTTAGCTGGAATTGTTTCCGCGGTTAAAACTGCTTTGGAACAAACCCCTCCTGAATTGTGTGCCGATGTGGCAGAACAAGGCATCGTATTAACTGGCGGCGGAGCGTTGTTAAAAGATTTGGATAAATTGCTGATGGAAGAAACAGGTTTGCCTGTGCTTATTGCGGAAGACCCGTTAACTTGTGTTGCTCGCGGTGGCGGCAAAGCATTAGAAATAATGGATGAACAAGGTTCTGATTTTTTCACTTTCACCAGAAGATAAGTTAATTACGATTAATTGGAGAGAGGTTAGTTCATGTGGACACCAAAGAACACAAACACCCTATCTCAAAATAATATTTTAACGTTTTTATTGCTCGAAATCATCTGTGTCGTGCTTATGATTGCCGATCATTCTGCTCAAATCACCGCACCTGTCCGTGCCAGTATCTCAGCTCTTACCTATCCATTGGTTAAAATTGTGGAATTACCACAACAAGTATACCAATTCATTAACACAACCGTGTCTGATCAAGCGGACTTATTAACCGAAAATATTGAACTCAAGCAAAAACTTTCGCAAGCACAAATTGACTTGTTGCAAATGGAAGTGGTTTCTCAACAAAATAGCGAACTCAGAAAGCTGTTACACACTAAACAATTGTTGCCATTAAAAACAACAGCTGCTTTTATTGTGAATATCAATACGGGTAAAAATAACCAGTATATTATTATAAACCAAGGGTTTAATCAGGGTGTTACAGTGGGTCAGAGTGTGCTGGACTTAAATGGAGTGGTGGGGCAAGTGGATAAGGTTGCCCTTGAAAACGCTCACGTCATTCTAATTACCAATAAAAATCATGCTGTGCCAGTTGAATTTTTAAGAACAGGTGTGCGCACGTTTATCTACGGCACAGGTGAATTAGATAATTTAAGCCTACCAGAAATACCTCAAAGTGCAGAGATAAAAGTAGGTGATGTTTTGATTACTTCAGGCTATGGGGGAGCATTTCCTGCAGGATTAAAAGTAGCAACCATTAATAAAATACTGGACTCTTCTGATAAATCGTTTCAGCGTGCAACCGCTAAACCCAGTGCCAACCTGAAACTAATGAAACAAGTGTTATTGGTCTGGTCTTTAGAAAATCAAAATCACGAGAAAAAACAGCCAGAGGAGCACGCTATTCCATGAAGCTTCGTTCATTAAAACTCATTCATGGCAGCATTATTTTCAGCTTGATTTTAATGCTTATACCTTGGTCGGGTTGGTTTAAAATTGCCCAACCCTACTGGCTCGCTTTAGTCGTAATTTATTGGAGCATTGAGGCACCTAGACAGATGGGGATGCTCACGGCTTTTTTCTACAGCATATTATTGGATGTGCTTTATGGTAGCCTTTTTGGCAAACATGGTTTTTCTATGGTTGCCATGGTGTTTTTAATTAGCAAAATTCATAAACGCTTAAAAATGACCTCCTTTTGGCAGTTGACCTTAATGGTTGGTGCATTGTTATTAAATGACCTTGTTATTCGCACTTTTATTGACTGGGTTTCAATGAACAAAGAAGATTTCTCTATTAATTTATGGCCAATTTTGACTTCAATCCTTATTTGGCCTTGGTTTAAATACGTACTTGATAGACTTAATCACAGGTTTTAAAGATGTCTGGCAAGCAAATTAAAAACGCACAACAGGAAACCCGAGTTTTTCAATCTCGCATAGTGGCATCAATTCTTATAATATTTTTATTAATCGGAATTATTTTTGTTCGCTATTTTTATTTACAAGTTATCCAACACCAGTCATTACTTGCCAACTCAGAGCACAACCGCATTAAAACAACGGCAATTCCGCCAGCACGCGGTTTTATTTATGATAGAAATGGTCGACTTTTAGTGGAAAATATTCCAACTTATCGATTACAAATGATTCCTGAAAAAGTGGATGACATAAAACAAAGCCTCAATGAATTAAAGCAACTGGTGCACTTAACCGATGACGACATTAAAGAGTTAATCAAAAAACAAAGCTTAAACAGGCCCTTTAAACCGTTCATTGTAAAAAACAAATTAAATGAGAAAGAACTGTCGTCCTTTATGGTTAGAAAACATAAATACCCTGGTTTTAAAGCGGTACCGTATTTAATAAGACATTATAAATACACCGATATATTAGCTCATGTAGTGGGTTATGTCGGTCGAATAAATGACAAAGATTTGAAACGACTGGACAAAAAAAGATACAAAGGATCTGAATACACAGGAAAGCTCGGTTTGGAACGTTTTCATGAAAATCAATTGCATGGTTTTCCAGGTTCCTTAACCGTTGAAACCAATGCTCAAGGAAGAGTGCTCAAAACCATTGAAAAAATACCGCCCGTTAGTGGTCAAGACCTCACCTTAACTATTGATATTGACTTGCAAAAAACTGCCTATGATGCCTTAGGCGAATTAACGGGTTCTGCCATTGCCATCAACCCAAAAAATGGTGAAGTATTAGCCATGGTATCAAAACCGGGTTTTGATCCAAATGATTTTGTTAATGGTATTTCACACAAAAAGTACAACCAGTTAATTAACTCTAACCAAAAACCACTGTTCAACCGCTCATTACGTGGTGGCTATGAACCTGGCTCGACTATTAAGCCTTATATGGCTTTGGCAGGACTCTATTATAGGGTCATTAATTTAAACTACAGCATGTTCTCTAAAGGTTATTTTCAACTTGATAACCAAGCACGAAAATACCACGATTGGAAACGCGGAGGTCATGGATTAATCGACATTAAACAATCACTGGTTCAATCCGTTAATACTTTTTATTATCAGTTAGCTGTTTTATTAGGCATTGATCGCATTCACGAGTTTCTCAAGCCGTTTAAATTTGGAGAATTATCACAGATTGATCTGCTTGCTGAAAAAAGGGGTTTACTGCCATCGAGGCAATGGAAAAGAGCCGCCAAGGGGAAAATGTGGTTTCCTGGCGAAACAGTAATTACTGGAATTGGTCAAGGTTTTTTGGTTACCACCCCTATTCAATTAGCCACCTCATTGACAATTTTAGCCAATAAAGGCATTTATATTAAGCCGCATTTAATCAAAACTGAGAATCCTGAGTTAACAAAGCTTCCTTTCGATATTCCAGAGAGCTATTGGGATGTTGTTCATCAAGGCATGATAGGGGTAATTCACGACAAAAAAGGCACGGCTCGGTCAATCAAGAACAACAATTACTTAACGGCAGGAAAAAGTGGCACCTCGCAAGTTTATGGAAAAAAAGAGGAAGACGTCTACAACAAAAACCTAGAAACACCTTTGCGCTTACGCAACCATGCCTTATTTATTGCTTTTGCCCCTGCTGACGATCCAAAAATTGCGGTAGTTGTGGTGGCTGAGCATGGTGCCAGTGGATCTAAAACAGCCGCACCAATTGCAGGGAAGATAATTGACAAATACTTAAATGAGATTTTAATCCAATGATTTATGCTGGCAGGATTCATCACAATAAACGCCATTATATTGATTGGTGGTTAATGGCTTTTATTTTATTGTTGATGTCTTTTGGCTTGGTCGTTCTTTTTTCAGCAGGGGGTTGGGTTTTGGTAAAAAAACAAATCATTCGCCTTGCTCTAGGTTTGGTGGTTATGTTATTACTGGCACAAGTAAAACCTGAAAAGTTGGCAGGTCTTACACCTTGGCTCTATGTGTTAACTATTTTGTTATTGTTGGCTGTTTTTTTCTTTGGCTACGAATCCAAAGGAGCCACTCGATGGATAAAAATCGGTATCCGATTTCAACCCTCAGAGTTAGCAAAGTTGGTTATTCCACTTATGATTGCTTGGTTTTATCGTTACCGAATTTTGCCTCCTGATCTTAAATCAATAGGCATCAGTTTGTTGATATTGCTTATTCCAGTTTTTTTGATATTTAAACAACCTGATTTAGGCACCTCTATCTTAGTAGCCGTTAGTGGATTGTTTGTCCTTTTCCTTGCAGGGCTGTCATGGAAATACATTCTTGGAGGTTTGGTAACTCTTGTTTCAGCTGCGCCAATTATGTGGCTATTTTTTATGAAAGAATACCAAAAACAACGGGTCTTGACTTTTCTTAATCCGACTCAGGATTCTCTTGGTTCAGGGTGGAATATTATTCAATCAGAAATTGCCATTGGTTCTGGAGGGCTTTTAGGCAAAGGTTGGCAAAATGGCAGCCAGACACAACTGGATTTTTTACCTGAGCACTCTACCGACTTTATTTTATCTGTTTTATCTGAGGAATTTGGCTTATTGGGTGTAACAATTCTTTTGCTCTTATACATCGCTATTATCCTAAGAGGGCTTTATATTGCCTCCCAAGCCAAAGACACCTTTAATCGATTAATTGCTGGGGCACTAACCTTGACTTTTTTTGTCTATCTCTTTATAAATGCCGGAATGATTAGTGGTTTGCTGCCTGTAGTTGGTGTACCATTACCATTAGTAAGCTATGGAGGGACTTCGATTATCACCCTCATGGCAGGATTTGGCATGATTATGTCTGTATACAACCATAGGAAATTATTGAAATCATGAAGAAAATATTACTGTTGCTTATTATTGCGATGAGCGCACAAGCAAAAAACACCACGCCAAACTTAGATAACTTTATAACTCAGGTTGCCAAAAATAACAATTTAGATGAGAAATCTATTCGCCTCATATTAAAGCAAGCACAAAAGAAACAAAGCATTATCGATGCCATGAATCGCCCTGCTGAAAAAAAGAAACAATGGCACGAATACCGAAATATTTTTCTTAAACAAAAACGCATAACGCAAGGGGCAAAGTTTTGGGAAAAACACGCAAAAACACTCACAGCTGTTAGCCAAAAAACAGGTGTACCTACTGAGATTATTGTTGCCATTATAGGTGTAGAGACAAATTACGGTGGTAACAAAGGTTCGTATCGAGTTATTGATGCCCTCTATACTCTTGCTTTTCATTACCCCAAACGCTCTAAATTTTTTATGGCTGAACTAGAGAAATTTTTAGTGTTAACAACCAAGGAAAAAATCTCAGCTTTAGAAACAAAAGGTTCCTACGCAGGAGCGATGGGCTTCGGGCAATTTATGCCCAGTTCTTATCTGATGTATGCAGTGGATTATGACAAAGATGGTCAACGTGACTTATTAAATAATGTTGATGATGCGATTGCCAGCGTGGCAAATTATTTTAAAGCCCATGGATGGAAAAAAGGGCAAAGCATAGCCCACAAAGCTTACACCGATAAAAAATTTACTGCACTGAAAAAACAAGAACTAAAACCCTCTTTAACCGTTAAAGAGTTGGCAAAACTTGGTTACCATACAAAAATAAAACTTGATGAAAACACCACAGTTAGTTTGACTCAACTGCAACAAAAAGACCACAAAGACTATTGGTTTGCATTGCATAACTTTTATGTCATTACTCGATACAACCACAGTGAAATGTATGCCATGGCAGTATATCAATTGGCTCAAGAAATAAAACAGTTAAAGAATAAGTAATGAAGGCGTTGAAAATACAATTAATTGTTTTGGCATTATTTGTTGGCGGTTGTTCTAAAAAAGAACAAAGAAGAACCCATATTACCAATGAAGGTCGTTATTCAATTGCACAAGACAGAGCCCCAGATTTTGAAAACTATAACCCCAGCTCAATATCGCAAACCGATATTTTACCCGAACCTAAAAGTCGCTATGGCAATCATTCACCGTATATTGTATTCGGCAAAACTTATTATTTAGCCAATAGCAAGGATGATTTTGAACAAACGGGCACGGCTTCGTGGTACGGTAAAAAATTTCATGGGCACACCACTTCAAATATGGAAATATTTGATATGTATAAAATGACTGCAGCACACCGAACCTTGCCATTGCCCAGTTATGTTGAAGTTACCAATTTAGACAATAACAAAAAAGTCATTGTTCGTGTTAATGATAGAGGACCATTTAAGAGTAAACGCATAATAGATTTATCTTGGGCAGCAGCACGGGCCTTGGGGTATGACAAAAAGGGCCTTGCCAATGTTCACATAAGACTCATTCAGGCTCCTGGTAAAAAACAAGCACAAAAACAGCCGCAATTAGTTGAGTACACATCACCAGAAACAAACAGCCTTAAATACTTACAAATAGGGGCTTTTTCTGAAAAAAGTAAAGCACTTGAAATTGCAAAAAGCATTAGCACTAAAGTTTTTCTGCCCGTGCATGTGACCAATACAGTTGCAGCCAATCCCTTGTTTCGGGTTCGCATAGGACCGCTTTCGGAAGATGAAAATATCATTGATATTATTCAAAAAGTACACAAACAAGGTTTTCAGAACACAAAAATGGTTATCGAATAATTGATTGTTTTAAAAAACCAAAATAAAGCAAAAATTAAACAATGGCACGACCCCAATTGCCCTTACCAAATAGATTTTATTATTCACAAGCCTTCACTTTTTTCAGTGCATGAAAATCAAGATTCGTTAACTTTGGCTTATGGCTATATCGATCAAGAAACTAACGGACTAACCCCTGCTCATTTTATTTGCAAAAAAATCGTGAAATACGGTGTGTATAAAGGTTTGAATGCCTGTTATGGTTCATTTATCCTTATTCATAGCAATAAAAAAACACATGAAGTTATTCTTGCTAACGATGCGCTGGGTGACTTTGCTCTTCATTATACCAGGAACAAAACTTATTTTTGTGTCTCAGATTTGCCCAGTGCATTATTAACCCAACACAACAATCAAATAAATCGTGCTAGAGTCGTGGATTTTTTTGCTTTAACGCAACCTGCTAATAATGGCAGTTTTTTTAAAAACATAACCCAATTAAACCCGGGTCATTATGTTCGTTATAAAAACGATGAATTGATTCACAAGCGCTATTATCAGCCACCCTCACGAGTTGACTTTAAACAGTTATCCTTGCCAGAGCTCGCCCTAAAATACCAAAACTTACTCAAACAAGCCATCAATTGGCAAACCCGTAATCAAGACAAAGTGTCCATTATGATGAGTGGTGGTATGGATTCAACATTTGTGGCGGCAAACTGTTTAAGCCTAAATAAACAAGTTAATGCCTTTTCCTATGTTTTTCCAGAGTTTAAAGAAGCGGATGAAAGCACATGGATTGCATCAATGAGTGAACTTGGCATTGTTGGACATAGCTTTACTGGAGAAAATTTTTGGCCACTTAAAGGACGGTGGCAAACCAGCCTAAATGCTCCTGTGAGCAACCCTTATAGGTTATTAAAAAATGAGATTTATCACCAAGTTGCAGAAAGTAATATTCAGACCCTACTCACGGGCGTTTACGCAGACCATTTATACATAGCTCATCTCTATTGGTTGGTTGATTTAATAAAACAACACCCCTTAACAGGGTTAAAATCATTGGCTTTACTCCTTAAATCAAAAGGTGTGTATGCTGCATTAAGGCATGTTTCTCCCTCAAAATGGTCAAGAAAAGTTAAATCTAATCCTTTTTGGTTATCCAAACAAGCGCATAAAACATTCAATCAAAGAAAGTTAAAAGTCTTTTCTCACCCTCACCCGCAACAGGTCAACCTGGTATACGGTATTGATACGGCACAAAGTGTTTGGTTAGATAACGAATACACAAACAAATATGGAATCACAATTCGACACCCGTATCGAGACAGACGTGTTGTGGAATTTATCACCTCCATTCCTGCATGGTTAATCGGTAACTCTCAAGATTCTAAACAACTCGTTCACAAAAGTGCTCAAAACCTTTTACCCAGTCAAATTATTAAAAGAAAAAAAGTGACTTCATTAAAACCTTTGTTTATTAAAGGGGTGCTACAAAAAGAGTTATCAACTGTTAGGTTTTTATTGCTTCATAAAGAAAGTTGCTGGCATGAATTTATCGATAAAAACATAATTTTATCCCTGCTCGACAATCCCAGCCATCAATTTCCTGAGTTGCATTATGTATTACTTTGGAAGTGTATTAGCTTTGAAATGTGGTTAAAAAAGATAAAAAATCAGACTAATTTCACAAACTCATAAAAAAATCATAATTTCATCAGGATTTAACTTTAATTTAATGCTTAAATAGTCCTTATTATTAAATTTGGGGGAAACCAATGAAGTTTAAACTTTTTATACAAATTACACTAATTTTACTTTCATTTAATTTATTAGCGGCAAAGCCTACTGATGAAGAGGTCATTAATCAAATTAAACGACCCAATATGCAAGACATTGAATTGAGCAAAAGTGGAGGAACTTTTTCGACCTATGGGCTGCAACACTGGTGGACTCGTGGTGTGACTTATCGAATCAATGCAGGCATCAAAGAGTTCCCAAATGCCACCATAAAAGTCGGTGCTGAGGCCCGTTATCGAATTGTTGGTGAAAATTATGATTTTGATAAATTAAAAACTGCATGGAATGAATACGAAGGTATTCCATTGCCATCGGATGATGAAATTCTTGGTATCATAAACAAAGACATTCCTTCTTTGGTTCGACCATATTGGAATCAAATGGTTAGTGAACTAAAAGGGCCCTACTTGTCCAAAGACCCAGCGATTCGAAAAGTCCAATGGCATACGGCAAATTCATTTACCATTCATGTCCAAACACAATTTTCTGTTATAGTAAGCTATACAGAGGTGCAAGATAAAAAGGTCGAGTTTTCAGTGCGTTTTTACCGCGATGGAGTAAAACAGCCTTGGAAACCAAACTTTATGGCGAGTAAAGAGAAAGAAGAAATTATTGCCACCCACAAATACACCAGCGATGAAATAAACGCCATGCCAACCCAAGCAAGCATGCAAGCAGAAAAACAAGCACAAGTGGCGACATCAGGACTGCCAAAACTTAATATTCCACAATTTAAATCGGATAAAGAAGCCTTTGCCTACATTTATAATATTTTAAGAACAGGGGATAAAAAACAAGTTGAAGCCATGTTTAGAGGCATGGCAACCCCTTTCTTTTTTGTCCAAGGCTCAAGTATTCAATTGAACCAAAATGGTAAAGATGCCTTGGCAAAAATTCTGAAACAAACATTCGATAATAAAGTTTCTTTTGCTCAAAGCTACTGCCCGCAAATTTTTGTACAATCTTATCAAACAAACATGATTAATATTGTGGATGCTTTGAGAAAAAATAAAACGCGTATTGCTTTGCAAATGGGTGGAGGGCACTATGAACGAGGCAAAAAAGTAGGGCAAACGTATAAAATCTCGGCACTTGAAGTGTGGACTCTTCGCAATAATGATGATGTGGCACAACTTAAATCATGGCCTTTTGATGAATTGTGTGCCGAAACAGCAAAAACCTTCCAACAGTTAACAGTAGGCAGCAGTTCTGCTTCATCTAGCACAAGCGGCGCATCGGTCGCTGTTGGAAAGCCTAAGGCTCAAATCAAGAACCCTGCTAAATCCTGGAAATGGTCAACCTTCAAATCGAAATATTTACCCATTTCAATGAAAATCATTGGCACACCAACAGAAAAACAAAAAACGGCAAATGGCAGACTAAGCACCGCTATGGTTGCCAAAAGCAATGAAGGAACTTTTCGGTTTATCGCAACCGATTACAAGCAGCAAATTACTGAAGATATTGCCAACCCAACCCATATTCAGTTTGCAAAAAATTTAGTTAAGAGCAATAACGGACTTATTCATAAGAAAAAAGCCATTGATTTTGGTACAGGTCAAGCACAAGAATATTTAATGGAACGTGGCAGCGGCGATCAAAAAGTGATGGTAAATTTTAGAATTTTCAGTCATGGAACGGTTGTTTATCAAGTGATGTATTCGCAACTAAAAAGTGTATTTGATAAAAAAAGAAGCCAAGAGTTTTTAAACTCGATTAAATTAAATTAATCCAGTGCAGGTGTAATGAGTTGCATAGGTAAGTTGGTTCTTTGCCACTGACTTGTTTGTTTATCATTGGTAAAATCAACATCAAATTGGTTGATTTTACCAGTGACATTGGATGAATCGAATTCTAATTTAATCGCACCAACAGCCTCTAGTGTCACTGATGTTCTCGGACAATCAGGACAAAATGTTGTGTAGTACGACATGTCGATAAATTCAGAGGTGCCATTTTCACCAGAACCAAGCAGCCAATAAGGTTGCCCAGAATTATCATAAAGATAACTTAAAACAACTTCACTATTGCCTTTGGTGCCGATTGACAGACCCCAACCTGTTTGTTGAGGGTTGTACCAAAGCCCTGTTCTTTGCTCCAATGGTTGCCCACCAAAATTCAGCGGTTCAAGCAATTCAGCACTGAATATTTTATTGATTTGGCGAGTTTGTATGGCATGGATTTCATCAATTAAGGTTAAAGTAGAATGACCAACCACTGTATCGGAACGAGCAGAGCCTAAAAACTCTCCATTATAACTAATGTGCAATAATTCATTGGAAAATTGATTGTTTTGCGCGCGTTGATTTTCACCTGTAATATACCAAACAGGAGTGTGGTCTTTTTTGGCTGTGTATTGTATATAAACCAACCCATCAGGTTCTTCATTAATGGGTAAAAAATACATATCTAAGCCATTTCCTGAGCGTTTTGAATTGTCCCAAAGACCATTGATTGGAACAATGGTGTTTTGGTCTGAGACTTGGCAGCTCGTTGAGACATTACAGACGCCATTATTGCCAAGAATTGTTGAAACAATGGTGCTGTTTTCTTGGTTAAAACCTGACTCATAAACGGCTGCTTCCATCTGAATATTAATAGGGTCTCCACAAGATGCTTGTGTACTAATGCTGTAATCCAAAAAACTTGATTTTTGCTGTGATGCTTGCATGGTTCCTAATGAAAGTGCGGGTGTTTCCAAATAGACATATTCAGAAACAGCATTAATTTGTGCTTGGTTGTCTTTGTGAATAACACAAACAGCACGGTGAGTGTTTATCTTTGATTCGTTATTGCATGAAAACCCAACACCATCTGTTGCGTTGTTATTTTGAATGCCGACACTTGCCGAAATGGCATTGATGTCACTGCCACTGTATTGGAAAACCCATTGGCTAATTTGTGGGTACAAAATGGCTTCGAAATCAAAATGCTCTACAGTTGAATTGTTTTGATTGTATAAATCAACATCTTTATACATAAACACATAACAAGATAAATCGCTGTTAAATTCTGCTTGGCGAGGGCACGATTCAAAATACTGATAATAAATATGTTGTGTAATTAAATCATCGTGAAAAGGTAAGATTCTGGCTTGAGTCGAGGAACCGTTTGCCGTTTGATTTGGGCGACTTGGAAGTGGGCAATCGTTGTCGAAATCAGCACCACTGTCATTAGAGTCAATTGATACATAACCATTAGTACTAAAACTAAGCTGGCTGATATCTTCACCATAAAAATCAAATGAATGAGTCAGAGTAATTTTGGCTGAACCCTCATCTTGCGCACTAAACGCATCATTTTCGTTTGCGTCTTCAATCACCAGTTCTGTACCAGTGCTTGAAATATCCATGAATTGACGATTGCATAAGCCAATACTGTTACCAAAATTATCTTGACTCACCAATTGGAAAGCGGAAGCACTGGATTTATTTAATACTGCGTAGCTATTTCGTGCTATAACTGACCCTTGGTTTTGAATATTAACAGGGACTCTCCAACGCTCACCTGGGTCAATGTATTCATCATTATTTCCACACAGTTGTTGTGCTGTTCCAACCGATGAAACAGCAATCTTAGGTGCTTCAATAATAACTGCTTTGGTGGATTCGACGACACAGCCATTGCTATCAGTAACTCTGAGATAGGCATTATCGATGTATTTGCTTGCATATTGCACGGTGACTTCATCTTCATTGCTATCAATAACACCATCTCCATCTATATCCCATTCATAGGTATAGGGAGCTAGTCCTCCACTAACCGATGCCGAAAAATTTTGATTTTCACCAATAATTTCTTGATTGGCTTGGTGGTTGATTGAAACAGAAAATGACTGGCATTGATTGTTATTGAATCCTTGCAGTGTGATGGCATTGGTTTGATTTGGATCAAGCCAATCTTTAAGTCGTGTATTGGCTGTTCCGCCTCCATTCCATGAAGTGTAAAGGCGACCAAACCAATCAGGATCATTGTTTCCACAAGCAGCATAGCCGCCGTGTAATTGACCAATTAATAGTTTTTCTTCATTCCATAATCCCGCCCCTGAAGAACCGCCTTCGGTTGTGCCTTTATCCCAATCGTTTACCCGTAAATGCGTTTGATCTCCTGAAGAACTGCTTGCATAACTGGTTAAGGAAAGTGGGTCGTTTTCAAAACTTATTCGTTTTGCATTAAAGTTGGGGTGGTGAATAGTAACAGCGGAATTACTGGCTTTATTTGATCTGTCCCATCCAGTATAAAAAACGCCATAAGAATTATCTGGAGATTGATTCAACTCTAAAAGAACCATGTCCGAGGGTTGATACATCGCCAACACACGGGCTCCAGATTGAGTGTCATTAAAATTAGCGATGGGAATGGGCGTGGAACTACTGGGTGAATCTGGAGTTCTGCATTGGTTTGATTGGTAATTCCACCAAATATTAATCGTTGGGGCTATACTTTGCCAGTAATTAGTTGATAAATCTTCACTAAGCCCGCAATGGTACGCGCTTAAAAACAAAGCTTTTCCATCATTTTTGGTGTTATTTATTAATTGCCCTGTGCAGGTAAAAAGTGAACCTTCCTTTTGATAGGTGTAGCGGGCAACAGAATTAACTTGATCTTGCCAATCTTCGGCATCTTCGCATGCCACATCAACATTACAAGCACCGCTGTTATTTAACACCGGGTTATCAATACCCAAAAAAGGCAGTTGCCCTCTTTTTGAGATAACATCAACCTCTTGCCAAATAGGTCTAAATCCTCTAAAAACCTTATTGAGTTCAAAGGCTACGTACTTTTTATAACGATCAGAGACCGTAAGTTCGATGGTAACCTCGTGTCCTATAACTGGCCCTGGCCACAATTGCCTATAACGGTTGTTACTTTTATCGGTATAGGGACCCTTTGCTAAGTTTTCTGTCCAATCATAAATCCGCAATTCTGCTGTTGGTGGAAGAAAGAAATTATCTAAGCTAATATCCAAGGATAAAGCCTCTTTGGTTGTCACCTTAAGTCGCCATAACCACGAGCCATCACTCAGTTTATTCCATTGCCCCCCTTGCGTTTGATTGTTTTTTATAAAGACGTTTTCAACAGGAGCTGCTACGGCATACCTTAGTGGGCGAGATTTATCAGCATTGGCAAAGTCTTTATCAATTTCTTTTTGAATATCGAGGTGCGGTAATTTCACAAAAGCGCTAAGCACAGGTAATTTTGCGGAAGCGTGATAACCGCAAATTAGTAATAAAAACAATATTTTCTTCATTTTTATTCCTCTTATTATTTCTGATTTACTGCTTTTGTTTGATAATCATAGCATTAAAACCACTTTTTTGTAAATTTCTTTTGGTCACATCTACCTTTCTGCTGCTATTAAATGGGCCAACTCGCACTCTATGCCAAAGCGTTTGTTTAATTTCATTGCTTTCAATAAATGCAGAGACGCCACTAAATGCAATTTTTGCTTTTAATGTTTCGGCGTCTTCTAACCTTTTAAAAGCACCTAATTGTATATAATAAGTGCTTGGTTTTCTCGAATCTGTTTGCGCTAAGTCGTCTTCATCAATCTCAACTTCCATGTTTTGCAACGTGGTATAAAAGTTAAAATTATCCTTTGGCTCAATGGCCAAATCTGCACTGTTATCCTCAATGGTGTTTTCTTTTTTGGTTTCTCTTTCTTGTGCGATTGGCTTATTATTGGGGTTTTCTGGTTTTGGCACCCAACCATTAACATAGCCAATTACAGCAACAACCAAGCCAAACAACATGCCAAGCAATAATAAAATCCAACCCGGCAACCTTTTTTTAGGTGCTGCTCGACCAGCCACTTTGCGTCTGGTTTTTTTCTTACTCGTTTTCTTTTTAGTTACCATGTATTTATTTAGTATCCCTGTCTTCGGCAAACATAGACTCAGGAGCTGATGCACCCAACAAACTTAAACCATCAGCGATAATAGACTTGGTTGCTAAGGATAAGTTCATTCGTGCATTGCGCAAATTTTCATCTGTAATGTTTACGATGTGACATTGATCATAAAAACTGTGGTAGTTTTGAGCAACTTCCCTTAAATAATTTGCCAAGGTGTGCGGTGAACGAGTGCGTGCTGCCGTTATTAGTATTTCAGGATAAGACGAAATTGAACGCATCAAGTCTTCTTCCTTTTCATGGGTGAGCAAATTTAAACTGGCATTGCCAATTTCTTGATTGTGTTGCAAAGCCTGTTCTTCGAGTTTTTTATACACACTGCAAATTCGTGCATGGGCGTATTGAATATAAAAAACGGGGTTTTCATTTGTTTGTGATTTTGCTAAATCCAAATCAAAATCCATGTGTTGGTCGTGGGATCGCATGACATAAAAGAAACGAGCTGCATCAACACCGACATCATCAATGAGTTCCTTTAGCGTAACAAACTTTCCTGAACGTGAGCTCATCTGCACTTTCTTTCCACCTTTAACTAGGTTGGCGAACTGAGTTAATACAATTTCTATGTCTTCTGGATTAATATCCATGCCTTTAGCTGCCGCTTTAAGGCGAGCAATATAGCCATGATGATCGGCACCAAATACGTATAAAGCCCCTTCGAAACCACGTTCAAATTTATTTAACAAATAAGCAATATCTGAAGCAAAATAAGTCTTTTGCCCATTTTCACGAACAACAACCCGATCTAAATCATCACCAAAATGGGTGGACATAAACCAAATTGCTCCGTCTTTTTCATACAAATAATTTTTCTCTTTTAACTTAGCAATAGCACGATCAATGGTGTCACTCTCATGCAGTTGTTTTTCAGAAAACCACGAATCATAATTAACATTAAAACTTTCTAAATCGGCTTTGATGCCAGAGAGAATAGTGTTTAATGCAATTTTAAAAACTTTTTGGTAGTTGTCTTTGCCCAACAAATGCTTGGCATTATGAACTAAACCATCAATGTGCTTTTCCTTATCGCCTCCGTGCTTTTCATCCTCAGGAACGTTTTCATAAACCTCGCTTTGAGTAAATAAAAACTTATCGCCGTATTTTTTACGCACAAATCGGGCAATTTCGACAATGTAATTGCCTTGATAACCGTTGTCAGGAAATGCCACCGGCACTCCGCATAGTTCGATATAGCGCAACCAAACAGAAGTTGCCAAGATGTCCATTTGGCGTCCATTATCATTGACGTAGTACTCGCGTTGAACTTCGTAACCACTTTTTTCTAAAATATTAGACAAGGACGCTCCGTAAGCTGCTCCCCGCCCATGCCCAACATGCAACGGCCCTGTCGGATTAGCTGACACAAATTCAACAGTAATTTTTTTGTGACTACCAAAATCATTATTTCCGTACTTATTGCCGAGCTTTAGCACTTGTTTAACCACTTGACGACGACAATTGTTGGTTAAAAAGAAGTTTAAAAAACCAGGCCCTGCAATTTCAACTTTCTCAACATGCATCGATTCAATTAACTTGTCTGCGATTAATTGTGCAATTTCTCGTGGGTTTTTGCCAATAGGTTTGGCCAAAGTCAAAGCAAGGTTGGTGGCAAAATCCCCGTGTTCTTTGCTGCGTGTACGCTCAAAGTTAATCACTGGGTTAATGTCTTTCGGGAAAACGCCATCGCGCTGCAAGCAGCTTACTGCTTTTTCTAGTAGTTCTTGTAAATGCTTAATCATGCCTTGATTTATCTAAATTCAATGTAAGACATGAATTTTACCAAACATAACATTAATAAATCATAAAAACCAAGCCATTAATCACCAATAAATCAAAAATTTAGCTGAAAATGTTAATTTCTAACCTCATCCTATTTTCAAAAGAACTATTCACCCAAGAAATGGAGCCTCTCGCAGACTAATTTTGCAACTAAATCACCTCAATAATCAAGGCATGGCACGCCATTAGTTATTAAATTTTACTTGTGATATATTAACCTAGCTAGATAATATCGCTCTATTATGTTATAATAGTAGCATGAAAAATATAGACTTAAGAACACTAACACCAGAGGCTAGAAAAGAATTAAAGCGAGTCACTATTAGACTATTT
>Ga0256840_1000521_pt1 | contig 39204 bp, 36 predicted proteins | sample 355202metaG_FD_185969 | JGI IMG/M metagenome (GOLD analysis project Ga0256840, IMG submission 185969) | Hydrothermal vent microbial communities from Mid Atlantic Ridge, Atlantic Ocean - 355-202 | ecosystem: Environmental > Aquatic > Marine > Hydrothermal vents | place: Atlantic Ocean: Mid...
CTTGAGTATCACAGTATTTGAAAAAACTCCATTAGTTCAGGCTGTTACTGGATCAGCTTACAAAAAAGAGAAACCTCCTAGCGGTATCCAGCTGAAATTATTTGATTAAACGTTGGGACACTAGTGACTTTTGGTATATATGATCCATATAGTACCGATACCAGGTTGGAGTTGTTTGCTGGGGCTGATTATGCTAGTCAAAGTGAACCCTCGGTAACTACGGGTGCGAGCACCTCAGTATCAGTGCAAGGTAGTCAATTTTGGCTAACAAATGTTGGGGGCAGCGTTACGCAATTTACAACACATCATTTTGGGTACTATCTCGATGTTTCTGATGGTGCTGGTACTAGCACCACTTATTTTAGCAATACCCAATTGAATTCGGATTCTCTAGATCATATGCTGGCCTATCAGGGTGTTGGTGACCTGTTTTCAGTGTACAACGATGGAGCATATTCTAGTTGGACAGCCAATGAATATATTCTGGCATGGGAAGATGGAGTTGTAGAGCAGGATGGTGATCCTGCCCGGGACTTCACTGATTTCGTGGTAATGGTAGAATCTGTACAACCTGTTCCCGAACCAGCTACCATGTTACTGTTCGGAACAGGCCTTGCCGGATTAGCAGCCATGAGAAAAAAAAAGGAAAGGCCAGGGAACCGCATAGGCGGAATATTTAACACTGGCAGTGCTTGATTAGTCTACCGGGGAGCCCTTTGTGGCTTCCCGGCGGTTTGATTGCAGTACGCACTGCATGTATTCAGTTGCTGGATTTGTAAAATCCATCATCTCCTTCCTTGTTCGCTCTATGGGAAGTACCCTTGAGCCACAATTTCTTGCCCATAATAGGCCGAAAAGAAGATTTCGCGCCTCGGGTATAAAGTTTTTAGAAGTCTCCACTTATCTGCAATTCCATTCAGTTCTGGATCTTTTTGTGAGTCCATCTTATTGGTCCTGTAGAATTTTTTAACTCTTGGTCTTGTTTGCGATTAATGGGTTTTATTTTCGCTAACTGTCTCTGTCAGATATCAGCGGGTGAACTATGGCAGTCCGATCGATCGGTTATTTCTGTTGCCATGTCCCTGTCCTGAGAAATACCTGAATGCATTTGCGTTGGAGGACGATATGGTCTGGTGTATTTTGAACATATCTGATTGCCGGGTTTGTGACGGTTTTTATGAATTACGAATCTGTTATGAATTCAGGATTTTTACTCGGGCGAGGTGAAATTCGTAAGTTTACAGCGTACCCGACCATCAAGCTGGTAGGTTTTGGTGAGGGTATTGAAGATAAGGTTTTTTCCCCGGACCTCAATTTTTTCTCCAATTACCTGCGTTTTTCCAGGTGATTTTGCGATATGTGTTTTGTCATTATAGATGAGCAGGTCGGTATAAAGTTCAATTTGGTCTGTGGGGTTCATGACCACCACTTCATCGATCAGGGTGAGAAGGGCTGCTTCTTTGTCTAAAATACCTTTGCGGGCAGTGACGTAGGTTTGTTTACCAGAGGTATCGGTGATTATGGCATCAACGTTTTCCATCTTAAACTCATTTTCGCTGGAACCAGTGTAGGCACGGACAGCCACAATCTCAAGGGTTGTTTTGCCAAATTCACTCTGGGTGATGTGAACATTTGTCATGTTGAAATTATGAGAGTCGAGTTTCCGCTGGGCAAGGGATGGGTCGTACCCACCACGGGGTGTAAGAAACTTGGTGACCGGAATGCGCCACAGCGGGAAAGTAATAAAGAGGCAGAGAGGTATGATCCAGATTAGGTTTCGACGGGTCAGCATCTGTTCATGTAGTATTGGAAAATTTCTGTGTGTTTCCCCATGGCCTCAAGAATCAGGTCACAGAGCTCACGTACTGCGCCATGGCCGCCTGCCTGTGTGGTGGTATAGTGTACCATTTCTCTGACTTCAGGCACTGCATTGGCAGGGGCCGCAGAGAGGCCAACTCGCTTCAGGAGCGCTAAATCCAACCAGTCGTCACCCATGTAGGCTATCTGGAAGGGTTTTAATCCTGTGATCTTTACAATCTTCTTATAGGCAGCATGCTTATCTGCAGATCCCTGATAAAGATGGCTTATTTTCAGGTCCCGTGCCCTCCTTTCCAGCGCCTCGGAGCTTCTGGCGGTGATGATACCCACCTCGACACCAGCATCTTGAAGAATGCGCAGCCCAAATCCGTCCTGGGTGTTAAAGGATTTTGACTCCCTGCCCTCGTGGGAATAGATGAGATTGCCATCGGTAAGGACACCATCAACATCAAGGAGTAAAAGTTTAATGTCTTGAGCTTTGGAGAGAACTGCCATCCAGTTGTCACTGCGAGTATTTTGCATTGCTTTTTCCCTGACTAGTTTTCTGTAGCCCTCCCTTACTTCACAGTCAGATGGGTAGGATCCGGGTTTTGGAGAAGGACAGGAGCTCGAATCCATAGTGGTTTTTCCAAGGTTGTCAGGCAGTAACCGCTTCCTGAATACGAATGAGCTGAATCAGGAGCTGTTCTATGGCATCAAGGGGAATGGAGTTGGGTCCGTCACAGAGGGCAGTGTCTGGTGTGGGGTGTACTTCCATGAACAGTCCGTCGATACCGGCTGCTACTGCTGCTCGTGACAGAGGTGCTATAAATTCCCGCTGCCCGGCGGATGAGCCTCCGGCGCCGCCGGGAAGTTGCACAGAGTGGGTTGCATCAAAAATTACGGGACAACCGAAACTGCGCATCACTGGGAGCGCGCGTATATCTACGACTAGGTTATTGTAGCCGAAGCTTGCACCCCGTTCGACGAGCATGGTTTTGGTTCCACCGGCACCGCTGAGCTTATTGACACCGTGCGCCATATCCCACGGAGAGACAAACTGGCCTTTTTTGAGGTTGACCGGTTTTTTTGTCTCTGCAGCAGCAACTAGAAGATCGGTCTGTCTGCAGAGAAAGGCGGGAATCTGGATGATATCAAGTACCTCTGCCGCTGCTTTTACCTGGCTGACATCGTGTACGTCAGAAATTACAGGAACCTGGAGCTCTGCACGGATTCTTGAAAGGATATTCAAGCCTTCATCAAGTCCGGGGCCGCGATAGGAGTCTAAGGAGGTTCTGTTGGCTTTGTCAAATGAGGCCTTGAATACGTAGGAGATACCGAGTCGTGCGCATATTTCCTGCATATTTCCTGCAATCCTGCGGGCTAGGTCCTCAGATTCTAGGGCACAGGGACCGGCAATCAGGAGCAGGGGAGATCCGGGGCCAACACATATTTCCGTCCCGTCAGGTTTTGCAATGACAACAGGAGTAACAGGCATTACTCACCTTTGTGGGCAATGGCAGCCGCAATGAAGTTACTGAAAAGGGGGTGAGGGGCCATGGGTTTGGATTTGAATTCCGGATGGAACTGGCAGCCAAGAAACCAGGGGTGCTCAGCAATTTCAACGATTTCCACAAGGTTATTGTCAGGAGAAGTTCCTGATATTACCAGACCTTTTTCTTCAAGGCGGGCCCGGTAATCGTTGTTGAACTCAAAACGGTGGCGGTGTCGCTCGGAAATCTCATCTTCAAGGTAGGCTGCTTTGGCAACGGTATCATCACCTAAAACACATGGGTATGCTCCAAGTCGCAGTGTTCCTCCCATATCTGAGGTCTCATCGCGTATCTGCATCTTCTGGGTCCTGTAGTCAAACCATTCTTTGATCAGATAGATGACCGGGTCTTTTGTGGTGGGGTCAAGCTCTGTGGAATGCGCATTTTCAAGATCGAGGACGTTACGGGCATATTCCACAACGGCAAGCTGCATGCCGAGACAGATTCCAAAAAACGGGATCTTGTTTTCCCTGGCATAATTGATGGCCCGAATTTTTCCTTCCACACCCCGCTGCCCGAATCCTCCCGGTACCAAAATTCCATGGCATCCTTTCAGAAGGTCTGAGGGATCTTTGGCTGCATCTTCAAGATCTTCTGCGCTGATGTAGGTCAGTTCTACTTTTGTATCGTTGGCAAGACCGCCATGAACTAGGGATTCATGGAGGCTCTTGTATGATTCGGTGAGATCTACATATTTTCCGGTGATTGCAATGGTGACGGTACCCTTAGGGTTTTTGATCTTATGAACCAGGTCCTGCCAGGGCTTGATGTTGGGCTTTCCAGTCCAGATATTGAGAAGTTCGAGAATTTTGGTGTCAATACCCTCAGCATGGAGCCGCAGGGGGACCTCGTATATGGTATCTACATCGATGGCGGTGATAACAGCATCTGGTGTGACATCACAGAAAAGACCTATTTTGGCCTTGAGTTCATCGGCAATGGGAACCTCTGTACGGCAGACCAGAATGTCGGGCTGAATGCCGTCTGCTCGCAATTCCCTTACTGAATGCTGAGTGGGCTTGGTTTTTACCTCTCCCGCAGCTTTTATATAAGGGATCAGGGTGAGATGGATATAAAGCGTGTTCTCACGGCCAAGATCGCCACGTAACTGTCTGATAGCTTCAATAAAGGGCAGACCCTCAATGTCACCCACGGTTCCGCCTATTTCAATAATAGCAACATCCACACTGCCGTCAAGCTGAAGAACCGCAGCTTTGATTTCGTCTGTGATGTGCGGGATAACTTGCACGGTGCCACCAAGGTATTCACCACGCCTCTCTTTGGAAATAACCGAATAGTAGATCCGGCCTGTGGTGTAGTTGTTCTTCTGGGCCATCACCGCATTGGTATATCGCTCGTAGTGACCCATGTCCAAGTCTGTTTCTGCCCCGTCATCGGTAACAAAGACCTCTCCATGCTGGAAGGGGTTCATGGTTCCGGGATCCACATTGATGTATGGATCGAGTTTCTGGAAGGTGACGGTGAGTCCTCTGCTTTCAAGGAGAGCGCCGATTGCAGCGGCTGCCAGGCCTTTGCCAAGGGAGGAGAGTACACCACCTGTGACAAAGATAAATTTGGTTCGTTTGGATGCGTTTGAAGTTTTCATATTGGCACTATAGCTCTTCAGATTCTATTTTTAAACCAAAAAAGAGAAGGATTGTCTCTCTTTTTCCTTGTCTGACCGCACGACAATGTATACGTTTGTTGGTATGGGAACTATTATCAACAGCTGGAGGTATGGAATGGCGCGATCTTACAGGAAGGCAATGTTTTTTTCAGGCTGCCTGATTCTAATTTTATTGTATGGGAGTGTGGCTATGGCAACGGAACAGAGAGCAGTTTTTGGAGGTGGGTGTTTCTGGTGTATGGAACCTCCCTATGAGCAGCTTGAGGGAGTGCTGTCTGTTCAGGCTGGATATACGGGTGGAACTGAGGAGGATGCCATCTACGAACGGGTAATATCCGGAAGAACCGACCATTATGAAGCGGTCGAAGTGGTTTATGATCCTTCTCTTGTCAGTTATGGAGAGCTTGTGGAGGTGTTTTGGCATCAGATCGATCCCACGGATGCGGGGGGGCAGTTTACCGACCGGGGATCACAGTATAAGACGGTAATATTCTATCAAAATGAAGTGGAACGTGGCCTTGCAGAGGCATCAAAACAGCGTCTGCAGCAGTCAGGGGTTTTCGACAAACCGATAATGACAGAAATTATAGCATTGCAGCCATTTTATGCTGCTGAAGAGTATCATCAGGACTATTTCAGAAAGAACTACTCCCACTACTCATCATATAAAAAAGGATCGGGACGCCAGAATTTTATTGAAACGGTCTGGTCAGAAAAACTGGCGCAGCAATCAGCCCCCTATGGGAAACCTGCGGACGATGAACTCCGCAAAAAGCTCACTAGGCTGCAGTATAAGGTCACTCAGAAAGAGGGGACTGAACCTGCCTTTAATAATGAATATTGGGATAATAAGGCTCCAGGAATTTATGTTGATATAGTTTCAGGGGAACCGCTGTTCAGCTCCCTTGACAAGTTTCAGTCAGGTACCGGCTGGCCGAGTTTCGACAGACCGCTGGAACCGGCCAATATTGTAGAAAAACAGGACAGAGGACTATTTGGAGTACGCACTGAAGTACGCAGCAGATTCGGTGACTCACATCTCGGGCATGTTTTTGATGATGGTCCATCAACCACAGGATTGCGTTATTGTATTAATTCTGCTGCTCTGAAATTTATCCCGAAAGAAAAACTAAAAAGTGAAGGCTACGAAGATTTTTTAATTTTTTTTAAAGGTTCCTGAAAATTGCTGAAAGAGGCGTAGGAACTCAATGGTGGATGAGGTGTTTTGCAGCTCCCTTAAGTAGACAGGAGGGGGTGCGACAAAATACCACATTGTTCACAGCGATTTTTGTGCTAACTGTATATATTGATAGTAAATAAATATAATGGGGAAGGTGGCTGTGGCGGTATGACACCATCTATTCCCGGTGTCGTCAGTTGATGTAACCAATTAATGCAGAGCAAAAGAGGGGCACAGAAATGGGGATACTGCCAGTCAGGAAAAGAGCGGAGAGGAGCTGTTGTGGCAGTGTCTCTCGAGGCTTATGGTTGTCTTTAGGGCTTGTTGTTGTGTTGTATGGATCTGCGTCTGCTACCATGAGCGGTATCTGTGCAGATTGTCATACCATGCATAACAGTCAGGACAATGCTCCGATGAATTTTGACGGCTCTACCACGGCCAATGAGTATCTTACCCGAGGGACATGTTATGGCTGCCATGCTCAGGGAGGCGGAACCGTGACAGTTGTTCAGGGAACGTCAATTATCCCACAGGTGATGCACAGTGACACTAAACATCTTGCCGCTGGAAATTTTGGGTATATCACCGGCATGGCAGGCAGTGGAGCAGCTGATAACAAGGGGCATAATATTGCGGATCTCACTGGTTCTGACAGTGTGCTGTATGGCCCTCCCGGTGGTATCAGGCAGTCTTTTCACTATGATGGGGGCACCGTAAATACTGATAACCTTACCTGCGCCGGAACCAACGGATGTCATGGTTACAGATATGCCGCCTCTTCTTATCCGGAAGGAATATCAGGGGCACATCATAAAAATGTAGGTGGTCAACTTACTGTGGCTGATGAAGTTGGCAACAGCTATCGTTTTATAATGGGTGTGCAGGGTTATGAAAGTGATGACTGGCAGGAAAATGCTACCAGTGGAAACCATAACGAGTACCTGGCACTTGATGCTCCGGTGCAGCTTGGTTGTTCAGGCGGCGCAGTCCTCAGTTGTCATGTCAGCGGAGCAGGAGTTCAGGCTCCAGACGGAACCATGAGTCAGTTCTGCGCCACCTGTCATGGTAATTTTCATACCCTGACAGTTGGTGATGGTACAGATAATGCTCCCGGGAATTCATCGGGTGTCGGGGCTGTGGCAAACTCTCCATTTATACGGCATCCCACAGATTTGTCGCTGCCAGCGATTGGAGAGTATGCAGCTTATACCTCTTATGACCTGCAATCTCCTGTGGCCAGGCTTGCCGTCCCTGCAACTTCAAACAGTTCAGTCGTTCCGGGGAGTGATGCTGTTATGTGTCTTTCCTGCCATGTGTCCCATGCAAGTAATTACCCTTCCATGTTGCGCTGGGATTATGATCTTATGATTGCAGGCAATGGAGGCGGCGCGTCCGGCAGTGGTTGCTTTTCCTGCCATACTACCAAAGATTAGAAGAGATTCTATTTCTATCTTTTTGAACCGGGCAGGATCAGGCTGAAGCTTGCCCCCTGGCCCGGTTCACTTTTCAATTCCACCGTACCGCCATGGCTGTCAGCGATATGCTTGACAATGGCCAGTCCTAGGCCGGTGCCGCCTTGTTTTCTGCTTCTTGCCTTATCGCAGCGATAAAATCGTTCAAAGATACGTTCCTGATGCTTTTTCTCAATGCCTGGTCCCTGGTCCTGAACACTGATACAGATATCTGTTGGCGAATCGTTATGGTTTCTGGCGCTGAGAGTAATAGTTGAATTTTCTGGGCTGTAGGATACAGCATTTGTGAGCAGGTTGATAATGGCCTGTTCGAGCATTGCACAGTTGACCAATGCTTGGAGAGTATCGGGAACACATTCCATATTGATAGTGATATTCTTCTGCTTGGCCCCAACCAGACAAGTCTGTATGGCCGATTCAAGAATTGCTTCAATGGCTTCAGGCTGCAGATCCATCTGTTGTTTTTCAGAAGAGTCTTCTATTCGGGCAAGAGTCAGGAGGTCATCCACAATGGCATCAAGCTGCATTCCCTGACGTTGAATGATCTGAAGAAACTGGGTGGCAGCATCGCGGTCATCTATGGCTCCATCGAGCAGGGTTTCAACATAGCCGCGAATGGCAGTGATGGGTGTTTTGAGCTCATGGGAGACATTGGCAACAAACTCCTGACGAATATTTTCCAGTAGAGTGATTCGGGTAAGATTGTGAAGCACCACCAGGCTTCCGAGCCTGCTGTTTTCATCATCGTAAAGTGGGTGGGCATGGACTCGCAGGCTCATTTCCCGGGCATTTTCCATGAGGATGAGATCTTTAGTCATGGTCTCTCTTGAGGCCAGTGAGTTGTCTAGGAACTGCTGCAGTCCTCTATTTCGAATGACCCCCTCGAAAAGCATACCTTGAACACTGCTGTGGTCGATGCAGAGGATTTCAGCTGCTGCTTGATTAACGCGGATAATAGTATGGTCAGGGGCAATGGCAAGAACTCCATCGGTCATACTGCTGAAGACAGCTTCAAGCTCATTGCGTTGCTGGCTGATTATCTTGATCCGGCCATTGAGCTGTTCGGCCATATTGTTTAGAGAGTGAGAGAGCTCTGTCATCTCACGGGGAACAGCCGTATCCTGAATGATGATGGGTTGCTCAGTGTTTCCATTGGCAAGTCTTTCAGCACCTTGCCGCATTTTTTCCAGAGGGCGACTGATGCGGCGGGCCAGATAGTAAGACAGACCTGCAGCCAGGAAGGCAATGAAAACGATTCCGTAGAACAGTTTTGTACGAATGACCGAAAGCACAGCGTCAAGGGTGGCACCTGAAACTGAAAGGCGGAGAACGCTATCATGGGGAGAATCGGGTTTGAGAGGGATCGCCACATAGAGCATATTCTGACTCAGGGTTTTACTGAATCGCAGGGATGCACCTACCTTTCCTGTGAAAGCTGTCTGGATTTCAGGGCGTGCCCCATGGTTGTCCATTTGCTCCGGGTTTTCATTGGAGTCGGCAAGTACCCTGCCATCTCGGGCGACCACTGTGATCCGTGTGGCTGCAGCCCTTCCAGTCTGGCGGCAGAAATCCTGAAGAAAACTCTGCTTGCCCTGCAACAGCATATTGATATGGGGCCTCAGTAGCAGGGCACGGTCTTTGATATCTTCCTCCATCTCATGGTAGTGGAAGGATTGGATCATCCGGGTACCGTACCAGCTGGTGGCAGAGATGGAGAGAACAATGATAAAGAGGGCTGCTGGGAAAATCTGCCAGAAAAATCGTCTGTTTTTCATAAATGACAATCTCGTAAAAAGGTCAATTGATAAATGGCTAAGTAAAAAACTTCAGATGCGAGGCGCATAATTTTTTTCAGCGTATTAAGGTACATCATGATTGAACAATAAATGCAGCAACGAAGCAGGTGAAGAGTTTTTACGACGCCATCCTAAAGAGATGTGTAGAGAGGTACTGTAAGACTCTCAGGTAGTGGTTTTCAGTGTAAGCCTATTCTTTTAAACGATAACCGATTCCACGAACCGTTTCAATGTAACTTCCCATGGTACCAAGTTTCTTTCGTAGTCCGAATATCTGAACATCAATAGCTCGTGAGGTGATAAGGTAGTCGTAGCCACGGATCTTGTCGATTATCTGCTGCCGGCTGTAGACCCATCCGGGGCGTCCGGCCAGTTGTTCAAGGATGGTGAATTCTGTGGCGGTGAGGTGGATCTGTTTTCCGTCGACCAGCACCTCATGCCGTCCCGGATGGATGACCATGGAGTGGATATGGATGCTCTCATTATCGGGTCGCTGTTTTTTAGTGATCTTTTCCTGTTTTCTGCGAAGAATAGCCTGAACTCTTGCAATGAGCACCCGGGGCGAGAATGGTTTGGTCACATAATCATCTGCGCCACAGCTAAGACCGGTGACAATATCGTCTTCCTCGCTTTTAGCTGTGAGCATAATAATGGGCGGTTGAATAAAATCGGTTTTAGCCCGAATGATACTGCAGACCTCCATCCCATCTTTTCCAGGCAGCATCAGATCGAGAAGGATCAGATCAATTTTTTCCCGGTCAAGGATTTGCAGAGCATCCTCTCCGGAGTCAGCGCAGGTCACATTAAATCCTGACTTGATTAGGTTATAGCTGACGAGCTGCTGGATGTCTGCATCGTCTTCAACGACGAGGATACTTGCTTTTCCCACTGACGGTCTCCTGAAACAGTGCTTTAAATGTTGAGTATAATTCCTAGTTGAACCTCCAATCCTACCTGTCAATTTTCAGGTTGCAACAAAAAATCGTCCCCTAATGAAACCCTAACAAAATCGTAACACTATTCTAAAGCAGCCAAAAGAGATTGCCGCAGATTTCAGGGTGCTGCGGGCTTCGAATGGAGGCATCAGTGACTGGAGTTTTTGAAAGAGTAGAGCCAATCGTAACAGTCATTTTCAAAGTCGGCAAAAGATTCGTCCTGCTTTAACAGGGTCTCGTTGAAGATTGCAACTGCCGTGTTGTGTCGTGCCCGCAGAGAATGCAACAGAAATGATTTCACTGGGCGCTTGTTATGGTACAGACAGGACGTAAGGGCCCAGGATCTGGCGTAGACCTCACCTGAGCGAATCCTTTTATGTGGGTTTTTGACTAATCCTGTGAAGTTGAGAGTCTGGTCTCTATCCTGGAGGTAGTGCACAAGCTGGAGCCGTTCAATATTGCCGGGAGGTGTCTTGAGCCCCCCAGGCAGCGTTTCCATCAGGCATGCTATGCCTTCATCCGCCCAGAAGGGGAGTTTCCTGGAGTCAGAGTACGCGTTGTGTAATGCGGCATGGGTGGCTTCATGGCGAAGCACTGTTGCAAACCGGGGATCGTCGAGTTGGCCAATGAGGAATAGAATGTTTTCGGGCGAGTCGTAATGTCCAGTACTGCGATGCCGAGTTTGACTTCTCCTTAGAAAATATCTTCCAATGCTGTCTTTGTCTGAAAAAATGAGTATGGGGACAGGAGAAGTGGGAAGTGGAAACTCAAGCCAGTGCTGAAGATTTTTCCAGACATTAGTGCCTTGCCCGAGAATTTCCAGACAGCGATCTCCCTGTTCCAGATGAAGGATCGTGAAATAGTTATTACCGCAGAGTGGCTTATTGTTCTGGTATTTCGACAGATATGGCTCTGGATTTGGGAAGAGTGGTAGCGTGCAGCTGTTGATCAGGAGCAGCGGCAGGAGCAGGATAAAAATAGTTTTCATGGTATTTGGAGAAAATGGCTTCGATTAAATTGTCCTTTTCATCGTCAGTCGCCTTTTCCAGTATACCTCTTCTTTCCAGTCGCTGCCAGGTGCTGGTGACATCATTGTTGAAAAGGGTTAATGAAATTCGAACCCGTGCAAGTTTCTCTACCTCCTCACTGAGCCCGCCCAGTGCAAGTAACAGGTTGGGTTCTTTACTTTCCTTGAGCCTGAATCCAAGTTCATACTGCTCTAACAGGTAATGGACTATTTTCCTGGAGAGTTGGGTTCTTTTGGTATTTATCTGGTCATTTTCCCATTCCAGGACCAGAGAGAAATCTTTGGATTTATAGAGGGAGTCAAGATCAAGCAGGTTGCTCATCCGGTTTCCCATGATTTCTTCGACATGTCTGGTGAAGGGGTTGGGGTGCCACTGCCTCGGGCCAAAGGGAGTGGACAGGCCGACTCGCTGCCAGCTTTCATTGATGATACCGGCACAGAACAGCTGATCGGTTTTCCCAGGTTCATAGCTCATGCTGTAGTCAAATTGAGCATTCTGGATCTGTGTATTGGTTAACATTTCCTGTAAGACACGTGCAGCTGCAATTTGGCTGTCCTGTGATGTTATGGCACGAAAAACTGCGGCCCGATGAAACTTTTTAAAACGATCTTCGAGAAGCTCAGAGTCAGCTTTTCCACTGAACACCCCTCCGATCATTAATTGATTGTCTGTATTACGAAAGATCATTTCTGAATGGCTGAACGGGGTCTTAACTACCCGTGTGTCGGACCTTGCGGCCAGAGCAATCAGCCATGATTCGACTCCACCGTCTGCAGTTATGACAATATCGCCTTCTCGAAACAGCTCGGCATCTGGCAAGGTGGGGTCTGGTTGCAAGGGCATGGTACAGTTGGTGAGAAACAATAACAGCAGAGGGAGAACAGGGTTTTTTTTCATGGATCGGCCGTGGAAGAAGAGGCTGGAGTGCCAGATGGCGGTTGACACCATCCGGCACTGTGGTTGAACGAGGTGGCGCTTACCAGGAGTGACCGAAAGTGAGAGTGAATCCACGATTTTTAAGGCCATCAAGGCTGTCTACATACATCAGACCCAGGTTGTAGTTTTCCCATCCGTAATAATCGAGAGCAAAGGAAATACCGGTGCTACTGTCTTCCATATAATTGGGCATATCCAAGGCCACAGTATAATCAAGACCAGTTGTAAAAAAAAGAGATTCTGTCAGGGGCAGGATATATTGAAATTCCATGGTGTTCATGTTGATATATTTTTCACCTGTGATTTCTTCGTCTCCGTTAAGATTCCGGTCATGGGTGAAGAGATTCGACAACGTGAATCCTCCTACGGGAGTTGTCAACCCTGCATAGATACTAAGCCCTGGAACCAATCTGGTCTGTGTTCTGTTCTCATAGTCGTTGGTGGAAATTTCGAGAAGACCAGCAAGGGCGAAATCGATACCGTTTTCCTCCTGATTTAAAAATTGGTAGCCGGGAATCAAGAGCAGGCCAAAAGACTCAGTGTCTTGGGAATCATAAATACCAGTACCTTCAAGGCTGGTATAGTACACTTGATTATCGATATAAAAATTACCCTTGTCGGCACTAAAATTAACGGCCAGTGATTTAACATCGGATTCTCGGCCAAGGGTAGGAGTTAGTTCCATTTCACTCTCCTTGACACTGCCCTGAATGGATGTGTTAAAGTTCCACTCGGGTAGATCTGATGGTTCATAGAGTATGCCGGCTGATGACAATTGGGATGCTGGTGAGGAGGTGTTCCATTTTTCAAACGCTCTTCTCGTCTTGGCGGCCTCTTTTCTCTTACGTTGTCTTTCCTGTGTTAATTCAAAGGCTAACGTGCGATCAGCAGCACGTTGTTCTTCTAGCTGATCTATACGCATTTGCTCGGGATCATCCAAAGACGTATGTGCTGATGTGTTAGTGCTGCAGGTTCCCTCATTAGTAACAACATAACAGGTATTTCCAGTGCCGGTTTCCTTATACCATTGCTGCTGTTCCTGGGTAGTTGAGCCGGTAGAGCATGTTAGGTTAATCGTCTTGGTGTAAGTCTGATACCATCCGCCTAAGTCACCACATTCACCAATGTAGGTTGCTGTGTGATGCGTATGCGTAGTTGCAAAAACATCGTTTGCTGCAACAAATGACGTAATACAGAAAGTTGCCAGAAAGGTACAACCTGCCCCGGTTTTAATGAGTTTTCTCCCCATGGTCAGTTTCTCCATTTTCTTCTCTCCTTGAAAAGGTGTTTTTATGGGAATTAAGGTAATAAAAATCCCCGCTTGATGATTTAGATAGCAAAATATGTGCCGCATTAAGATGAAAGAGATCTGCTTGGAATATCAAGGTGTTCGGGGATTTTTTTCAGGGGAAGTTATTGTAACAGTGGCAAGCGGTTGATATAAACCGGTTGCCACTGGTTTATATCAACCGCTTGCCGCTGTTACTTTGGCATTTATCTATCTTTTTGATAGTGCTGTTTGCGGGAGAGTAGTATAAAATAATTTTTGTTGAAAAGTTGGTGGCTTGCGGTTAGATGTTGGGCTTTACGTATTGGGCAGAGTCGGAATCCATGTTATGGGTACCGTCTCCTGTCATTTATTATTCCGTATTGGATAACTTTTGAGAGGTGAAAACATGGGAAATACAATCACGACAGATGAAATAGCACAGGCACAGCAGATCTGGGGGGAAGGGATCGTTGTAATTGGTAAAGCCTTTAGTGATAAGGGTGATTTTGTGCAGGCTGCGGAGCAGCATATCGATACCCTGTATAATTTCAAGGAAGGAGATGTTCTCTTCAAGCCCACCAAGGCAGCAGATGTCCAGTTTCGCCTAGACCGGGAAGGAGCATTGTCCTATTTTGTTGGAGGCAATGACAGTTATAAGGAAGATCACGGTTTTGCTATTACGCCCTGGACCAATGTTCGCTTTGAAAACGTCGGCACATCCATCCATGGAGACTATGCCGTCGCTATGGGGAACTATTATTTTACTCAGGTTGATGGTACAGAGGTGAAAGTTGAGTACACGTTTGGATACATTAAAGGCGCAGATGGCAAGTTAAGGATTAACCTGCATCACTCATCACTTCCCTATGCGAAATAGTGCTTGTCAAGAAATGACTTTTTCCTTCTGACTCTTTGTTGCTATGAAGATTTTATCCCTCGAAATATCAAGTATGTGCCTGTGGTCAAATTTCTTCTGTGTCTCAGTTGACAAGGAAAAACCTTATTGCCGGACGGACACTGAGTAAGCAGATTTCTTTGTTGACTTGATCATCCGGAAAACTGCTGGAACACATGGCACTCTGATCTGCATATCCAGAGTGTCATGAAAATATCACTCCCCAGGATCAGCGAGACTGCAACTCATGGTTATTTGTGGCTGCCACCAGTGATCAGGATTTTTTCTCTTTTGTGCCGGTAATCATTGCTTTGATAAGGTTCTCCCGATGGCATACACTTGAAAGTATAGCTCCAGTGACATGAAGAAAAATGAGGAATAAAAGTGTAAAAGCCGCTCCTTCGTGTATGTCTTCCCAGAATTCATCTTCATATTTTGCTTCATCATGCTCATCACTGTCTGCGTAGGCATTTGTGACAAAAGTGAACTCCTGTACAGACAGCTCCTGCCCCTCATATTTATAGGCGATGTGACCAGACACAGATACCAAAAATGTCATAATCAGTAAAAAAAGAGCCATCCATCCTGCAGCGGGGTTGTGGCCGACATAATATCTCGGAACCCCCTGGGTAAGATCTTTTATATATTGAAAGGCCTGGGCAGGAGGATAAAGGAAATTTGTGAAACGGGCATGTTTACTCCCTGTAAAACCCCATACCAATCGCGAAAGGATTACACCAAAGATCGCATATCCAGCGTAAAGGTGAATCTTGTATTCCTCATCACCTGAGAGAAATGCTATCAGCACCAGTATCACAACAGCCCAGTGGCCAATGCGTACAGGTAAATCCCAAACTTGAATGTGTTTTTTATGTGTCATCTGATTGTTCCCCGTCTCTCCATTGTTTATTTTGGATAACAGTAAGCGCCATTTTCTTTCTGGCAGGGCGATCGTCTTTTCATAACACTGTAGCCGATGAGCATTTTTGACTCAACAGAGTTTTGTCCGGTGATATCTCAGGTGTAAGCGGAAAATATTGTCAATGGCCACCTTCTACTAAATGTCCCAGGCACTACCGATAAATGGATTGGCAGCTGGGATTTCGTATCGACGTCACACTTTCCTAACGCAATCCTAATGTTACTCTAATCAAACCCTAAAACAGATAGGTTCTAAATGGGCTGAACATTTACTTACAATCATTCAGGAGAATATATTTTGGCCCATCAGCTGACGTTCCACAGGGAAATAGAAAAGGTAAAAAAGAAGTTTCTGGTACTTGGTTCTCTGGTGGAGGATCGGCTTCAGAAGGCTAGTCTTGCCATGCAGAACCGGGACCCGGATCTGCTTCAGGAGATCATCGGCTCTGACTGGGAAATAGATGAGATGGAGATCGAGGTGGAGGAAGAGTGTCTTAAAATTCTTGCGCTCCATCAGCCTGTGGCCAGCGATCTTCGCCTCTTGGTGGCCATGATCAAGATCAACAATGAACTGGAGCGGATAGCTGACAATGCCGTTAATATTGCCAAGCGTCTTCAGACCATCAACAAAGATTCTACTCTGGCTTTTTCCATTGACTATCAACCCATGTTCGGCACGGTTCTGAAGATGTTCAAACTCAGTCTTGACGCTCTGGTCACTGAAAATGCAGAGCTGGCACGGCAGATCTTTTTTGAAGATGAGGTGGTGAATCAACTTCGGAACGAGGCATACAGGAGTGTGACCCATGAGTTAAACAAAGAGCCTGGTCATGCAAAATGTCTGGTAAACCTCTATCTGTTGGCGCGCCATCTAGAACGGATGGGAGATCGGATAAAGAATATAGCAGAAGAGGTTATTTATCTGGTTGAGGGAAAGATCGTACGTGGGGAGATGCATTAAGATGTCTCCATCACTTTTTCTCATTGTCCTGCTGGGGATGGCCTCATATGTATATATGCAGGGAAAGCGAAGGGCCTTCCGCCTTGCAAGTTCCGAGTCGGATTCCACAAAACTTCATTCCCGTCCCGGTTATTACGGTATGTTAACCGCCCTCTGGTGTTTTCTTCCAGCGCTTCTTGTGTTTTCGTTCTGGATGATGTTTTCAGGTTCTGTCCTGACGACGCTTGCGTTGAGGACACTGCCGGATACCATGCAGAACATTCCGCCAAATCAGCTTAATCTGCTGATTAATGATCTCCACAATTTGATAGCAGGCCACGTTGCAGCAAAGGATATTGACCCTGTCCTGCAACTGGCTGCAGAACAGTATCTGGGCATGGAACGAATCAGTAGGATTTCCCTTGCTGTCGTGATGTTTGCAGTTGCCCTGTTTTTCTCAAGCCTGATATACAGACGAATTACTCCACGGTTGCGTGCCAGGAACCATGTGGAACGGATTGTTCAGACTGGTCTGATGATTTGTTCTGGCCTTGCAGTTTTGATCACCATAGGAATTGTTGTGTCAGTGATGTTTGAGTCTATTCGATTTTTTCAGCAGGTACCTGTCACCGACTTTCTTTTTGGTCTCAAGTGGAGTCCGCAGATGGCGATGCGTGAAGATCAGGCCGGAAGTTCGGGAAGTTTCGGGGCGATTCCCATTATGGCTGGAACCTTTATGATTTCCGGCATTGCCCTTTCAGTGGCTGTACCCATTGGACTCATGTCGGCCATTTACCTTTCCGAGTATGCTCCACCGAGGGTTCGTGCCTGGGCCAAGCCTGTGATGGAGATTCTGGCAGGTGTTCCCACCGTTGTGTATGGTTTTTTTGCAGCTCTGGTGGTGGCACCGTTTATTCGTAACAGTGGGGAGTTGCTGGGGCTCGATGTCTCATCTGAAAGTGCACTGGCTGCCGGGCTGGTGATGGGTGTAATGATAATTCCATTTATTTCTTCACTTTCTGATGATGTTATTACCGCAGTTCCACAAGCCATGCGGGATGGCTCCTATGGACTTGGTGCCACCAAGAGTGAAACAATCAAAAATGTCATTATTCCTGCTGCTCTTCCTGGAATTGTAGGCGGGGTGCTTCTTGCAGCCTCACGGGCAATTGGGGAAACCATGATTGTGGTGATGGCGGCTGGACTTTCTGCAAATTTAACAGCGAACCCTCTCCAGGCTGTGACCACGGTCACGGTACAGATTGTGACTCTGCTGGTTGGTGATCAGGAGTTTGACAGTCCCAAAACTCTGGTGGCTTTTGCTCTGGGGCTACTGCTCTTTCTGGTTACTCTGGTTCTGAACGTTATTGCACTCTATGTTGTGCGGAAATACCGTGAAGAATATGAATAGTGCAGATCATGGATGCAGCTGGTTTGGATGGTTTTGTTGTGAATGGGATTTGAAGGAGTAGATGATGCAGTCTCGAAAAAAAGAAACAAGTATGGATAAAATGAATATCGGTCTGGCAAAACGATATCGGAAGGAACGACGTTTTCGTCTGTTCGGGCTGGCTGCAGTCTTTGCCAGCATAACTTTTCTCGGTATACTGTTTGTCTCCATTGCAGCCAATGGCTGGACAGCCTTTCAGCAGACTGAGATTCTGCTCGATGTTCATTTTGATACCGCCGAATTTGACGTGGACAATCTCTACTCAGTCAATTATGGAGCTTTGGTAAAAAACAGTATGCGTTCACTTTTCCCGGAGGTTAAGGGGCGCAGTGATAAGCGAGATCTCTATAGACTTATGAGTTCCGGTGCTGTCTATATCCTACAGGACATGGTGATGAAGGATAGCGGTATTATCGGATCTACGCAGCAGATATGGCTTCCGGCAGATGATGAAGTTGATATGTTGATGAAGGGCCACATCTCGCGGGACGTGACTGAAGGTGATCGCCGTTTAAACGATAAACAGATCAGCTGGGTAGATACTCTTGTGGCAGAGAAACGCCTTGAGAAAAAGTTTAATACAACGTTTTTCACAGCAGGAGATTCGCGGGAGCCGGAACTGGCTGGAATTCGTGGGGCTGCAGTGGGATCGCTGTTTACCCTGGCGGTGACTCTGCTTTTGTCATTTCCAATCGGAGTTGCCACTGCTGTGTATCTTGAAGAGTTTGCTCCGCGTAATAAGTGGACTGATCTGGTTGAAGTAAATATTAATAATCTTGCCGCCGTACCTTCCATAGTCTTTGGGCTTTTGGGTCTTGCTGTATTTCTGAATATTTTTGGTATGCCGCGTTCCGCACCGTTGGTTGGTGGTCTGGTTCTCACTCTGATGACTCTTCCAACCATTATTATTGCCTCACGGGCGGCATTGAAATCTGTGCCACCGTCTATTCGTGAGGCCGCACTGGGAGTTGGCGCATCCAAGATGCAGGCCATAACGCACCATATTCTCCCCCTCGCCCTGCCAGGAATGTTGACAGGTACGATTATCGGAATGGCCCAGGCACTCGGTGAAACGGCACCGTTACTTATGATCGGGATGGTGGCATTTATTGTGGATGTTCCGGGGTCTGTGACTGATCCATCTACGGTCTTACCGGTACAGATTTATCTTTGGGCAGATTCCCCTGAACGGGCCTTTGTTGAGAGAACTTCTGCCGCCATTATGGTTCTGCTTGCCTTTCTTATTTCCATGAATGCAATAGCTGTTTTCCTACGTAGGAAATTTGAGCGCCGCTGGTAGCTGGATGCACTTTCCCTGTAACGAAGCTCTAATGGAAGCCTAATCAAATCGTAACAATTTCAAAGTAAATAGAGGGACGTTGATGTATCAAAAGTCTGTTTGTTTACTAATTATAATCTTTAAGGAGAAAAAAATGTTGAAGAAAGGTTTAGTTTTTGTTGCAGCGGCATCCATTGCTGTATCTGCTGTGTCCAGTGCTTACGCAGCATCTGGTCGTGATTATATCTCTGTTGTGGGTTCCTCCACAGTGTACCCTTTCGCTACCACTGTAGCAGAACAGTTTGGGAAAACTACAAAGTTTAAGACCCCGAAAATTGAGTCAACGGGTTCCGGTGGCGGAATGAAACTCTTTTGTACCGGTTCCGGGATTGACACTCCAGATATCACCAATGCTTCAAGACGAATTAAATATTCTGAGTATGAAAAATGTCAGAATAATGGCGTGAAGAAAATAACAGAGGTGAAGATCGGCTATGATGGAATTGTTATGGCCAACTCAAAAGAAGAAGCTCAAGTGACATTTACTAAAAAAGATATCTTTCTGGCCCTGGCCAAAGATGTGCCTGATCCAAAAGGTAGTGAAAAACTGGTTGCTAACCCTTATAAAACCTGGAAAGAGGTGAATCCTTCTCTTCCTGATACTAAAATTGAAGTGCTGGGACCTCCTCCCACTTCCGGTACACGTGATGCTTTTGTTGAGCTTGCCATGGAAGGCGGTTGTAAACAGATCGGCTGGATCAAGGCTTTAAAGAAAAAAGACAAAAAATATTTCAAATCCGTCTGCCACACTGTTCGTGAAGATGGTGCGTATATTGAAGCAGGTGAAAATGATAATCTGATTGTCCAAAAGCTCACCGCAAACCCCAAAGCTTTTGGAATCTTCGGTTTCAGTTTTCTTGACCAGAATGGAGACAAGATCCAGGGTTCAATTGTCGGTGGTGTTAGTCCCACCTTTGAGAATATTGCTGCAGGAAAATATCCTGTTTCCCGTCCTCTGTATTTTTACGTAAAGAACTCCCATGTCGGTGTCGTTCCCGGAATGGCAGAGTTTTTAAACGAATTCACAAGTGAAAAAGCCTGGGGAGAAGATGGATATCTTTCAGACAAAGGACTTATCCCCATGCCTGAAGCTGAGCGCAAACAGTTTGCAGCAGATGTTAAAGGATTAAAAGCATTAGTTCTCACAAAATAATAAATATTTTGGGATTTAACCGGGCCGGAACAGAAGGCGTTCCGGCCGACTGAGGTTTTAGTTATGGAAACAATGGGCGCAGTGGCTGATATTGGTGATTTGGTATTTCCGGGAGTGGAAACAATGGTTCGTGAGGAGAGTCGGCAGGAAGAAAAGGTGGAGCGGGAAGATCGCAGTACCGTGGGCCGTCCGTTTGTGGATGATGCTCGAATGACCTGTCGTGACGTCAATGTATATTACGGTGAGAAACACGCCATCAGAAACGTTTCAATAGATGTGGGACGTAATGAAGTGTTGGCCATGATAGGCCCTTCCGGTTGCGGGAAATCTACATTCCTTCGCTGTTTAAATAGAATGAACGATACCGTGGACAGCTGTCGGGTCTTTGGCGATATCCAGCTCGACAGCTTGAATATCTATGACAAATCTGTGGATGTGGTTCCCCTCCGTGCCCAGGTGGGGATGGTTTTTCAGAAACCTAATCCGTTCCCAAAATCCATTTATGACAATGTGGCCTATGGCCCCAAAATTCATGGCCTGGCGTCATCCCGGACGGATCTTGATGGTATGGTGGAGAGTTCTCTTAAAAAGGCAGGACTCTGGAAAGAGGTGAGTGATCGTCTGGATCAGCCGGGAACTGGACTCTCCGGTGGCCAGCAACAGCGTCTCTGTATTGCCCGTGCCATTGCTGTTCGTCCCGAAGTTATTCTCATGGATGAGCCATGTTCAGCACTTGATCCCATTGCTACGGCAACTGTGGAGGGTCTCATTGCGGAACTTCAGGAACAATTTACCATTGTGATAGTCACCCATAATATGCAGCAGGCCGCGAGGGTATCACAACGCACTGCCTATTTTCATCTTGGTGACCTGATTGAGGTGGGAAGTACTGATCGGGTATTTACCAATCCACGTCACAGACTCACTGAAGATTATATAACTGGACGTTTTGGTTGATGGTATTCTTTTGCTAATTGTAGCAGTTGGGTTAATTGCACCACTCATGTTTGTGTTTTGTTTTTGTTGTTTGCTGTTATAAACAGGATCACTCTCTGAAGAGGGTGATCCTGTTTTCTTTTGTGATGGTGTTTGACCATCAAGCGTTTTGGCACCTAGTCACGGATTCAGAGAGAACTCTCGGTGTTGCCCAGTAATGCAGCGCCTACCCCGTTTCCAACCTCGTAATTTTTGGGAAAACGTACGCTGGTTCCCAGTCGTTTGGCTACTCGCGGGAGAAAGTATGGTGCTGCCGCTCCAATCCCGATAAACGGAATTTTCATACTGAATGTGACCCCCAGTACAGGATGATCGTTCCTGGTTGAGATGAAACTGGTAAGGGATTTCCCCCAGTAGTGTTGAATAATATAATCGATGAGCAGGTTTTCAATACGCTCTTCCGTCATTGAAATAACGGTCTTACAGAAATGGATACTGTCCATATTCAGCAGTTTCCCAAGCACTGTGGCTCCTTCCTCAGCTTTTTCCTTGTTTCCAATTTCTATTTCCCCCAGTACATGGAGGGCGTCTGTCGGGGTGAAACCGGTTTCCAGGATAACCTGGCTCCGGGAGAGCTGTTCCAGTCGTTTGTCAAGTGGAACTCCCGAGAATCCAGTCCTCTTGCGAATTGAGTCAGCTGTGGAAGGGCCTGCACCGAGTGCGTAGAGAATGGGATCATCTTCTTTGAGGTGATTAAATTCAGGGAGCAGGGAGATGCACTTGGATTTGAGACCGGCACCAAGCCAGGTGCTGCTTCCTGGGAAGTCGGTGGCCACGGATAGAGGAATCACTCTGGCAGGACCAAGGCTGATTTTTCCATCGCTGTCCAGAACCAAGTGACTGTCTCCACCAATACCACCGGTGAACATATCTACTGCCTCGACGTGGGTTTGCCAGCGTCCGATCTGGCAGCCGGTGGAGGACATTACTATCTTCCCATTTTCAATCATGGCAATATCGGTGGTGGTACCACCAACATCAACTACAAGTGCAAAATCATCATCCTGTGCTGCTCCAAAACCAGCGGTACATGCCGGGCCGCTGGCAATGGTCAGGCCTGCCTGTTCCACTGTATCTTCCATGGTGACCTGCATCCCATTACCGGTAATGATAGTAACTGGACAGTGAAGACCTGTCTTGTGCAAGGCATCCTGGACACCTGAGATGAAATCCTGCATCAGCGGCATCAGTTTGGCATGGAGTGCTGCTGTTCCCGCACGTTCCTGCATACCAGTGTGCTGGCTGACCGTATGGGAGCAGAAGACCGGTTTGGGATCCAGCATGGAAATGGCTTTTTCCGTAACCAGTTCGTGGCTTGGATTTATTATGGACATGGCAGAACAGACGGCATAGGCATCGACGTCATTCCGCAGGCCCTGGATGGTATCAACAATATAGTCAATATCCAATGCCTCCTCTTCATCGCCGCTGATATTGTGACCGCCCTTAACAAATACCGTGGCCGTGATCGGAAGGCGAAAATGTTTCACATAACCGATGATAAAGGCGGCCACACGGGCCCCTTTGTTTTCTATGACAGCATTGGTGGCCAAGGTGGTGGAGAGGGTCAGTTTCGTGATCTCATTCTTACTCACACCTGACTGATCCAGAAGAGTGGTCAGGGCATTGCAAATGGAGTCCGCAAGGCGGTGGTGGATGGTGGGGACTTTGGTACTTGCCTTGATACATTTATCTGCTGTGTTGAGAAGTATGGCGTCGGTGCAGGTGCCACCAGTGTCAATTCCTATGATATATTCTGGCATGTCAGCTTTTGGGCTATGGTATTCAATGATCTTAAAATGTGGGGCATGATCACCACCAATCATCTCCGGATAGGGATGTCTTTATTCTGATACCATTCTTTTTTAAATGATGCATTATCCAAAGCACAGATTTCAGTGATTTTGTTCTGGTGCTGGTGTATCTTTTAGTACAATATACCTTCTGAACGATAAAAAGAGAATGAGGATACAATGAGTTTTTTGCAGATTGAAGGAAAAATATTTGTGATTTTTGGATTGGCCAATAAGAAGTCCATTGCAGGGGCCATAGGCAGGGTACTGGTCGAAGAGGGTGCCACTGTTATTCATGTGGTGCGGTCTCGGCAGCGTGCTGAAACTGCCGCAAAGCTATTCCCCGACTCGAAAGTATTTATTTGTGATGTGGAGGATGAGGAAAATATTATCCGGGTTCGTGACGAGATAGGGATTGCCGTGGATGAAACAGGGGGGGGGCGTATTGCAGGGCTTGTTCATTCCATCGCTTATGCAAATTATTCCGAAGGTCTGACGCCGTTTCATGGCACTGTTAAAAAAGATTTTCTGCAGGCCTTTGATATTTCGTGTTTTTCATTTATTTCTATTTGTAATCATTTTAAAGAATTATTTGTAAAAGAGGCCTCTGCGGTGACCATTTCCATTTCTACCACTTCCATGGCCGCTGAAAATTACGGATATATGGCACCGATTAAGGCAGCCTTGAATTCTTCGGTTTGCTTTCTTGCCAAGTCCTTTTCCTCTTTTTCAGAGGTACGTTTTAATGCGGTGGCTCCCAGCCTGCTCAAAACCTCGGCCTCTGCGGGAATTCCAGGATATATTGACTCGTATCTTTATGCCGAGAAGGCAATATTACGAAAAAGGGCTTTGAAGACACGGGAGGCTGCTGATCTTGCTGCTTTTTTACTCTCTCCACGTGCCTCAGGGATTACGGCCCAGACGGTGGTGGTGGATGCTGGTATGGCGGTAAACTATTTTGATTCAGAGATTATTCAGGGTGCAGTGGGTTGATACTGCCATACATGATGATAAAGAACAGAGAGTCAGCGTTGGCGGAGTGCAGGCTGCGATAATTTTATTAGGGAAAAGATATGACAAACAAAAATATAGAGATGCAGGACAGGATAATTGTGGCGCTGGATGTGGACAATCCAGAGCTTGCAAAAGAGATGGTTAAACGTTGCGAATCGGGAACACGATATTTTAAGGTTGGTTTGCAGCTTTTTATGGCAAGCTACTTTGAGGTAGTTGACTGGATCCTGGACCGCGGTCACAAGGTGATGCTGGATCTGAAATTTTTTGATATTCCTGAAACTGTGAAACTTGCTGTGGAGCAGGTTAATAACCGGGGTGTTTCTCTGGCTACAATTCATGGCAATGATGCTATAATCAAAGCTGCCATGGAGGCGCGTGGAGATCTGCAGTTACTCGCAGTAACAGTGCTTACAAGTTTTGGCGAAGAGGATTTGCTTGCCATGGGGATGACTCAGTCTGTGGAGGACCTCGTCCTGTTTCGGGCACGACGAGCGCTCGAACTAGGTTGTGATGGGGTGGTTTCCTCAGGGCTTGAGGCGGAGCGACTGCGTAAAGACCTAGGGGGGAAATTGTTAATTGTGACCCCTGGAATCAGACCCGGTGCCAATGTTTGTGACGGTTCAGATGACCAGAAAAGAATAATTACCGCAGGTAGGGCCATTGCCACCGGAGCAGATCACGTTGTCGTGGGACGGCCTATAACAAAGGCTGCTGAGCCACTGGTTGTGATTGAAGAGATGCAGCAGGATATTGAAAACAGCACGGGAACGTAATACAGATTTTTCCCTGACTCCTCTTTTGCTGTTCTTCTGAATTATCGAGTACTCGATGTTCCCGCATGTTGTTACCATGCTCGGCCCGAAATCGTAAACAAAGTTCACACGTCTCCTTTTTCTACGTTTCTTACCATGTACTGGCCTTTTTCCAAAGTTGATTCTATGCCGTGATGCCTGCTTATCGGAAATGAAGTGGTCAATTTTCGTTCCAAATAGCTGGTGAATGCCCAATTTTTGTGAAAAGCAGATTTTACTCCATCTGTGAGCATCCGCAGCAAAGCTGTTTTTTTTAATACCATAAAATTAGCCTGCTCTGAAGATTGTTACCGGGGAGGCTGTGCATTGTCCTGATTCATTAAAGGTGGAGATAACCCTTTGTCATGGTGTTAATTATTTCAGCTGGTGGTGTTTTGATTACGTATCAGTGATGCTCGGTTACGTTTATGGAATCAAATTTTTTCTGCTCTTAGATATGCTGTTATGGGGGAACAGGCATTGCATTTGCATTAAATGTTGCAGTACGTAACTATGTAACGCGGCTATGCTCTGTACAAAGGTCAGGGTGGCCGATATCCCCTTTTATTAAGAGAGGCATACAATGAACGTTGAAAAATCACAACTTCGTCCGGCTGGAAAAGGTTTTGTCCTTGCTGCAATTGGGGATGGACTCCCCACCATGAGACGTCTGGTTGAAGCCTATACCGGGAAAAATAACAAAAAGTACATTAAACTCGATGGTGAAATAACCCCATTGCTCCCCAGCCATCTATATATGTCCGGAAACTAAGTCTACAATGAGTGGAAACAATGTCTTTTCCTGAGTGCTTATTGTAGGCCACTGATCCTCTCTTTCGCCATTCATTCTAATGGCGAAAGAGGTTTTTTTATTATCAGGAGCTCTTCCCCTCTCCAATAGAATTTCAGCCATTTTTACCACATCGTTTTCTTCAGATTGTCTCCACTGCGTATTTATCAACATGATTATTCTGGTGTTCCATTACAAGGCACGGCATCTAGGGGGTGTCGTTTTACTTTGCCAAACGTAGTAGTATGAGTTATTATCGTTTGGGTAGTCGGGCCTGCGGTACCACTACTGAACTTATTGAAACACTGAAACATGCCGGACCCATGGTTGTGGTTCTGCTGTGGTATCAGACCTGTTTGGTCTGGCCAGGGGCAGTGGAAATTAAAAAGGAAAATATTTATGTTAAAAAAACAGTTATTCTTCGTTACTCTTGTTGTTGTCCTTTCCCTGTCTGCTACCGGTGTTATGGCCAGTGGGGGGAAACAGAAGAACTCTCCGTTTCTTATTACCGGAAAGCTTCCTCATCTCACCAAGCTGTTGATGCAGCAATGGGAGAATCCTGATCTCCAGCTTACAGAAGATCAGAAGGGGAAGCTTCTTGAAGTGAGAAAGACAACTATGACTGGTGCCAAAAAATTTGGTCAGGAAGTCGCCGAATTGGAGCAGAAGGTTGTTGAAGGCGCCCTTGGTGGAAAATCTCCAGAAGAGCTTCGTTCACTTGTGGAGAAGATCTCAGAAATCAAAGCCAACGCAACAATGTTGCATCTTCAGTGTATTTATACTACCAATAATATACTGGATCAGCGCCAGCTTGGGGTGCTGAAGAAATAGTTTTCAGAGAGACTTGGATCCAACGGCAGCGAAGGTGCAGAATGGCGGTGAGTGAGTTTTTCAAACATGCCTGATTGTGACTTATGTGGTTGTATTTTTTTAGTATTTTGTGAGAATAAAATCACGAGTTCGTTATGGATTCCGGGTAGAGATAGTTTTGTTGACAGGAGAAATATATGGCAACCATTGAGGCAATTTGCATCAGTAAGAAAAAAGGCATGGTCAAAAGGCCGGTCGATCTAGCAAATTTTCAGGAAGGTTTTGGTATAGAAGGAGATGCTCATGGGGGAGACTGGCATCGTCAGGTTTCTCTACTTGCCGGTGAAAGTATCGATATTGTAAAAGAAAAGCTTCCATCATTAAAAGATGGTGCTTTTGCGGAAAATATCATTACCCGAGGACTGGCCCTATCCTCTGTGGCTGTTGGAGACAGTATCCAGATTGGTTCGGATATCCTCCTTGAAATTACTCAGATTGGGAAGGAGTGCCATAATGATGGCTGTGTGATCAAAAAGGCCACCGGTGACTGCATAATGCCCAAGGAAGGGATTTTTGCAAAGGTAATTCAGGGTGGGGAGGCCAGGGCTGGGGAGAAGATTCTTGTCAAAAGCTGAGTTGTTTGTCGCCTTGAAGTCCGGGCAGCCAGGGGGCACTCTCTTGGCTGCCTTTTTTTATAGCTATTCTGTCTAATAGTTTTTTACAAAGCATTCCTCTGAGATATTTAGTGTAGTGTCTGTCCAGAAATGGCCTTTTTCTCCTAACCCTTTGTTGCTCTGAAAAGTTTATCCTCGGAACAGCAGCTGGATAGGTGAGGTGGAATTTCTTTTGCACCCCGATTTAGAAGGAAAAATCTCATTTCCAGGCGGATACCAGTGTAGGATCAATGTATGTTTATAATCGATAAGCCGTATATATCTGACCTGTTTCGGGAAACAGTGAGAAATCATGACATCCCGGTCATTGCCACTTCTGCAGCCATGGATATGGTACTTTTTGACGGAACGCCACTGGTCGGTGAGGAAGCTGCTGTGCAAATGGCACTGGAAAATGATCGGTTGAGAGTTTATACAACCTCGGAAAATGCCATAGGGTGGCTTGCTGCACATTTCTCCGCAACAGATCTTCCAGGAAAAATAGAACTTTTTAAAAACAAATTGAAATTCAGAGAGATAACTGCTGATATTTTTCCCAGTTTTTTTTTTACAGGAGTGCTACTTGCACAATTGCGGGAATTCGATATATCAAATATTCCCGTTCCGTTTATAATAAAGCCGGCAGTCGGCTTTTTCTCCATGGGAGTTCATAAAGTTACAGAACGTAACGAATGGCGCTCTGTTGTGGATACTGTTCAAAATGAAATTGATCAGACAAAAGAACTGTATCCGCTGGAGGTTCTCGATACCGGAACTTTTATCATTGAACAGTGCATTGAGGGAGAGGAGTATGCTGTGGATGCCTATTATGATGATGCAGGTGATGCTGTAATCCTGAGCATTTTTCATCACAGCTTTTCTTCTGATAGTGACGTGAGTGATCGAGTCTACACCACCTCAAAAGAGATAGTTGAGGCTAATCTTGAAGAGTTCAGCAGCTTTGTAGCCGGAATTGGACAGGCGACAGCTGTGAGAAATTTCCCGGTCCACATTGAGCTGCGCAGGGAACCGAGCGGCCGTATTTTACCCATTGAGGTGAACCCCATGCGTTTTGGCGGCTGGTGTACCACCGCCGATATGACTACCCTGGCCTTTGGCGTAAACCCCTATCTTTGTTACTACAGACAGGAAAAACCAGACTGGCAGGTTGCTCTGGCCGGCAAGGAAAATACGCTCTACAGCCTCATTGTCCTTGATAATTCAACAGGGACAGCTGGGAGAGATATTGAACGGTTTAATTATGAAAAACTCATGGCCGGTTTTGAGAAGCCTCTTGAGTTAAGGAAGGTTGATTTCAGACAGTATCCGGTATTTGGATTCCTGTTTACCGAGACCCGGGGAGACAATTTCGCAGAGTTAAAGATGATTCTTGATTCGGATCTGAGAGAATTTATAACACCGGTATGACTGTTACTCGTTATAATCATTGACCTGTTTCGCTGGATTTTTCAAAGAGTACAGCAGCAGCATTTCTGAAATTCTGTTTTCAGGGATGCTTTTGGGAAAAATTTAGGTGCGAACATTGCATATTTTGTTATTCTATCTCTATATATAAGGGAGGGTACAGTGTGTCTGTTCTTTTCCTTGAGACTTGGGGGTGCCGGAAACTTCGGCTGAGAGTAAACTCCTGGAACCTGATACTTGTAATCAAGTCGTAGGGAAAGTCATGGTGAACGTACTATCATTCCCCTTGTGCCGGTTCCGGCATACCTTTTCCCTATTGTGCTTTTTCCCCGTCATGTGAGGATAATGCTTTCTGTTTGCGGTTTAACAAAGAATTTTGCTCAGCAGTTGGTTTTTTCCGGATTTGATCTTGAGGTGAAACCTAATCTCATTGCTGTGCTTCTTGGCCCGTCCGGCTGCGGGAAGAGTACTTTTTTTGACGTTCTCACCGGGGTGGTTCGAGCCGATGGTGGCAATATAAGATGGCAGGGGCAGGAGGTTGGGCATCTCGGGGGGATTGCAGCCTATATGCATCAGAAAGACCTGTTGCTTCCCTGGTTTTCCCTTGTGGAAAACAGTCTGTTACCTGCCCGGACAGCCGCAGAGGATCTGAAAGCAGCCAGGAGTCGGGTTGACACCCTGTTTGACCGCTTGGGGTTGGGTGGATATCAGGATCATTATCCGCATCAGGTGTCTGGCGGGATGAGGCAGCGTTGTGCTCTTGTACGGACACTCATGTTCGACCGGGATCTTGTACTGCTGGATGAGCCCCTCTCGGCCCTTGATTCAATCACCCGAAAAAGTCTTCAGTCTCTATTGCTTCTCCTGCAGAGTGAATTTCAAAGAACCCTGGTGATGATTACCCATGATGTGGATGAGGCGCTGCTCCTTGCTGATGACCTTTATCTACTCAGTGTCTGTCCAATGAGGATAGTTGAGAGGGTAAGACTGGGGACTGATAAACCAAGACGTTTTGATGATCCTGAATTACTGGCCATGAAAAACAGCATTATGAAGAAGCTGGAGGCAGATGGTGATCATGTCCAGGGCTAACTTTTTTGCCGTGGTTCTTCTGGCTCTGCTGCTTGGGCTCTGGGAAACCGGATGCTGGATTTTTGAGGTTCCAGTGTTTATCCTGCCGCCTCCGTCCTCCATCTTGAGTACGGCTGTAATAAAGGCGCCGCTGATCCTGCCCCATGCCCTTACCACCGGGTTTGAGATTGTCTGTGGCATTGGGCTGGCCCTTACTGTGGCAATCCCTCTGGCCACAGGGATGTTTGCTTGGTCATGGCTGGAAAAGGCGCTGTCTCCCTTCCTTGTCGCATCTCAGGCCATTCCGGTATTTGCTCTGGCGCCTCTGCTGGTGGTGTGGTTGGGATATGGTGTCGCTAGTAAGATTCTCATGGCCTCCATTATCATTTTTTTCCCCATCACTGTCAGTCTGCTGGAAGGTTTCAAGGGCTGTGACCGTGAGTTTCGGGTCCTGTTCCGTCTCATGGGAGCCGGATTCTGGCAGACCATGCGTCTGCTTTACTGGCCCTGGGCTCTGCCCCATTTTTTTTCCGGTCTCAGGGTGGGGGTGACGGTGGCAACCATCGGTGCCGTGATTGGAGAGTGGGTCGGGGCACAGCGGGGGCTTGGCTATCTCATGATACAGGCCAATGCCAGACTCAAAGTTGATCTGGTCTTTGCGGCTATCCTGTGGCTTTCTGTTATGGGGCTTCTGCTCTGGTTTGGAGTAGGGTGGCTGGAGAAGAGGTCCACTCGTTATAAGGAGCTTAGGTTTCAGGAAAAGCTATAATATGGTGCGCCAGGTTCGTGCTGAAAATATTTATTTTACAGTGGGATAACAAGTTATGAAAAAACATCTTTCTACTATTTTATTTATTTGTACTTTTTTGCTCAATCCGGGCTCTGCCTCAGCTGAGAAGCTGACTCTGATGCTGGACTGGTTCCCCAATATTGATCATCTTCCCATCTATGTGGCTAGGGAGAAGGGCTTGTTTGCCGAAAAGGGTCTAGAGTTGACAATAGTAACCCCTTCCGAGACGGCCGATGGTTTGAAGCTTGCTGCATCAGGAAATGTGGATATGGCGGTATCTTATGAACCGCAGACTATCATTGCGGCTGCTGCAGGAGTAAAGGTCAAGGTGGTGGGCAGATTGGTGGCGCATCCTCTGACCACCCTTCTCTTCCTGAAGAATAAGGGAATACGCAGCCCGAAAGACCTGGAGGGGAAGAAGATCGGTTATACCGTCCCCGGTCTGATGGATATTATGCTCAAGGCCTTCATGTCCATCAACGGGGTGGAGAATTATGAGGCTGTAAATGTTGGCTTTACCATTGTTCCGGCATTGGTCTCCGGTAGTGTGGATGCGGTCATGGGGCCTTTTAAAACCTATGAAACCGTGACCATGGCTCACCAAAATATTGAAGCCGGTTATTTTGAACTGGAGAAATGGGGAATTCCTGATTACGAGGAGTTGATATTTGTAACCGGGGTAAAGACCTTGGGGCAGAAAGAAGAGGAAATCAAGGGCTTTATTCAGGCTGTGGAGGAAGCAATCTCATTTATGCACCAGCAGCCCCAGGAGGCTCTGCAAATCTACCTCAATGCCCTGCCGGAGGCTGATGTTCGGGTTGAAAGTGATGCCTTCAAGTTGACTCTGCCTTTTTATGCGGGCCCAGGCGGGTCTGATGCTGCTGCCTGGCAGGATTTTGCAGATTTTTCCCTGCAGCATGGACTCATCGAAAAATCTGTGCAGGCGGCAGATCTGATTCACAACTGGTGAGTTGCAGAGGAGGATTGAACAGTGAAAGAATATTACAGGGCACTGAGTGTCGCTGGCTCAGATTCCGGTGGTGGTGCAGGGATACAGGCTGATCTGAAAACATTCTCAGCCCTTGGCTGTTACGGGATGACGGTGATTACAGCTCTCACTGCCCAGAATACTGTCGGAGTTACCGGGATACAGGCTGTTCCGCCGGAATTTATCGCTCTGCAGATGGAGGCGGTGTTGACAGATATTGGTGCTGATGCAGTTAAAATAGGTATGCTTCATTCGGTGGAGGTTATTTCCAAGGTGGCAGAGGAGCTGCAGAAACATGATTGCAAGACCCTTGTCCTGGATCCGGTGATGGTGACCAGAAATGGCGATAAACTTCTGCAGGATGATGCCGTTCAGTCATTGCGGGAGCGCCTCTTTCCCCTGGCTGCTGTTATTACTCCCAACCTCGCCGAAGCCTCCATACTCTTGGGCAGGACGATATCGGAGCGCAGTCAGATGGCTGGTGCCTGTCGGGAGCTTGCCAGGATGGGCTGCAGTCGGGTCTTTCTTAAAGGTGGGGCCCTTGGTGGCCTCAGCAGTACGGATTTCTTTTACGATGATGGGAATGGTGAGTTGCTGGAGCTTGAAAGCCCGCGCATTGATACAGCCAATAACCATGGAACCGGATGCACCATATCGTCGGCGATCACTGCAAAGCTGGCTGGAGGAGCCGACCTGTTAAATGCCGTTACTGAAGCCAAGGCTTACATCAACGGGGCCTTGCAGGGGGGAGCAGATGTGAAAACAGGCGGTGGCCACGGGCCGGTGCATCACTTCCATAACTGGTGGAGAGTATCCTGAATCGATGAGCATTCGATGGCTGATGCCGCCTGGTTTTTTTTAATTAGTATATATGGTCGCGTATTTGTGCCTGTACTTCAGTATGTTGTTGGGGGACACTCGTAGAAGCCTGCAGGTTCAGGAGTATGAGATATCCACCATGGGGCTTACCTTAAAAGAGTGAAAATACTTGGGGGTGCCGCACTGCGGCTGAGAACAGACTCTTTGAACCTGATACCTGTAATAAGGTCGTAGGGAAAGTACATGAAGTTACAAGCAGCGTTTTTCCTTCATATCATTGTGCCTCTGGTGCAGCTTTCCCCTTTTTGAATAGAAATTATCCGCAACTGATTGTTTTGCTTTCAGACGGCAGTGATTCCTGTCTGTCCGGCATACAGCGTCAGTAATCCCAAAAAAAAAAGGAAAAGAATATGAATAAAACAGAGCCCCCCCCCACGTTAACAAGTATTACCCGCAAGACTTTTGCTGGATCAAGGAAGATCTATGTGCCGGGTAAGATGTATGACATAGCTGTGGCCATGCGCGAAATCAAAGTGGATGATGCCGCCATCACCGGGCCAGGAGGAATCGGGTCGGTGGTTACAGTGTATGATACCAGTGGCCCCTATTCAGATCCGAATATGAAGCTTGATGTTCGAAACGGGTTGCCGCGCCTACGTGAAAAGTGGATTCTTGACAGAGGAGATGTGGAGCAGCTTGATGACTTGTCATCAGAGTTTGGCAGAGATCGGCTCTATAATTCAGACCTTGATCATCTTCGTTTTCAGGAGGTGAAAAAGCCACTTCGGGCCAGATCCGGAAAAAATGTATCGCAACTCTATTATGCCCGGCAGGGAATTATCACCCCTGAAATGGAGTATGTAGCCATCCGTGAGAATCAGCGCATAGACGAGTTGCAGGAAGAGCTGTCACAGCATCCTGGCCACAGTTTTGGGGCCAATACGCCGCAAGGTCATATTTCTCCAGAGTTCGTCCGGGATGAAATAGCCCGTGGCCGTGCTGTATTGCCTTGTAATATCAATCATCCTGAATGTGAGCCCATGATCATCGGTCGTAACTTTCTGGTGAAAATAAATGCCAATATCGGTAACTCCTCTGTCAGCTCTTCCATTGAAGAAGAAGTGGAAAAAATGGTCTGGGCAACCCGCTGGGGAGCAGACACCGTGATGGATCTTTCAACTGGTAAGAACATCCATGAAACACGGGAGTGGATACTCCGCAACTCCCCCGTGCCCATCGGTACGGTTCCCATCTACCAGGCCCTTGAAAAGGTGGATGGCAAGGCGGAAGAGCTGACCTGGGAGATGTTTCGGGATACCCTAGTTGAACAGTGTGAACAGGGGGTCAGTTATTTCACCATTCATGCTGGCCTCCGGCTTCATCATGTTCCCATGACCGCAAAACGTACCACGGGAATAGTCAGTCGTGGCGGAAGTATTATGGCAAAATGGTGTCTGGCACATCACCGGGAGAGTTTTCTGTACACTCATTTTGAAGAGACCTGTGAACTGCTGAAGCAGTATGATGTGGGATTTTCTCTGGGTGATGGTCTTCGTCCCGGTTGCCTGCAGGACGCAAATGATGCTGCCCAATTTGGTGAATTGGAAACATTGGGTGAGCTGACAAAAATTGCCTGGAAGCATGACGTTCCAACCTTTATTGAAGGGCCGGGGCATGTTCCCATGCACATGATCAAAGAAAATATGGATCGACAGCTAGAGGCCTGTGGGGAGGCGCCATTTTATACTCTGGGACCACTGGTCACCGATATTGCACCAGGATACGATCACATAACCAGTGCCATTGGCGCTGCCATGATAGGCTGGTACGGAACAGCCATGCTCTGTTATGTTACCCCAAAAGAGCATCTGGGGTTACCGGATCGGGAGGATGTGCGTGAAGGGGTGGTTACCTATAAACTTGCCGCCCATGCCGCCGACCTTGCCAAGGGACATCCCGGCGCCCAATATCGGGACAATGCCCTGTCACGGGCTCGTTTTGAGTTTCGCTGGCAGGATCATTTCAATCTCTCTCTGGATCCGGAAAAAGCGGTGGAGTTTCATGATAAGACCCTGCCCCATTCAAATGCCAAAGTTGCTCATTTCTGTTCCATGTGCGGGCCGAAGTTCTGTTCTATGAAAATATCGCATGAGATTCGGGCTTACGCAAAGGAGATTGAAGAAGGAAAAGAGGATTCAATTGCAGCAGGAATGAAGGAAAAGGCTAAGGAATTCACCCGTTCCGGATGTGAGATATATCAGAAATCTTCCATGGTGGACTTGTAGATAAGCGGAGACTTCGAAAAACTTCATATCTTTTCGGCGTACTAAGGCACGTTGTAAAGGTATGAAGTTTGTGCTCCAAGGGCACTTCCTGAAGGGCGTCACCCCAAGGGGGGATGAGTTTTTACGAGTTCATCAAGCGTTGATTCTGCTGCCTATCATCCAGAGAATCTGCAGGCTGAGAAGTGCATAGAATCCGGCAACAACATCATCCATCATAATACCGAATCCGCCATGAATGTGCTGGTCGAACCAGGAGCAGGGAAAAGGTTTTACGATATCAAAGAGACGAAAGAGGAGAAAGCCGAGAATCCATGCCGCGGGGTGCTGTGGTACTGCAATAAGGGTGATGAATATTCCCACAAATTCATCAATGACAATGGGGCCGGCATCAGCCTGGTCAAGGATCTTCTCGGCAGACCCCGCCAGGAGACAGCCTGACACAAAAATAACAGCCACCAGCCCAAGGTAGGATGGCAGTGGCAGGTGTCGCATGAAAAACCAGGGCAGCAGTGCCACAAGGGACCCCCAAGTACCCGGGCATTTCGGGATATTACCACTGTGGAAACCAGTGGCCAGAAACATAATGATCTTGTCCATCGCTGTTTTCCGAATTGACTTATTCGTCGAAGGCGGGTTCGCTGCCGTCACATGCACCTGTCCGCTTCGAGTCCACTGCAAATGTGGTCTTCATGGAGGTGGCTCCACCCATCATCTCCTGTATCATAGGATTTCCGGAAAGATCAATGATGATCTCCATGTTCAGGCTTAAGGTACTTGCTGTGGAGTGGATTGTACCTTTTTGCACCCTTGCTATTCCATCTTCGACACAGTGCATCTCAAAGTAGAGACCCTCTGAGCGATGTTCATCTTTGATGATATTACAGCCAGGATCACCTGTAATATCATCAAAGATGAGCTTTTTCCCGTCCAGTTCCTTATTGACACAGGAAATATCCACAGTAGGAGGATGGCTTCCACCGGGAGCCTGCTCGGTGGCGGTTGTTTCCCAGCGTCCCATTTTCATGGTGGCTGCACTGCCGGGAGTGCTGGTCATAACTATGGCAATGGTTCCTGCCAGGGCGAGAGTAATAAGCTTTTGTGGTACTGTTTTCATGGAAGCTCCATTCTGTTTATCGGTGTTGCTGCAATGCGATGCAGCAGTTTTTATTATTTACTTCTAGAGACGGTATGATACACCTGAGCCAGTGGGATCTGATGCTCTTCTGCCACGCGCCTGCAGGCTTCATATTCCGGATAGATTGTGGCACCCACAGGGGTTAGGACTTTCTTAGCCACAATCTTTCCCCAGGGGGTGTCAACCATTACGTTTTTCCGGGCAAGGGTCATGCGCTCTTCCTTCCTGAAACGGAGGCCGATGGAGGTTGTTTCCGATAGAATAATATTTTTCAGGTCAAGGCTGTGAACAGGATCGCTTATGACGCGTAATAACTGGCCGGGCCGCCCCTTCTTCATGATCAGTGGACTCAGTGAGACATCCAGAGCTCCTTTTGCAAAGAGGAGATCGCAGAGATAGGGGAAGCCCTCACTGTTCCAGTCGTCAAGGTTTGTTTCGATAATCTCCACCACCTTACTTTCATTGCTGCTGACACTGGTTCCGATGATCAACCTGAGAAGGTTGGGTTGTTTGTTGGATAGTGTGTGCTGACCCGCGCCGTAGCCGGTTTTACTAATGGTCATTGTGGGCATGGCACCAAAGGAGTCTGCAAGCCCTGTTGCCAGCGCTGCCCCCGTTGGCGTGACCAGCTCTTTTGTCTGCTGCACGCCGTATACAGGAGTATTTTTGAGGAGTTCACAGACGGCGGGTGCGGGCAGGGGAAGATGCCCGTGGGCACAGTCCACAAAGCCATGCCCCATGGGGAGCGGCGAACAGAAAATCTGCTCAACGCCTAGCTTTTTCAGTCCGATCAGACTGCCGGTAATATCAATAATAGTATCAACAGCGCCCACCTCATGAAAGTGGACCTCATTTACCGAAATATTATGCACTGTAGCTTCAGCGGTTGCCAGGCGGGAAAAAATTGCAATGGATTTTTCGATGATATCGGAAGGAAGGGAGGAAGCTTCAAGAAGATTAATAATATTGTTAAGGTGTCTGAACCGTTGTTTTGCTGGAGAGTGAACGCTTAGCTGTTTGCTGCCAATGCCAGCCCGAAGTTCTTCTGTTACTGTAAGAGTGAAATCAATTTTTCCTAGTTTTGCGAGTTCGGTGAGGAGGTGATCTTCTGAGAGACCGGCATGGAGTAGTGCGCCAAGGAGCATGTCGCCACTGATCCCGGAGAAGCAGTCCAGGTAGGCGATGGTAGTGGGGAAGCTCATCAGATGATTACAGCCCGGACCTGAATCGTTGTCCTCGTTTCAGGGATTGGCCGCAGAGGTAGGCTGCCACTGACATCCTTTTTTTTCCTTCCGGCTGGATCTCACGTATAAGTAGAGCGCCATCACCTGTGGCAAGGAGCAATCCTTTACGGTTTGCATCAATGATTGTACCAGGCTCCTGTGCAGCGTTTGCACTGTGTAATTCCGGTGCAAAGAAACGAAAACGTTTTCCGTCAAGGAAACTGTAGGCAGTGGGCCATGGGTCCATACCGCGGATAAGGCAGTGTATCTGCCAGGCGGATTTATTCCAGTCAATGGCCCCATCCCTTTTTTTGAGGGGTGGCGCTTCGGTAGCCAGGCTGTGATCCTGTTCAATGGGGGGAAGTTTATCCTGTCGCAGCAGGTTAAGGGCGCGAAGCAGGGCTGTTGAACCAAGGTTGGAGAGTTTGGTAAAGAGGCTGCCTGCTGTGTCATTATCTTGAACAGGGATTGCAGCCGGCAGCAGCATAGCACCGGTATCCATTCCGACATCCATCTCCATGATGGTTACACCGGCCTCTTTGTCACCCTCTAGAATAGCCCACTGAATGGGGGCAGCCCCCCGGTGGCGCGGCAGTAGAGAACCGTGAATATTGATACATCCGAGCGGCGGTAGATCAAGGATGGAGGGCGGCAGAATACGTCCGTAGGCGGCGACAATGATCAGGTCCGGTTCAAAAAAACGTAGCTCATCTGCAAATTCAGCAGTTTTTATTTTTGTTGGCTGGAGGACAGGGATGGAAGCGGATTGAGCGGTGACTTTGACGGGTGGTGGGCTAAGTTTTTTGCCACGCCCTCTGGGGCGGTCAGGCTGAGTAACAACGGCGACCACCTGATCCGGTCCGTCAATTAAGCCCTGCAGAACAGGTACGGAGAAATCCGGAGTACCCATGAAAATGATACGAAAACATTTTTGAGTGTCTGCCATGGGATCTCCTGTTCAGGCCTTTGCGGCCAGCATTTTTTTGACTTTTTTCTTGTAGAGGGCACGTTTCAATGTGCTGAGGTGGTCAATGAAAAGCACACCGTGGAGATGGTCAATTTCATGTTGCAGCACAACCGCGAATCGATCCTCCGCCGTTAGTTCCTGACTCTCGCCTCTGATATCCTGATAAGAGACGGTGATTTTCTGGCTTCTCTTTACTGCTGCAGTGAGATCCAGGACCGATAGGCAACCTTCTTCATCAACCTGAGAACCCTCTTTTTCAACAATTTCAGGGTTGATCAATACCATGGACTCCTCGCTGTCTTCATCCTGGGCGGCGTTGACAACAATGAGTTGAACTGATTCTCCGATTTGAGGGGCTGCCAGCCCAACACCGGGAGCATCATACATGGTTTCAATCATATCAGCGGCCAGGTCTTCGAGGCGAGCGTCAAAAGTGATAATTTTCTCGGCCTTTTTTCGCAGCACCGGATCTGGAAATTTAAGAATAGTACGCAGACTCATGGTAATGGTAATTTGTGAAATATATAAAAATGATGGTGTCGTATAAACTCTTCATCTGTTTTGTTGTGCGCCCCTTAGGAAGTGCCCTAGGGGCACTTCTGTATTTTATTTCGACACACCCTGGTACGCTGAAATTAATCAAAAAAACTACCTTGGGTCTGCAGGAAAAACGCTTGGGGTGCGCCTGCAGTTTTCTACTCAGCCATCGGTTATTGCAACTTTTTACGAGCTTGCCACGATTTCGTCCAAATGAAAACAGTAAAAGAGATTTGAAAACATACCACAGGTCAGGTTGTTCCGCATCAACGTTGTGTTTACATAAGATATGCGCTAATGTTCCAATCGTCAATATTGATGGCGTAGTAAAAACTCTTCAGTTGCTTCGTTGCTCCTTTTTTTTTGTTTGATTGCGACGTATCCCAGTACGCCGAAATCAAATAAAAAATGCGCACCTCGCGCCTACAGGCAGAACTTTTGGGGTGTATCTGAAGTTTTTTGGAGTCTACGCTTACTTACTTAGACATCGGTTATTCAGATTTATACGAGCTTGTCAATAGTAACCCTGAATCTGTGACGGCTTCATGATTAATTTTTTGAAAAACAACATCGAACGCCCACGGATTCAGGCTAACCATAAAATGATAACCAAGAGCTTGTTCGAGAAAAGGAATTTCGTTCAAAATTGAACCATTTCTGTGCAATAAACGCAGGCATATATTAATATACCGAGCCACTAGTGTCCCAACGTTTAATCAAATAATTTCAGCTGGATACCGCTAGGAGGTTTCTCTTTTTTGTAAGCTGATCCAGTAACAGCCTGAACTAATGGAGTTTTTTCAAATACTGTGATACTCAAGA
>Ga0256840_1000522_pt1 | contig 39176 bp, 36 predicted proteins | sample 355202metaG_FD_185969 | JGI IMG/M metagenome (GOLD analysis project Ga0256840, IMG submission 185969) | Hydrothermal vent microbial communities from Mid Atlantic Ridge, Atlantic Ocean - 355-202 | ecosystem: Environmental > Aquatic > Marine > Hydrothermal vents | place: Atlantic Ocean: Mid...
TTGTGGTGTATAAAGACTAGGGAGCTCAAAGGCTATCTCTTGGTCACCTTCACGTGGTGCTCCAAAGAGATTTGTAAGTAACAATAACGAGATTAATAATAGTTTTTTCATTTTTTTTCCTTATTCACAAAGACTTGAATTGGATCCTGCGTTGAGTGGATCTACTGTGCCAGTTTTAGAATGGCAACTGTTACATGAGAGTCTGTTTTGATAGTCAATAGGTTGTCCTATATCATAATCAGCAGAATTAAATCGATGGTTAGTCCCTATCGCTAGTTGGGTACCATTTGCAGTTGTGATTTGAACATTATAATTATCAGCTGTAAGTAAACGTAACTCTCTTTGGAGAATGAAGATATTTCCTTTAGCATCATAGCCTTTGGAATTTGGATCTTCATAGTCTGCTGAAGAGTACTCTAATACTCCAGTTGAAGAATTATAAAAATTGACTATTAATTTGCCTCCACACATCTTAGTAAGGTCATTTTGATCAGCAAAAATCGCTTGTTTATAAAGTGTACCACCATACAATAGATGCTTGTCAGGATTGAGGTCTACATTGTGACATGCTAAGCAGTCTCTTCCTTGTTGATGCCAACCTTGTACAGTGCTAGTAGCTCCCTCATCACCTTCGTTTTCAGAACAACCACTTAGAAAGACTAATGTAGTTAGTAATGCAAGAGAAAGTAGTTTATTATATATCATTTGTATACTCCTTGAATGAAAATAAAATAATATTAGTCATTTAATGCACCAGCTGTTATCCAGTCACGAATAGTTGCATACTCTGTTGATGTAGATGGCAGGATAGTTCCTCCTCCATGGTTCGTTCCACTAGCCTTACTTAGAAGTGTAGTGTTTACAAATGGTGTAACTCCATCATAGGTAGTGGCAGATGTTGTGATGCTAAATGCACCACTACTCCCATGGCATGATTTACAATATGTATCTAAAATAGGGAGTACATTTGCAGTGAATGTTGGAGTCCCAGTTGGGGGTGTAATTGTTATGTTGGTTGTGTTGGTTGATGTAATAATTCTTCCTGGTGCTCCATTTGCTCCAGAGGCACTATGACAACTGTTGCAATCAAGCCTAGTGTTGTCGTGAGAATCAGTTGCTGATGTATTTACAACGTTGCCATTACTGTCAAGAACTTGAGCTGTAAACTTATTTATGGCACTTCCGTTGTAGAATTGAACGTTTCCACTTCCCCCTTCGGAATTTGCATAGTAGTTAACAATACTAGCGTTGTTTTCAAGAACTAAACGCAAGGTATGTGTAGTAGATACCTTCGATGTATCTAAATCTGCTGCATCTATCGCTGTAAATATAGTAGCACCTGAGGCGAACTGCTCTTCGTTAGAACCACCTATGCTATGACAACTTGCACAACTTTTTCCTTGGTTATGTAGGTATGTGTTCTCGCTATCATTTTCTGCATCACTTGATGTTGCATCTGTAGTGCCACAACCACTAAAGAGTGTCGCTACTACTGTAAGAGCTAGTAAATATTTTGTTTTCATAATCATTCTCCATTTCTTGAATTATGAAATGATAAAATAGTTTTATGAAGAAAAGATGAAGATTGAAAGAGGGGTAGTTATTTGTTTATTTTATATCCGATGCCACGGACACTTAAGAGAAAGTCTTTTTTTTGAAGTTTTTTACGGAGATTTTTGATATGGACATCTACAAGATTAGAATGCTTTATAGAGTAGTTGTCTTTGTTAATATGCTCACTAAGTTGGTAGCGTGTTAAAACCTGATTTGAGTTTTGCATAAAGAGTTCTAGAAGGTCAAATTCGGCAGTAGTTAGGTTTGCATTTTCTCCAGCGACAAAGACCTCTCTTGATGCAGTATCAAGGACTACATCCCCTATGGTAATGGTAGTGGTTTTTTGAGAAGTATCACGACGAAGCAAGGCACGCATCCTTGCAAGAAGTTCTACAGAGGAATAGGGCTTGCAAAGGTAGTCATCAGCCCCGCTGTCTAATACTGCTACTCTATCATCTATCTCAGAGTTTGCTGAGAGCATAAAAATAGGCGTAGTTATCTCCATATCTCGAATCTCTTGAAGCAGTTCAAGTCCATCTCCATCACCCAAGTTCCAATCAAGTAAAATAAGGCTGTAGGAGTTTGCATCTAACTTTCCTTGAGCCTCTTTGTAGCCATAAGCGATGTCGCAGTTGTATTTATCACTGATAAGAAGTTTGGATAATTGGTTTGCTGTTAAAATGTCGTCCTCTACAATCAAAATATTCATTTGATTAGCCCATCAACCTATTGATATCATTGTAGAGACCTAGTCCCATTAAACCAAAAAGTATAATCCAACCTGCAATAGTAAGGTTAATAAGTACTTTTTCGCTTGGTGCACGTCTGGTGATAAACTCATAGATATTAAACATAATATGCCCACCATCTAAAGCAGGGATTGGGAGTAGGTTTAATACTCCAAGATTTACAGATATAAGTGCTGCAAAAAAGAGGACACTCATCCATCCTGCAGCTGTTGCATCAGAGGTGAGTTTTACGATGCTAACAACGCCACCTAAGTCTTTAGCAGGGACTTCGCCAACAAGAAGTTTTTTAAGCCCTGTAAATATGACTGTAGAAGCAAAGATAGTCTGCTCTGTAGCGTAGCTGAGAGTATCGCCTAGGGCAAGATCTAGTTTATGTGAAACTCCGGCACTCCCAACTCCTATCATCTTTTTTTGTATAGTCTCGTTGAACATATTGGTAGATTGGGATATCTTTGGTGTTAAGATGATGTGCTCTAAAAAGCCATTACGCTCAACTACTAAGTCAAGTGAACCTTCGGAATTTTGGATAGACTCAGCCATCTCTTTCCAAGTTGTGATGCTAAGGGTGTTAATAGACTTAACGATATCATTTGTTTGTAGTCCTGCTTGCATAGCTGGAGAGTCTTTGACTACTTTTCCAATAACTGGAGATAAAATCTGAGGTCCACCTAAAGCGATACCAAAGTAAAGTATAAAAGCAAGTAAAAAGTTAGCAAAGGGACCAGCGAGTAAGATGAAGATTCTTTGTATGGGCGTTTTAGAGTTATAGCTGTCAGAATCTGAACTTATGTTTGTTGGATCAGAATCATCCTGACCCTTCATCTTGACATAACCACCAAGTGGGACAGCAGAGATACTCCACTGCGTACCCCATGCTTGAAAAGAAAAAAGTTTTTTACCAAAGCCGATGCTAAAGACTTCTACATAGACACCCATAAGTTTTGCTGCGCTATAGTGACCAAGTTCGTGAAAAAATATAAGCCCCGAGAGGACTAAAATAGATACTAATATACTCATATGTTACAATTCATCCAGTTCATGTTTAAGTAGTTCACGTCTAAAGCCCCAAAGGTACTCTAATCCTGAGTAAACTGTAAGGAAGACAGCTAACCAAAGGATGAAATCAGCATAATCCCAACGCATAATTAAAAAACCTATAGCAAACATTTGTACTACGGTTTTTATCTTGCCTGCGAGGGAGGCTTTTACATCGAGACCCTCTGTTACAGCAACTGTACGAAGACCAGTGATGAAAAGCTCTCGTACTATGATGATGTAGATAGCCCAAGCTGAAGCTTCCCCAATCATCATGAGACCTAAAAATCCTGCAAGTGTTAGCATCTTATCTGCAAGTGGGTCAATGATACCACCAAGGAGTGTCATTTGATCCCACTCTCTTGCAATGAAGCCATCAAAAAAATCAGTTGTAGCTGCCACAACAAAGAGTAATGATGATGCGTAATAGTTCCATGTAATATGGTAACCATGTGCTACAAACCACTCAGGGTTTAAGATAACCCAAAAAAGTAGTGGTGCTATGAGTATGCGTAACATTGCTAAAGCATTTGGAAGGTTAAACAAAAAAATCCCTTGAGTTTATTTGAAAGATGTTCCGCCATCTACAACTATAGTTTGACCTGTTAGCCATGAAGCTGAGTCATCACATAAGAAAAGACAAGCACCTGTTAAGTCTGTAGCATCACCCATGCGAGAAAGTGGTGAGCGTTTTACAACTTCAGCTTTCATATCTTCGTAGTTAGGAAAGGCTTTGAGTGCGTCTGTGTCTATTGGACCGCCACTTACTGCATTAACACGAATTTTTTTCTCACCGAGTTCAGTTGCAGCGTACTTGACCATAGTTTCAACTGCTGCTTTGTTTGTTCCATGTCCAGAATAGTTAGGAGAATAAACAAGATTACCAGTTGAGCTCATGCTGATGATGCTACCGCCATCTTCATTTTTTTCTATACGTTTTGTAGCTTGTTGCGCACCCATAACAAATGCTGTAACTGTAGCTGTATAGATGTTTGTTAAACCCTTTGGTTTGAGTCTCATAAATGGAGCAAATCCACCAACAACAGCACGACCAGAGATGATAGCATTTGATATAAAGAAATTTAAACTATCAAAGTCAGCGTCAAAAGCAGTAAATACATCTTTATAAGTATCTGGTTCTAAGATGTCTAGTCTGTAAGCACGAGATTTTACACCATAGTTTGTTTCTAAATCTTCTATGATTTCATTTGCAATATCTGAGTTTGAAGCATAAGTAAAAGCAACATTACAACCTTTTTGTGCAAAAGCATATACTATAGCTTTTCCTATACCTCTAGTTCCGCCACTTACAAATAATGTCTTGCCTGTCATTGTTTTATTGTCCATTTTTATAGTCCTTTTATTTCATAGTTTTTCATAACTTCTTCTATCTTTTTCATACTTGCAACACTTGGTGCAACAAGTGGAAGTCTATACTCTAGTGTATCTATGAGTCCTGCTATGTACATCGCTGCTTTTATAGGCATAGGGTTAGCCTCACAAAACATGACTGAGTTAAGAGGGTAGAGTTTATCATTGATAGCTTTTGCCCCTGCGAAGTCACCACTAAGCGCTAGTCTTACTAACTCTGACTTTAAATCTGGCATCAAGTTTGATGTTACAGAAGTTATCCCCGCACCACCATTTGCAAGGATAGGGTAGTCAATAGCATCATCCCCTGAAAATACTTTAAGTTCAGGACAAGCTGATAGAAGGGCAACTGTACGCTCTAAACTTCCTGTAGCTTCTTTGACACCATAGATATTTGGTAAGTCATTAAAAAGGCGTATAGTTGTCTCTACTGAGATATCACACATGGTACGACCTGGTACATTGTAGAGCATGAAAGGTAGGTTCGGTACAGTCTCAGCAATAGCTTTATAGTGTTGGTAGAGTCCCTCTTGTGATGGCTTGTTGTAGTACGGTGATACTGAAAATATAGCATCAACGCCACAGTCTTGAGCACGCTTAGCAGTGTTTATCGCTTCTGCTGTTGAGTTGCTTCCTGCTCCTGCTAAAACTTTTGTGTTCGTACCTTTACAAACTTCTACAGCTATCTCCATACAACGAATGTCTTCATCTGTTGTAAGTGTAGCACTCTCACCAGTAGTCCCAACAGGACAGACTGCGTCCATACCGTTGTTTATCTGTCTTTGTATAAGATTTGCATAGGTTTGTTCATCTAGTTTGCCATTTTTAAATGGTGTGATGAGTGCGGTTGAAGAACCAAGAACTAAATTCATAAATATTACCTTTTTATCTTTTAAATAATTTTGAAATTATAGCTAAATAGTTTTAAAATTTATTAGATTCTGAATCAAGTTCAGAATGACGGACACATTCCGGGCTTGATCTGGAATCTACTTTTTCAAAATCATAGTAGTAGATTTATCAAAATTAAAATACTTATTTGCCACTTCTTTTATCTGTTTTGCATCTAAGGCATTGATTCTATCTTCATACATCTCAAGTGGTTTTAAGTCGCCACGTACTAAGTAACCTCCGAAAAGTGAAGCTATGGAAGTGGAACTTTCTAGTGAATACACAAAGTCTGCTTTTGTATTTATCTTCACTTTATCTAACTCTTCGTTACTCACATCTGTTGTCTTTAAAAGCTCTATCTGTTTTACAAGTTCTGCTTCTACATCTTCTGCTTTGATACCAGGATTACATGATGCTAAGAATATAAAAAGACCTGGGTCTATGTTTTCCATATTGTAAGCATAGACTTGGTTGACCATACGTTTTTCGTTGATAAGTGTTTTGTAGAGTCTCGAACTTTTTCCTGAGTAAAGAATCTCACTTATGGCACTAAGTGTCGCTTGATCTTTGTCTTGAAAGTTTGGTATATGAAAGGCAATAGCGACTATCTCTACTTCACTCTCTCTTTTTATCATGATACGTTTCGCCCCATCTTGTTCAGGTTCTAGCGCTAAAACTTTTGGAATAGTTACTTTGTTCTCAATACTTGCAAATTCTTTCTCGGCTTTTGCAAATACTTCACTAGCATTGACATCACCAGTTACCATTAAAAGTGCATTGTTTGGTTGGTAGTAGGTTGCATGAAAGTTTTTGATGTCATCAATAGTCCAAGTTTGGATGTCATTCATAAACCCAATAGGTGTCCAATGGTAAGGATGATAGACATAAGCGTTGTTAAACATGGCAAAGTATAGATAGCCAACTGGTGAGTTCTCAGTACGCCATCTACGCTCCTCTGCAACAACATCACGCTCAGGTTGAAACTCTTCATCTTTTAAGTTCAAGTTTTGCATAAGTTCAGCATACAACTCGAGTGATTTTCCAAGATTATCAGCACTTGATTTGATGTAGTAGTGCGTATAGTCAAAGCTAGTTGAAGCATTGTTTACTCCACCTATGCTTTTGACCTCTTTGTCAAACTCTCCAGCATCAAGGTTTTTTGTAGACTTGAAGTTCATATGTTCAAGCATATGTGCTATTCCAGTTTTACCCATAACTTCGTTACGGCTTCCAACTTTATAGAATATATCTGTGCTGATTACATTAGTGCCGTTGTCTAGTGGAATGACTACTATTTCAAGTCCATTATCTAGTGTTTTTGTTTCGTATTTTGGTAAAGTTGTTGCCATTAAAGTTCCTATGCTTAGTATTGTTATTAAAAGTATTTTTATCATTTTCTATCTGCTCCGATAGCTTGAGTTATGTTGGTATATCCATCTTCTTTGAGCAATGTTATAAGCTCTTTATTGATGTTCATAATCATATCTGGACCACCGTAGATGAGGCCGCTAAGTATTTGAACCAGTGATGCACCTGCTTTTATGCGTTTGTAGACTTCCTCAGCAGAGTTGATTCCACCTACAGATATAAGGACGCATTTGCCATATAATTCTTGTGCAATAGCATCGAAAATTTCAAAACTTTTGTCTTTTAAAACAGCACCACTTATTCCACCTATATCTTTTGGATTAGGTACGAGTGAATAATCAATAGTTGTATTAGTAGCGATGATACCATCTGCACCCTTTTCAACTGCCAACGTAGTTAATGCTACTGCATCTTCTTTGCTCATGTCTGGTGCTATTTTTAGTAAAATTGGTTTGCTCGTAAGCTTTTTAGCAAACTTAAATAGATTTGTAATGAAATCTTCATTTTGTAAATCTCTTAAACCAGGAGTGTTTGGTGATGAGATATTTATAACGATGTAATCGCCTAAGTGCTCTAACTCTCTAATGAGTGTAGTGTAGTCACTTATAGCTTCCATCTCACTCGTGAGTTTGTTTTTACCAATGTTTATACCGATAGGTGTAGAAAAAGGATAACGCTCCTCTAAGCGCTCTTTTGCATACTCCATACCTTTGTTGTTAAAACCCATAGCATTTTGAATGGACTCTTCTTCTATATGACGCCACATTCTTGGTTTTGGATTGCCATCTTGTGGTTTAGGGGTGATAGTCCCTATCTCTGTATAGCCAAAGCCTAAAATCTCCATCCCTCGTATCATAGTTGCATTTTTATCAAAACCAGCTCCAAGACCAATGGGGTTGGGAAATATCCTACCAAAAAGTTCTTGAGAAAGAATAGAGTTATGTATGAAGTGAGAAGATTTAAATGGTTTGAAAAACCAAGGGCATTTGTTTGGCATACGCAAGATACACTCAGCTAGGTGGTGTGCAGATTCTGGTTCAAGCTTAAACAGAAGTGGCTTAATTGTATTATAGTAACTCATTTATATCCATTTATTTATAATTTTGATATTATACAAGGATAAAGTAAAGGCTTGGATTAAAAGTATTTTTAAATGAATTATGATATATTATGTTAGATATAGATTAATTATTTACTATAAAAGAACAAGGGGCTAAATGTCTGAAAATAAGTTTATGCGTATCAATAAAGATATCTTATTACAAGGTACACTCTCCCCTTTTGAAGTATATTTTCCAACCTCTTTGGACTCTCAAATGGAACTGTGCCTATCCAAGGAAGAGGTAATTACTCTTAATCATATGGATTTTATTGAAGAGAAAAGATCCTTGTATATTAAACAACACGATAAAGAGCTCTATAAAAATATAGCTTTTACTTATGAAGCCTCTTTAAAAAGAACACCCTATGAGAAAAAAACGCACGTAGTTTATGCAAAAGCTACAAATGTGATCGAGGAACTTTTTCATAATCCTGAGACACTTGGTGGAAATGAAAAAGCCAAAGATGTAGTAGATGACTTGGTTCAAACTATTCTTCATGATGAATACACTATCCGCTCATTGATGAAGATAGCTACTCATGATTATTATACACATACGCACTCTTTAAATGTTTCTATTTATGCCCTTAGTTTAGGGGCATATATGAAGCTTACGAAGGAACAACTATCCGAACTTGGAGAGTCTGCACTTTTGCATGATCTCGGTAAGAGCAAAATAGCTGTTGAAATCATCAATAAAAATGGAAAATTAACAGACGAAGAGTTTACAAAGATGAAAAAGCATCCTGAACTTGGGTTTCATCTAGCCATAGCAATGGGTATTAAAAATAAAAATATACTTCATGGCATAAGATATCATCATGAAAAGATGGATGGAAGTGGGTATCCATCAAAACTAAAAAAACAGAGCATACCCCTTTTTGCTCGCATAGTGGGACTTTGCGATATATTTGACGCACTTACTAGTAAAAGAAGTTATAAAGAGGCCATGACAACCTTTGAAGCACTGAGCCTTATAAAAACAAAAATGAATAATCATGTAGATTTAAACTTACTTAACAACATGATTAAGATGTTTAAGTGAAGATATTTCTAGTCCTAAGTATTTTCCTCTCTTTGTTAAGTGCTAAAGAGATAGAAGCGGTTTATAAGTTCAAAGCGAGTGGTTTTGTGAATGACTTTTTTATCTCAAAAAATAAACTTTATATAGCTACAGATGCAGGAATTTTAGATATATACAGTTTAGAATCAAAAAAACTTATCGATCAAGTAGTTTTAGAACCCTTAATAAGTGCACAAGGTGTTGTAATTGATGCTCATATACTCAGTGTGGATATGATAAATGATAAAGTTTTGTTTGTATCTACTACACTAAGTGGTTACAGAAATGTTTGGTTATACACTGCTCATAAATTACGTTTAATTGTAGATGAAAATCGTGAAATAGCTGTAAAAGAAGCACGATTTATCGATGGTGAAAAAGTGATGTTTTCTACTTTAGGCGCTGAGATGATTTTACATGATATTGGAGAGAGTTATAGTCTTTATACAAAGCAAATCAGTGGTTCAAGTTTGGGGGATTATCAATTAAGTAAAGATAAAAAAACTATAGCCCTAGCAGATGAAAGCGGAGCAGTAAGAATTATGAGCGTTGCAGAGGCTAAACTTTTAGCTGAACCCAAACCTCAAAATCTTGATAATATTTTTCATATTGCCTATGCTAATGGTTCAGTTTTAACTGCTGGACAAGATAGAAGAGTGGGGGTATATCCTAAAGGGATCTCATCATACTACATAAAAACAAATTTTTTGGTTTATTGTGTAGGGTTAAGTCCTAGTGCTAGGATTGGCGTATATACAAAGGGCGAAGAAAATGTATTACAGCTTTTTAGCCCACACACAAAACAAAACTTAGATACTTTAGTGGGACATAAAGGGATAGTAAACCAGATAAAATTCACTAGCGAAAATGAATTTTATAGTTCTGATAGAAGTAGGTATATCTACTTCTGGAGGTTTTAATTTTTTATTTAGAGAAGCTTTTTCATAAGCTCTATATGATAACTCTCTTGATAGTTGATAAAGTCAAAAAATTTGGAGAGTTTTTCTTCGTGGATAGACTCACTTAATTGTTTACACATCTCTTTAGCAGCTTCTTCTTCTGCTATACCATCATGAACAAACTTCTCTAAATCTTTGACTATGTATGTCATCTCATGAAGTTCGCGGGGTAGTGCTAAGATACCGAGTTTTGCCATCATATTTCCAAAAGATTTTAAGTGAAAGTGTGATTCATCTATAAGATCTTGAAAAACATTAAAATGTAGTGCATTTGAAGTTCTCGCTTGCATATAGGCATAGACTAAAATAAGTTCATATTCTTTATATAACTCTTCAAACAAAAAGAGAGTAAGTGCATCAGTTTGTGAAGCATCTAGCTCCCCCTTATTCCAAACTCGTTGCATATTAAAGGCCGTTACCTCTTGGTTGTTAGCATCATCTGCTAAAACTTGACGAAGATATTCGAGGAGGTATGCATCATCAGTTTGTGCACGCTTGCCTAAAATAGTATCTGTATAAAGTTTTTGGATATTTAAAACTTCAGATTGCAAGGCCTTTATAACCTCAAATACATTTTCACGTTTATAAAGCTCTATATCTCTATCGTAGTTATAATCATTGCCATGCTCTAAGAGATCACTTCCTATCCACTTCATATGTCGAAAGGCAATGAGTGAAAATTCATAAAGTCTTGATTTTATTGTTTCATCATTGATAGCAAATGATGCAAAGGTGATGTGTAACCATAGTTCATGTTTCTTTTGGTATAGTTTATCCATTGTTTTCTCCCATATTTGTTGCATCGCAACTCTCTTTCATTTGCACAAGGTGCATCTCTTCAACTTTACCATCTATTAAGTTGTTAAAGTTGATGAGTGAAGCAGAAAAAGCACTAAAGACAATATCGGCACATACTTGTTGCTCTGGCGTCATGTCACCTAGTTTTTCATGCATTTTTTGGACTGCTTTTTGTGCATATTCAACATCATTACCTTTTATCATATCTGTAAACATGGAACCTATTACTACTGTATCTTGGCATCCATTGGTTGCATAGTTGACATCCTTTACTATGGAGTTTTCAAGTTGCGTGTAAAAGATGACATATTCACCTGTTTTTTCATCATTAGCTACACCTATGCAGTTTGCACTCTCTAGTTTCCCATAATTTCTTGGGCTCATCAGATGACTCATCACCTCTGCATCCATCCCCTCTGGAAGTTCCACGCCACTTAAATCTAACATCATTTACTCCTTACATCAATTTTATCTAAATATAGCTAATCGTAGTTTGCAAAGTATGACTTTTTTGAGGTTTTATCTCTTTAGCATCTTTTAAAGCATTCGCAGTCTCTACACATACAAAGGTTTTGTAACTCTCATTTTTCATAGCAGACATTCTTGAGCATTTTTCTATCCAAGGGTTCCAAACAACGACGGATCTACTCCCTCCATTTATGATGCTAAGAGTTTTTTGTTTGTCTTTGAGTACTATCTCATTATCAACCTCTTGAAAAACTCTATCTACCTCTTTATCTATTTGTATATTTTTTTGTTGTATTTTTTCTTTCATATCTAAAGCATCTAAATAAGGCTTATTATGAAGTCCCTCTATCTCTATATTTGATATGTCTGATATATTGAAGTAAGTATGGAGTGCTTGCGTGATGCTAAAGCTCTTAGTATCACAGTTTTTTGTTGTAAGCTTTAGTGTGAGCTCTTTTGCTAAAGTGATGCTAAGGGTGAGCTCAAACTCATAAGGAAACATTGTTCTTGTTTTCGTATCACTTCTTAGCATCATAGTGACGATGGTAGAATCAGCTAGCTCCTTAGCATCTACATATTCCCATAAAGCTGTTCTTGCAAAACCATGTTGGGGTAGGGAGGTATCTACTGTATGCATTCCAAACCAAGGCCAGCAGATAGGTATGCCTCCGCGTATACTTGTACCATACTCCAAGTCACTCACATCACTGAGCCATAATATTTCTTTAGCATCATGGGGTGTAAACTCAAATATATGGGCACCTTGCAGGGCTATTTTAGCTTTTGCATACTTGTTAGTAACTTCAAGGTATTGAAAGTCGTTAGCTGATAATGATTTGATTTTTACCATTTTTCTTTGCTTCGTACATAGCATTGTCTGCTCTATTTATTACGCTATCTATGCTATCAGTATCTTGACATTGGGTGAGGCCAATACTAGCAGTAACTCCATTTTTTATATGTTCTTTTAGGTTGACATCAGTGCTGATGTTTAAAAGAAGTTTATTAGTAATCTCTTTTGCTTCATCTATGTTTGTATTTATGAAAAGTATTACAAATTCTTCACCACCCCATCGCGCACAGATATCAGTGGAACGGATGTTTTGTCTTAAAATTTTACTAGTTCGTTTAAGAACAATATCACCTATATTATGACCATATTTGTCATTTATAGCTTTAAAATCATCTAGGTCTATAAAGGCTAAGCAAAGTGGGGTGTTGTCTCGTTTAAATAAACGAAGAAAGTAGGTAAATGATTCACTAAAAATTCTTCTATTTTTAAGTCCAGTAAGTGAGTCTCTCTCCGCTAAATGTTGCATCTCTTTTTGATTCTTTTTTACAACATTAATAATGATAAATGCTACGATAAGTGTGACAAAGAGAGAGATGATAAGGTCAAAGTAAAACACCCTTTTTACATCTTGAGTAAAACTCTCTACATTTGCTTCAACCAAGAGGTATAAACCAAGTTCAGGTATAAACTTTGTATTGACTATGTAATTATTATTATTTTTTGTATATTCAACGACATTTGTCCCCTTAGACAAAATTGTATCTTTATGTACAGCAAGCTCTTGTATCTGACTTATATTTTTTATGTTTTGGTCTTCTGCGAGTATAATCTCTCCAGCATTATTTATAAAATATACTTTAAAATTATATTCTTTATGAAACTTTTTAAGCATCTCGCTTATATGGGAGATCTTTATACCTATACCTGTGATACCGAGCAAATTGAAATTATTATCAAATATTTTGACATTAATAAACATCATCATATACTCAGATATCTCTTTATCAAAGTCCAGGTTAATCTCATGTTTGAGATTAGTTTTTTCAAAGTTAAAATACCAATCATCGTCTATATTTTTTTTAGATATTGTTTTTAAAAGACCCTCATCTGTGTAGTAATTTTTTGTTTTATCTCCAACTAAAAATGCTGTGGACATACTGTACTTGTTTTTAATTGCATCCAAATACTTTGCAATTTTTTCAACATTATGTTCTCCGGAACTTATCCAGTCTTTTAAAAATGTATCATGAGCCATCATAGAAGACACAAGGTGTGGCTCAACTATATTTTTTTGTATCTCCGAATAGATGTTATCTAAAGAAAGAGGAAGTGCTTGTGTTCTCAGTTGCTTCTCAGTCGAATTTAGTGAAACCATATAGTTTGTTACTGATATACTAATTGATAAAATTACTAAAAGTATAATTATTATACTTACAGTTTTATAGTTAGACTTCATGCTTATCTCTCATAAATATTAAATTTTTTAAACTTCTACTTTCATCTTCACTTGCAAATTCTTGGACATTTTGAAGTCTATGACTAAACTCAAAACTAGGGGCTAACTCTCTTATGAGATTTTTGATAAAATCTTCATTCAAATCAGGTGAATTTAAACATGCTAAAAGTATACAATTATCTGAGGCAATTTGCGGTAACTTCATGATAAGTTTACGATAATCTTTTGTAGCCTCAAAGCTTCCCCTTTGAAAAGTTGGTGGATCTATGATGATGAGATCATAAGGCCCTTCTTTCTTGATACGTGAAAATGATTTTAAGATGTTATATGGATGAAAACTTACATCTCTTGTATCGATCTTGTTTATCTGATGGTTTGTTCGACCAAGACTCAGTGCACCCTTACTCATGTCAATGTTAGAAACTTTTTTCGCACCACCCATCATAGCAGATACACTGAAGGTACACGAGTATGAAAAAAGGTTAAGTACACTTTTGCCTTTAGCGTTTTCTTTTACAAATTTACGTCCATTTTTCATATCAGGAAAATAACCAGAGTTTTTGTTTGAGAGTAGATTGAGTTTTATTTTTATTCCATCTTCTATGGTATAAACCTCTTCAGGTATCTCCCCAACTAAAACTTCACTTGGACTACCTTGTAAGTATCTCCTTTGAACGACAAGAGTTTTATATTTTGAGAGTTTACAAAACTCTCTTAGCATCATAAGAAGTTCCTCTTCATTTAGCTCTTCAAAATAAAGAGCTACACTAAGTATAGTATCGATAGAGTCTATAGTTAAATGTTTGAAACCATCATATAAACCACCACGACCATGAAAAAGGCGTTTGAACTCTTGAGTTGCATTATGAGAGTTTTCTTGCAGAAAGTTGTGTAGCTCTCTTATATCCATATTAAACTTTTTCCCAAAATGTACCTTGTGGTGTATCCATGATACTCACACCAAAACTAAGTATCTCATCTCTTAGTTTATCTGATAACTCAAAGTTTTTTTCTTTTTTAGCTTCGTTTCTCAAAGATATTAAGACATTTATCTTCTCTTTTGTTTCTTCGTTGATACCAAATTGGAAGTACTCAAAAGGATTTTTGACGCCAAATCCAAGTATCTTTTCAATGAAGCGAAGATTTGAGATAGTTTCTCGTTTGAGTATTTTATGTTTGCCTGCACTATCTAAACTCTCATTGGCAGTCGAAAGCATCTCATCAATAAGAGCTAGTGATGCTGAGATGTTTAGGTCGTCACTTAGATGAAGAAGCAGGGCATCTTTAAACTCTGTAGCATCATCATTCTCTGCAAGTCCAAAAAGACGTTTTTTAAGTCTATATATCTTGTCTAAACGTCTTTTGGCAACTTGTAAATCTTCTTCATTGAAGTTAAAGTTAGAGCGGTAATGTGTACCTAAAAGATAAAAGCGAAGAACCTCTCCATCATAGGCTTTGAGTGCATCTTTGAGAAAGAAACTATTGCCTAAAGACTTAGACATCTTTTGTCCATCAATATTTACAAAACCGTTATGCATCCAGTATGATGCTAAGGTATGGTTGGTTGCGCATCGTGTTTGTGCTGCTTCATTTTCGTGGTGAGGAAAAAGTAAATCTGCCCCTCCACCATGAATGTCTATAGCTGATGCTAAGCCATCTGTCGCTAAGTGTTTTTCTATCATAGCTGAACACTCTAGATGCCATCCAGGACGACCCTCTCCAAAAGGACTCTCGTATCTAGGGGTATCATCCTTAACACTTTTCCATAAAGCAAAATCTGCTTGATTTTTTTTCATGCTAGAGGACTCTACTCTCTCTTGCTTATCCTCTTCGTCTTGAACACGTTTGGAAAGGCTAAGGTACTCACTGTCACTTGCTGTGTCAAAGTAAACATCACCCTCAGTTGTTGCATACGCATGACCTTTGTCTATGAGTTTTTGTATAAGTTCATACATAGCATCCAAGTTTTCAGTAGCTTTTGGCTCTAAGTCTGGTCGTGAGACTCCTATTTGAGCCATCTCTTGATGAAAAGAAGTTGTATAAAAATCAGTAATCTCTTGTATCCCTTTGTTTAACTCTTGCGCTTTTTTAATGATCTTGTCATCAATATCTGTGATGTTTCTTGCATAGGTTACATCATATCCATTCGCACTAAGGACACGAGTGAGGAGGTCGAAAACAAGTGCAGACTTAGCATGTCCTAAGTGGGCATCATCATACACTGTTGGACCACATACATAAAGAGTAGCCTTGTTCTCAACTTGTGAGATAAATTTTAGTTTTTCTTTTTTTGTAGAATCATATATATACATTTTATTCTTTCATATTGTCATTCCAAACTTGATTTGGAATCTACTTTAATTTATATTAGAATTATACTATAATCATTGTATGAATTATCAAGATGAACTCACAGCGAAACTTGAAGCTGCTAGACCAAGCCTTAGTATACAAAAGTCTAACAAAGTTACGACAAGCTCTATAGAGCAAAAACTATTATCAGAATTAGAAGAAGAGTATGAATTTTCTCAATATGACTTAGAAGAAAGTGACATCCTCCGCACGCTAAAAATTTTAAGTATACTCAAACCTTACGAGAAAGTTTTTGGATATTCAGATGCATTGAAAGTTTTTTATACTATCGCTAGAGTTGAAATCATTACTGCTAAATCTTTACACTCATTTTTAGGTATGGATGCGAAACTATTGAAAAAAATACTACATCAAATGGCAAAACAAAAGTTACTTTTTCAAAACAATGATAATGAACTAGAACTAACGCTAGAGGGAAAAAGTCTCGCTGATAGGCTTGGAATCTATATATTTTAGAGGTGCCCTTAATAGACTTAAAGATGAGATGAGTACCTAACTTACCAAGTTTTTTTTCTATGTCCACTTAAGGCATAATATAAAATAAATCCATAAGAGATAAATCCAACTACATAAGCATTTTGAATTGATGTTATATCTGCGATTTTTCCAAACAAAAGTGGTAAAATTGCTCCACCTGCTATACCCATAATGAGCAGGGCGCTTCCTTGAGCTGTATGCTTCCCTAAGCCATCAAGTGCAAGTGGCCAGATAGTAGGCCAGATGAGTGCGTTAGATAACCCTAAACTAGCTACAAAAAATAAACTAACCAATCCACTAGTGCTCAAAACTCCTAGTAAAAAAATCATACCAAATACGGCAGAAAAGATGAGCGCTTTTTCTTGAGAAATGTACTTAGAAATAAGAAAAATTCCAAGTCCATAGCCTATAACCATAAACGTCATGGTTATGGAAGTAAACATCGTGTAGTTTTGTAGTCCTAATGCTGAGCCATAAAGCCCAATGGTGTCACCAGCTATAACTTCAATGCCTACATAAAAAAACAGAGCAATAGCGCCTAAAATAATTTGAGGATAGGCAAGTACATTTGTTTTAGCATCATAAGTATTATCTTCAAAACTTATCTCTTGAAGATTTGAGTATTTTACAAAAATTATAAGTCCAAAGAGTGTCATAGCCATGATAAGATAAGGAGTCCTCAGCCGTGATGCTAAGGTCTCTTTATCAAGTAAACTAAGTGCGGATGTGTCAAAGCTATTGATATCTGAGAATATCAAAGCAGTAAAAACAAGAGGGACAATAACTCCTGCTGTTTTGTTGATGATACCCATGATACTGATACGTTTTGCTGCACTTTCTTTAGGGCCTAAGGCTACTACATAGGGGTTTGAAGCAGTTTGAAGTATAGTAAGACCAGAACCAAGCATAAAGAGTGCTAATAAAAAGAGAGGGTAGGTGGCAAATTGTGCCGCAGGGATGAAAAGAAGTGAACCTATGGACATGATAAAAAGCCCTAGCATCATCCCATTTTTATAGCCATAACGGTTAAGTAAGTAGGACATTGGAAGCGCCATAACTGTGTAAGATATATAAAAAGCAAAAGTGACAAAAAGAGCCTGAAAATCACTTAAGTCCAATATGAGTTTTAAAAAGGGGATGAGTGAGCCGTTGAGCCAAGTTACAAATCCAAAGATAAAAAATAATATACCAATTATAATCATTGAAAGACAATTCCTTTATTTTCAATCTTCATAATTCTATCACAGTATTGCAACATTCTGTCATCATGTGTCACCATTATGATTGCAACATTTTGTTCTTGTGCTATTTTTTTTAGCATTTTTACTACACTTATGGAACGGTCCATATCTAAAGCTGCCGTTGGTTCATCAGCAAGAATAATTTGGGGGTCATTCATAAGTGCTCTTGCTATGGCTACCCGTTGGTTCTGCCCACCACTAAGCTGTGAAGGCATTGCTGTTTCTTTTTCAAGTATGTCAAAATACTGGAGTAACTCTCTCGCTTTTTTTTGAGAATCACTATCTTTAACCTTATTAGCTTGGGGCAAAAGAGTAAGGTTGTCGATGATGTTTAAAAATGGTATGAGATAGTGCGCTTGAAAAATAAAGCCTATCTTCTCTCTTCTAATCTCTCGTGTTTTTTTAGTAAGCCATTTATCTTCATATACTTTTTCATCTCCTAGCCACATGGTTCCAGAGTTGGGTTCATTGACACATCCTAGCATCATAAGAAGTGTTGTTTTTCCAGCACCACTAGGAGCTATGAGGGCTACGAGCTCCCCCTTGTTAATAGTGAAGTTTGCATCTTTAATGACATCTACAAAGGCATCCCCTGTACCAAAAGACTTGTTGAGATTTTCTACTTTAATCGCTTGAGTTTGACTCATTTTATCCCCCTATTGCTGCAGTTGGGTCTGCATTTATAACTTTTTTTACACCTATAAATGAAGCAAATATTGAAGAGATAACTACTATAAAGAAGAGTGACCATGCATCAGATATCTCTAAAAGAACATTTTTTGGAAATTTTTCATAGATTAGATGTGAAAATATATTTCCAAATATAAAGGCAAAAATTCCAAGGAGGAGTGTCTCTTCTACTATCATTTTTATGATGATAGAGTTTGGCAATCCTATGAGTTTCATGATAGATATCTCCTTCATCTTCTCTAAGGTCATCGTATAGATAATCAGTGCTATGATTATGGTCGATACTCCTACTAGAATAATAGTAAAAAGGCCTATCTGTTTAGAAGCTTTTTCTACTACATTTCTTGTTAGTACTACTTTTTGTTCAGCCCTTGTATAGACACTTTTATGGAGCCATTTACGTATCTCTTGTGCTGTTTTATCTACATTGTAGCCATCTTTAAGAGTTGCGATTATTGCATTGACTAGGTAAGAGTCTTTACTTAAAATACCTCGTGCCCTATCTGTTTGGATACGTTTGTTTGTATAGGTGAATTGTAACTCTTGGGCATCTTTGAGACTTACATACACTAAGGGGTCGCCCCCTGATGCTACAGTACCATGTGTGATGCCTACTACAGTGTAATCATTTCTTCCAAGTCTAATCTTATCGTTGAGTTTATACAATGTTTTATCGCTTACTACTATTTCATAGTGGTCGTTTTGTAAGACTCTGCCTTGAATTAACCTTTGAGAACTGATAGGATTAATATCCCCATAAATATCATAACCAATAGCTAAAACAGCAAGTTTTCTATTTGCTAAGGGTAGTTGTAAGTTTTGAAAGGTAATAGCTTCGCTTTTATCTATAGCATTGATACCTTTTATAGTGTATTTAAGGTCTTCATGAACTCTTGATGCTTCAGCAAAGGGTCCTAATGTGTTATCTTGTACAATCCATAAATCAACACTTAAATCATCAAGCAGTACTTCGGCATCTGCTATCATTCCACGGTAAACTCCCATCATAATCAACACTATACCCAGAAGCATACCAACACCCATGGCAGTTACTATGAACTTTCCTAATGTATGTCGAATATCTTCTTTTGCTAAATGAATCATAAGTGAATTTTCATCCCATTTTTGAGAGATTTTTTATGTGGATTAGGGACAATTATTTGTGTATTGGTATCTAAGTTCTTAATTGCCATCTCCTCGTCGTTTTGAGCAATTTTTTCAACTAACTTAAAGTATGCTTTACTCTCTTTTAAAATCCAAACTCCTGTTTTTCCAGCATCTTGAACCAATACTTTAAGCGGGATTTTTTCTACATTTGCTAAAGTATCTATATCTATGCTAACCTCTGCTTGTTCATTGATAAAAAAAGGCTTAGGGATGTGTAAAAAAGCTACATCGATTTCACGTTCAAGAGTTACAGAGTCACTTATAGTATTTATTTGTTTGACTATCCCCTCGTATACTTTACTTGGCTGAGAACGCAGTCGTATACTTGCTTTTTGTCCAAGTTTGATTTGAGAACTTATTCTCTCATCTATCTTTGTTTCAACCCATAAAGTTTTGGCATCTACTAATTGTAGTATAGGGGTAGCAGGAAGAACATTTTGAGCAACCTCTGCATCTTTTGAGATTATGTACCCATCCGCAGGTGCATATACTTTAAGTCTACTTATCTTTATTTTCAAAGCATCTATATTTCTTGAAGCTATGAGGGCAGCAGCTTTTGCAGAGTTTATGTGAGCTTTTGAGGCACTTATGGCTGCATCAATACTTTGTAAGTCCGCTTTTGCTTTGTCATATTCTGCCTGAGATGCAAAGTTTTGTTCTTTAAGCTTTTCGTAGCGTTCATAGGTGATTTGTACAAGATCTCTTTGTGATTTTTGATTTTGTAGGTCATTTTTTGAAGCCTGTATGTCGTACTTTGCTTTTTGCAGTGTTGCCTTAGCTATGGAAAGTTGTGATGGTAAGTCTACTCCATCCATCTTGATGAGTAGGTCACCTTTTTTTACCCACTGACCTATATCTGTATAGATAGCTAAAATTTTACCACCTGTTTGTGCAGTGATGGCATAGATGTCGTTAGCTCCAACATTGCCAATGCCACGAATACTAACTTGTAAATCTCCTCTAGTTGGAGTAATGACTTTATATGTTGTTTTTGGAATATAGACCTTGTTAAAAAAAAGTGTAGCACCTAAGAGTAAGACTATGAGTGTAATAATGTACTTTATATATTTTTTCATTTTGTTTTTCCTTGTAAATATTCTAGTTTATGAATAGCGCTACTGCGTTCATACCTTGCACTTAGTAGTCCAAGTTCAGCATCTAGTTTAAGAGCAGAGGCATCCAAGACCTCTATGTAAGTTGCTAATCCCTCTTTGTATCTAGCGTCTAAAAGATTACTAGTACTATTTGCAGCATCAAGTTGTGCCATTTTTGCTGCTATAGTTTTTTCATACCGTTTGATGTCTATGATGAGGGATTCTACCTCCTCTCTTAAGGCTAAAACCTTGGAGTCATACTCTGCTTGTGAGCTTTGTATATTTATTTGTGCTTGTTGTGCTTGAGCTGAAACTCTTCCACCACTATATAGTGGGATATCTAAAGTCAATCCAACAAGAGTTGAATCATAAGAGTTCAGAGTATCTTGATAGTTATACGAGGCTATAAAGTCTATAGAACCGTAGTGTGCAGAGTGTACCGAGTTGTATTCTAAAGAACTTTTCTCTATCCCTTTTTCGAGAGCCTGAAGGGATGGAGAATTTTGAATGATATTTTTTTCATTAGTACTTGGTTTTGTATAAAGAGAACTATTGTTAAGTATGACATCACTTTGTATCGTCTCATTTATGTAGATTGAAAGAGTGTTTCTCGCTTTATCAAAACTTGCTTGAGAGATAGCTAGGTTATCTTTTGCAATGTAAAACGATGAGAGAAAGCGTGTAGCATCCGCGGATGTTTTCATCCCCTGTTCAACAAGTGCCTGTGCTTGTTTATAGAGTGCTTCTTTGGCTTCTAAATCTTTTTGTCGTACCTTCATTGCCCACCGTTGTACCAAGATGAGTTCATACTGTAGTTTTACCTTGTATACTAAGTATGCTTTTGCATCTTCAAGTGAAAGTTTAGCGATAGCTATACTTTGTTTTTGCGCGTCTATATTGGAAAGGGATCTGTCAAAATCCCATATTTTTTGATGAAGAGTTGTACTCACCTGATATCCATCACTATCAAGAGTATTAAACTGTCCGTTTACGGGAAGGACATACGTTTTTGTAGGATTATACTCAGCATTAAAGTTAACCTGTGGCAAATAATCTGACCTAGCAACATCAACACCGCTTTTAGATTTATCTATTTGGAGTACAAATCTTTTGATGTCTGGGTGTGTATCCATTGCCTTACTTATGGCATCGTCAAGTGTTAACTCCTGAGCAATAAGACTAAAAAACATACTAAAGACTAATAAAATTTTTTTCATAATATAACTACTTTTTGTTTAGTTATGATAATTATTACATATTTGTATTAGTTTAATGTTAAGAGGATATAACTGAAGGGCACCTCTAAAAACCCTTATACCCTCAGAGCCAAAAAGAGAGGTAAGATTGTGCAAAACTTTTTTTGAACCATAGCCATAGCTACGGTGATGAAAAATTTTGACGCAAGATTGCCTCTCTTTTTGGCTCCCTATGGGCATTATAGCAGATACACTACTACTGCGTTAAAAACTCTTGAAGCTACTAGTAGCTCCTGCGAATTTTCGCCTTGTATTAGCATATCTGCTATAATGCTGAGGATACAAGGGTTTTTAGAGGTGCCCTTAACTTCTTTATAGTGTATTTAAGTACTTACAAACAGCATCTTCATCATTGGTATGCTCAAGGATGAGGGAAGCTGACTCTTTTACTTTTCCTTGTGCATTAGCAACAGCTATGGAGGTTCCTGCTAACTCAAACATCCCTAGATCATTGTAGTTATCTCCAAAGACGCTCATCTTATCTAAGTGAATGCCCAAGTGCTCACTTAGGGTTTTTAGTCCATTTGCCTTGTTAGCATCAGGATGGAGTATCGTAAGGTAGTAGCAACCCATGTAAGCCTCAGGTGCTAGTATAGTAGTGATTTCGTCTTTAAAAATACCGTACAACTCTTGTTGAAAGATAGTTAAGGTATCTTTGTCTGCCATATAGGATATCTTGAAATTCTCATCTTTTGGGTATATCTCATCGAGTAAGACTACATGATCATCGTTTATGTATCTTGGAAGTAGGTTTTGCTGAAAAATATTGCCATTTTTTGGATATAAAAATATTTCACTCTCTTTTTCCCAAGCTAAGACAAAAGGCTCAAGACCATAGATAAGTCCAAGGTTTATCACCTCATTAGCTATCTCAGCATGAAGTGTTTTTTTCTCTAAAACCTTATCGTTGGTATCCATGATGAGTGAACCATCAAGTAGGATTCTTGGAGCATTGAGTGTAAGACCTTCTAAAAACTGTTCTGTTTTTTTATGTGACCTTGCTGTAGCTATGGTCATTGTATGTGATTTGGCCATCTTGTTCCAAATCTCTTTTGAAAACTTAGAGATGCTAAGGTCATTTCGTAAAAATGTATGGTCTAGGTCTGTTATAAAAGTTTTTTTCATTTTTGTCTCTTTTTATAAAATTCTTTTTTATACTCATTAAATCTATCTTCTATGATTGCTTGACGTACTTCACGCATTAAGTTTAAGTAGTAGTGTAGGTTATGGATAGTTGCTAGACGAAAATAACTCAACTCTTTAGCGCGATAAAGATGGTTTAAATAAGCACGGGTGTAACGTTTACACGTTAAACATTCACACTCTTCATCTATAGGAAGTGGGTCTTCTTTGAACTTTGCACCCTTGATGTTTATACGACCAAAAGAGGTAAACAGAGTTCCGTTTCTTGCATTTCTTGTAGGCATAACGCAGTCAAACATGTCTATGCCACGCTCGATGTTTTCTATGAGGTCTTCAGGAGTTCCAACACCCATAAGGTAGCGTGGTTTATCTTGGGGCATATACTGTACAGTATGTGCAACTGTGTCATACATTTCGTTGTTAAGCTCCCCAACACTCAGCCCACCGATGGCAAACCCATCATAATCCATAGCACACAGTTCTGTCGCACTTTTAGTTCTAAAAGCTTTGTCCGTTCCTCCTTGAATGATTGCAAAGATGTTTTGATCTACGCATATCCCTTTTTTTTGTTGGCTTCTAAAATAATCTATGGACTCTTGTGCCCAAGCAGTAGTTCTCTCTATGCTTACTTTGATACGCTCTTGTGTAGCTGGAAGTGCAACTAAGTCATCTAAAATCATCATGATATCTGAGCCAAGATTTGTTTGGATATCTATAACTTTTTTAGGAGTAAAAAAATGTTTACTCCCATCTATGTGCGAGCGAAACTCTATACCATCTGTTTTAGGTTTACTAATGTCTGAGAGCGAAAATGCTTGAAAACCACCACTGTCGGTTAAAAAACTTTTTGGGTAGGTGGTGAAACCATGAAGTTTTCCCATCTTTGCGATGGTCTTATCACCCGGTTTAAGGTATGTATGGTAGGTGTTTGCAAGGATGATTTCTGCCCCAAGCAGGTCTAGTACATCTTCCATGTCAAGAGATTTTACACTTCCTAAGGTTCCAACAGGCATAAATACGGGTGTTTGAATGGTTGAATGTGCAGTGGTTATAGTGCATGCTCTAGCTTTGTTTGAAGTGGCATTGAGGGTGAATTTCATTGTAGTAGAGTCCTAAAGTTATAATTGTAACATTATAGCATCTTCAACTACTTTAAAACATATACTATGGTTATTGTAAATTCTTTTGGAAAGTCAAAGAGAGTAGGACTTACTTCAACAGGGAAGCTTCTTTGTATAGCTTTTATAGCTGAATGTTTAAAAGTTTTTCTTCCAGATATAACTTGAATATTTTGGACATTGCCATCAGATTTAACTTGAAAACTAAGTTCTATATCTCCTTCTATACCGCGTCTTCGCGCTCTTTTTGGATATGATTTATTATTATTAATACGTTGCACCAAGTTTTTTATAAAAAGGTCTTGTTCTTGTTTTATCATGTCAGTATTAGTTTGTACATTTTGAACTTTTTCTTTTATCTCTTCTTGTACTACTTCTTGCATGAGTATTTCTTTTTCTATTTCTTCCTCTGGAAGCTCTTCTATAATTTCTTCCACTATAGTTTCTTTTATAATTTTTTCTTCTACTATCTCTTGTTTTATGGGCTTCGATTCAGGTTTAGGCTTAGGCTTAGGCTTAGGTTTAGGTTTAGGTTTAGGTTTAGGTTTAGGTTTAGGTTTAGGTTTTTGCTTGCATTGTTGTGCTAAAATCGAAAAGTTTACCTTCTGTATCTTTTTATCTGAGACTATATGACAACTTTCTTTTCTATTTAAAAAATAAAATACTAGAACCATAACGCTTATATACACTAAAAAAGCGATAAAAAATGAAAATATGTATCTTTTCATACTATTTTATACCTATGAAAAAAATTATACATAGTTGGAAGATATAATAGGTTGAGTATAGTCCCCCATAAAAGTCCAAACCCAATAGTGACTGCTAAAGGTTGAAATGTCACCGCTTGACCAGAGGCAAAAAACATTAAAGAAGAAAGACCAATGATAGTAGTGATGGACGTTAAAATGATAGGTCTTAATCGTCTTTGAGCAAGGGTGAAGATATCATCTTTAGTTTGAGCAGTTTTGAGTGTAGACATCATGATGATTCCATCATTTACTATTACCCCTGCTAAGCCTAAGGCACCTATTAGAGAAGGAAGAGATATGTTCAATCCCATGATAAAATGACCCGCATATACACCTAAAATTGAAAATGGTATAACAGACATCACTATCAGTGTCTCCCTTAGTGAATTAAAGAGATATAAGATGGAGATAAATATTAAAATAATTGCAAGAGTAGATGCTAGAATCATCTCTGTCTGAAGCGTTCTTTTTTGTTCCCTTTCACCCCTAAAAATAAGTTTAACTCCATCTTGGTGTAATTTTTCAATAATAGGATTTATTTTTTCTAAGACTTCACTAGATGTTATAATTTTAGAATTAACATTTGCAAACACATAAAATGTTGTTTCTCCGTCATCTTTAACTAATCGTTCCAAAGTACTTACTTTTTCAAAGGAACATATATCTTGCAGTTTAACATAAACATTACCTCTAAGAGGTATTTCAAACTCTTTAAAACTTTCTAAATCATCCTCAATATTAAAGGTTTTAACTTTAATATCTACGAGTTCATTCCCATCAAAAATAGTCCCAACTTTACGTGAAAGATAAAGATTAGAAATATAGGTGCCAAGAGATTTTTCAGTGATACCTAATTCCTCTGCATAAGAGTTGAGTTTGAGTTTTATCTCATAAGTTCCTAGTTTGACATTGTCACCAAAGTATTTAATACCTTTTATGTTTGAAAAACCCTTTTCAATGGCTCTTATAGCCCCTATAGCTTTTTTATAATCATCGCTTAATACACCTATTCGGATGTCTGCTTTTGTATGGCCCATCTTATTCTCAACTACCATGAGATTGGTGAGATTAAACTTGCTTTGATATTTTTGTTCTTTTATCCATCTCCTTATATCTTGCGATATATCTTGAGAGTTACTATCCCTTGTTCTCCCTGTAGCATCATAATAAAAGCTAAGATAAGGTGTTATAAATCTATCGACAAAGTTTAAAGGTTTCATCTTCTTTAGTTCTATGGATATATAGCCAACGTAAGGGTACATCTCCGCTGAACCAGTAGCACTTCTTCTGTAACCTGCAGTAGAGCTAACATGCTTTACAAAAAATCTTTTTTTATTTTTTAATATCTCTTTTTCTAGTGTTTGAACAATCTTAAGTGATTCTTCAAGAGTCGTTGTTGGTTGGGCCTTAAAGGTTATGTTGATGGAGGAAGCATCAAAGGCTTGAAACATTTGAAATTTTGAACTCTTTACACCAAGAAAGATTAATGCAGGGACAAGTATCAAAAATGTCATTAAAAAACTTTTTTGATGCTTCACAAGAAGTCGTAAAGCTTTAGAATAAAGAATGTTGAATTTTTCCCATGAAAGTGTTTTTGATTTTGAACTTAAAGTATGAGAAGCATGAATTGGTAAAAAAATGAATGATTCTACGAGTGATGCTATAACTAAAGCCGAAAAAGCGATAGGAATAAGTTGTATAATCTCTCCAAGCCTTCCACTTAGCATCAAAAGTGGTATGAAGGAAAATAAGGTTGTGATTGAGGCAATAGTGACAGGTTTAGCAACCTCTTTAGCACCTAAAAAAGCTGCTTCTTTAGGGGGATACCCTTTCTCTATGTACTGTTGTATATTTTCACTTACAACGATAGCATCATCAACTATTATCCCAATAGCTATGAGAACCCCAATGAGTGAATTAACATTGATAGAATAGCCAGTAAAGTAAAAATAAATAGCACCCATAACAAATGAAGTTGGAATACCAAGCGCTATAATAAATGCCATGCGAATATTGATAAGAACAGCAGTTAAAAATGTGATGAGAATAACACCAAAAAGAATGTTTGAGATAACTATGTTGAGACGGTCTTTTATGACAGTTGACTTATCCATTCTTATATTTATCTCTACCCCATCAATACCAATTTTAGATACAAGAGTGTTAATATCTTTAGCGATGCTAATAGCATCCCCTTTAGGGTTTTGTGATACTGCTAATGTGATGGAATTTTCTCCATTCATACTTGCAAGAGTTGAGGCATTTTCATATCTTTTTTTAATTTTTGCTATATCTTTAAGAGTGATTTGTTGGTCGTTTATGTTGATGATAGTATTTTTAAGATTCTTTGATAGTTCTTTATTGTTTTGAATGGATATAAAATACTGTTCTTTTTTGTTGTCTATTTTACCTAAAGGAAAGATATAGGAAAGTTCTGAAAACATTCGCAATACTTCATCCATAGAAAGATTGTATGCTTTAACTTTTCGTTCATCTATAAGCACCTCATAAAAAAGTTCAGAATTTCCAAAAATTGTTACATCTGATACATCGGGTATAGATAAAAGTTTACTTTTAAAGTTTTTTGCTAACTCTTTGAGCTTATCTCTTGAGATACTTTTAGCTATCATAGAAACATGCATAATACTTCGTGAGTGTGCCACCCCTCGTATTATTGGATCATCCATATCGCTAGGAAGGTTTATCTTAATGAGAGATATAGCATCTTCTACATCTGCTATTACATCAGTTTTTGTAACTCTTTTGTCGAGTTCTAAAATGATGGCAAATCTACCGGGAGATATGACAGAAGTAACCCTATCTACTCCAACGATATTTTTTACTTCATCTTCTATCTCTTGGACTGCCATCTTATTTAAACTAGCTACAGAAGCACCATTGTATGAGCCTCTTATAGTTATGGAGTTAGGCTCAATAGTAGGGGATATCTCTTTTGGAATCTTTGTGTAAGCATAGACACCCATCGCAAATATAAGAAAAAAGAGCGTATAGTTTAATTTATGATTTTGTATAAAAAACTTTAATATTTTATCAAACATTAATTATTTTACGTCCCTTTCATATTGGTATGACTCATGTGCTAATATCGCCGCTCCAAAAGATGTAGTTATCTGAGGGAATTCAGGGATAAATATCTTTTTTGATAACTCATTTTCAATAGCATGAACTAAACCTTGATTAAGAGCTGGTCCACCATCAAAGTATATACTATCTTTTATACCTACTCTTTTTACAAGTTTTATAATTCGTTTAGCTATGGAGTAGTGAACACCGGCAACTATATCCTCTACGCTGTTATCATTGCCTAAAAGACCTATTATTTCAGATTCGGCAAAGACTGCACAGGTGCTGTTTATTGCTAATGGTGTACCAGAAGATTTGAAGTGATATTCACCTAGTTCATCGACTTCTAACTCAAGATTCATAGCTACTACATCTAAGAACTTACCTGTTCCAGCTGCACATCTGTCATTCATAGCAAAGTTTACCACATTTCCATCTTCATCGAGAGATATTGCCTTAGAATCTTGTCCACCTATGTTGATAATAGTTTTAATGTTACACTTATCGCCAGCAGCTGCTCTTGCTCCTAAAGCATTAGCAGTAATTTCACTGATATTTTCATCCGCCTCCTTAAAAAGCTTTCTTCCATAACCAGTTGAAACTGTATAGACTAAATCATTTGTATCAATACTAAGTTCATTGAGCATATCTTTAAGACTTTGTTTTGCATACTTATAAAACATACTTCCACTTGCACTTATCTTGTGACCTATCAACTCTTTATTTTCATTTATAAGTGCAACCTTTATCGCTGTTGAACCTATATCTATTCCTGCAAAGTATTTCACTTAGCTTTCCTTTTTCTATTTTTAAGAGACTCTACAAAAGCCTCTATTCTGGTTGTAAGTTGTCCTAAGTGACTTGGTGAGTAATCACTCTCTAGGTATATTATTGGGATACCCTCTTTCTCCATCGCTTCTAGCACAGAGCGTTGTTCCATCTCATATACTTGACAGCCTGCAAAAGCTTGGTAAACCACACCATCTGCCTTATATTCTCTTACTAAATCTATAATTCTTCTTTTTCTATCATCATTTTTTGTAAAAATAGGGCAGGTGCAACCTTTTAAATACCTATCAGCTACACTGTCAACCATATCATATAAAAACCATTCATCAACACTAACCATATCATTAAACATTCTGTTAGAAGAACATGTTTCATCAGCTACAATTATGGCATCTGATTGTTCAATGAGGTATGGAATTTTAAGATTTGGAAAGATTGGAGGGGAACCTGTGTAAACGATTCTTGGGCTTATTTTACGAGCTGCATCTGTACCGTCTTTTACTCTTTGTTCACATTCAGATGCAAGTGCTTCTACTGCAGGTATCCATGCATCTATCTTGTCAAAGAAAAAAGCATTTGTTACCAAGAACATATCTACTCCTAGGAGTGGAGAGTGTGCATTTTTTCTTAAAGAGTTTAGTCTATGGTAGAGTGTTTGTGCATAACCGATTTTTTTAATTGATTCTTTGAGTTTTTTTCTTGTGAGTTTTTTGCCAAGATTGTTTGAGAGCTCTTTTGTGAATTTTCTAACACTTCGTCTCCAATATTCACGACTCTCTTCACTCTCTTTTGTTCTTGGAAACTCCATGTCGTATATATCAAAACCCATATCTTCGATAATGGCTCCAGACTTTGCTTTTTGGTCACAGGTTGTTGGAGATATGATGATGTCTGGTTTATCTGAGAAGTTATTTGATGCAAATTGTCCAACTGTAGCTTTGACTAAGGGGCATGATTTTGAGGGAAGAAGATCACTCCCTATTTCATCATCCGTATAAAAGCCATTACATAGTCTAATTTGAACAGCATCAAGCGCATGTGTAATCTCTGCTGGTACCTGAATGCACATTGTTCCAACTTTTACTTTATCTGCGTGTAAGGGTTTTTGTTTACAATGAACATCCTCATAAAGATTATAAAAATAATCCATAGCCTTAGGGGGTTCTTTAAAATCATGCTTGAGTTTTTCAAGCATAGAGATAGCCTCCATCGCTTTATGACGGTTTTGTTTCTCTTTAGGAGATTCTATCTTGTGTTCATGAATCATTTTTTTTCTCCCACGTATCCATCTCCATTCTTTTCGCAAATCCACCTTTTGTTGATTTAAAAATTGGATAATTTACAAGATCAACATGCAAGGCATCATCCTCAGGGCATGCTGCTACACATTTTAAGCATAGTATACAGTCGTCTCTTAATATATTTGTGCTTTGTACATCATCTGCTATATCTTTTATTTGCATATCACATACATTATAACAATCTCCACATTTTGTACATTTATCACCATCTTTTTTTAGTTTTAGTAGTGCGGTATCACTAAAGATATAATGCATAGCACTCATAGGACAAAAAAAGCAAAAAAATCTTTTTTTTATGAATGATCCAACAAAAAAAAGTGCTGTAAAAATTAATCCAAATGAGGAAAGAAAAATAGCTGTTTTGGTTGAAAAATCAATGCTCCATTGAGAGAAATCTCCAACAAACATCGGTGTAATTACTCTTGCTGGACACATGTCACAAAAAGCACCACGCCACTCACCATCAAGTAGACCTAGCCCTATTAATAGTGGAAAAATTATGACTATAATCAAGAAAATATATTTTATTTTTTTGAGAGATTTATATTGTGTATCGTTATAGGTACTATATGGTATCCCTAAGAACTTTCTAAATGATGTTATCCAATCTTGAAGTGTCCCCATAGGGCATGCATACCCGCACCAAGCTTTGTTAAATACTATGAACCATAGTAAAAATACTAGAAAACTAGTAAGTACACCAATACTTGCTGCACTAAAAAGTGTCTCCCACGGTCGTGCTAGTTGATGTTGTAATGGCATAAAGTAGCATGTTCCAGCAGTTTCATGGTTATACCCACATGAAAAAACAGGAATCTCTCGCCCTAAGTCAATAGCAAGATACCCACCATAAATAAAAAACACAAAGAAAAACAGTTGTAACCAAAAACGAAATTTTCTCAAATCTGCATAGTTAATGAAATGTTTTATCTTTTTAATCATCGAAATGTACCTCTTTAAATGGTTTTTGTAATCTGTATCTATAAAGGTATATAGCTCCACTAAGAAGTATAATGATAATTAAAGTGATGACAAACCCGTAAGAATAAGATGAATAGGCCTCCCTAGGAGGGGTAAAGATACCACTAAAACTTGCTTTGTATTTTTTTGAATCTTCAGTGTATGTAGCTACAACAAGAAAATTTTCTTTAAATCTTTTGTTGAACTTATTCCATTTTGGAAGATAGTCTTGAATGAGTTGAATTTTAGCGATACCATTGGCATCTGTTTTAAGATTTTTTTGCCAACCAAACTGTGTAGTTAATGATATGTTTACACCACTTTGTGCAACGCCATTTTTAATGACTTTAAATTTCAATACATCTCCACTATGCGGACGTGAATAAAATGTTTCATCTTCTGCTCTAAGTTGTAAAATATCAAAAGGTATCTCTTGTATTGTTTTTGCAGACATTTTTTCTTTTTCATAGATTGCTTCTGCACTATGATCAAATCTTTTATACTCGTACTTAGCTACATTAATACTATGTGGTGTTTCTAGGAGGTAATAAACTTTGTAGTAACCACTTTTTGGCATTTTAAAACTTATGCTTGTGCAAGATTTTTGATTGAGTTTTACTTCTACGAGATTGTTGTCTATATCAGTTGCAAAAAATTTCCCTATTGTGTTGTGTACACATTTAGTATCATCTAAAGGGTCTGTAACTAACCAAACTTTTTTGCTTGGAACTTTTGATCTATCTCTTGTTCCCATCATATGTGCACCACTATGCCCCATTCTTGATACAGGTGTTGGCTTTTTGTCACTAAAGTATACAGTGTCTAGTGGCTTTGTTGACTTGCTTAGGATGTTTATGTTTTTAGAATGATTAGAATCAGTACTTTTCATAGCATGTGAACTGTGTGATCCATGCGTACCTCTACTAGCTCTTCCATATGTATCTAAAATATAAGATCTATAACTATTGACACCTAAAAAGAAGATAACAAGAAGGGCCGCAAAGGGAAAGGCAAGGGTTTTTCTTAGCTTAGTGCTATCTATGAGTTTCATTCTTTTGTATAGTATTATAAGTGCCCAAATGATAGCTATCCATTTGAGTATGCCAAAGACTGCTAACCATTTATCACCGCGTGATGCCAAAGAAGCAATATCTACTTTGCCAAATCCAAATCCAAAAGCAAAACCTTCTATGATTCTGTCATATCCTCTCGTAAAAAAAGATTCAAGTGAGTGTGCTATAGATCCTAATATAAATAAAGGTGCATAAGAATAGCCTAGGTCATAAAATGTTTTTTTATAATCTTTTTGAAGAATTTTAGATGCTATATACATACCTAAGGTGGCTGCTATGATAGTAAAGAGCATTGCGTATAAAAATGCAAAAAGACCAACTGCATCAACAGAACCAAAATCTATAAAGCCTTTAAAGTATTCAGCAGTTTTTGCCCAAATCATATCACTTGCAACTTTACTTCTTCCTAGTCCATGATGAAATGCCATACTAATAGGTATAGCTGCTAAGATAAGTATAAACGTCCATACTTCAGCTTTTAAAATTTGAAATTTTGAAAAGAGGGAAAAAGAGGGCTTTTTTACTTTAAAACTTATAGCTTCACAAGCTGCTGAACAATCCATACAAAGTGTACAGTCTGTCATTGAGTTTCTTCCATCAAAAGTAAATGGTTTTAGATTGTGTTGACAAGCTGTTGCGCATTCAAAAGTTTTGCACTCATTACAAGCGCTTTTGTAGCTTCCAAGCCAAGTAAATGAAAGTTTTGCATAGGCACGCGTAAGTGTTCCAATGGGGCATATATATTTACAATAACTCATATCTCTGTATATAAAGTAGATGATAAACGCAAGTATGGTCATTACAAGGAACATCATAGCTGTACCAAAAGGAGTTCTGTATATACCTGGGAACATATAGTATATCCCCCACCAACCAATAACCAATATGAAGACACCTATATACTGGTTTTGCATCCATTTTGGCATCTTTTTTTTAAGTCCAAATTTTGTTATGTATTTACCTAAAAAGCCATGAGGACAGATTCCACAAAAAACGCGTCCTAGCGTTGGAAGTGTGACCACCATGAAGAGTGACCAAAAGATACCCCAAAAAACTGCCCATGTAAAAGTGTTGTCTTTTCCTTGATGTGTAAACCCAAAATAGATAGCATAAAAAAAGATGAAAGCTACAACTATTTTGAGTGTCATGATAAATTTTTGATTTTTGAATAAAAAACCTAGTATAGGCTTTGCATAAATATCATCTTTATCGCGTTTTATAAAATCTACCATATTATATTCCTGTTTATTTGTTAAAGTATTAATATACCATTTAAAACTAATACACCTACACTCACAAGAAGGAGTGCGGCTAATCGTTCGATGAAATGCTTATAGGATGAAAATTGAATCATCAAACCTTTGATAAGCTTAGAGACTATAAATCCATAAAAAAGGATGGAAAACATAACTGCACCAAGACCAAAAAAAAGACCAAGTCCAATGGTGTTATAGATATTGTTACTATTTGCTGCAACAGCTAAAAGCGCCATAATAGGAGCACAAGGGTTAAGAGACATGGTCGCACCAATAGTGAAAAAACCAAATTTATTAAGATTGGATTTTTTTACTATTAGTGATGTCTGTGTGCAAGATGAATTTTTATCAAAACTTTTATAAAAAAGATATATACCCATACTTATAGTGCTAAACCCAAGTATAAAAGTAAAGATTTGGTTGTCATCTAGTATCTGTTTAACCCATGCAGAACTAAGGTATGCGACGATTGCTATAAATGTATAGCTAAAGATTCTTCCCAAACTAAAAGGAAGTATAATTCCTAATGATTCTTTTGTATTGTTTGCATTGCTAATGAGCAGTGGACTTAAAAACGGCATGCAGGAAAACATACACGCAGTAGCTCCATATGAAAGCCCTATGATGAAAATTGAAAAAAATGTTGCAAACTCCATCTTAGAACTTTTTAGTTGTTTTTCTTGGTTATTATGCCAAGGTTTTTAAAATTTTTAGCCTCTAAATTATCTAAAAGCAAAACAAAAAAGTCAAATTTTGCTTCTCTGTCACAATTGATATGAACAGGAATGTTATTGTTATAGTTTGAGAGATTCATAAGTATATCTTTTTCTAAAATAGCTTTTTTATTAAAAAAAATACTGCCATCTTTTTTAATGCTAATGCTAAGTTTTTTTAGATTATCTTGCTTAGCTGCTGTTTTGGAATTTGGTAAATCAACAGGTATTACTCCTTTTGCTACAAAGGTTGCAGTGGTTAACACAATGACAAGAAGGACTAACATAATATCTATGAATGGGACTACATTAATCGAATCAAATTTTTTAACTTGCAATTTTTCTCTTTTGTTCTATATCCCATCTAGCTAGAATAACTTCAATTTTTCTAGCTAAGTGGTTGTAAAATATGATGGATGGAATTGCCACTACAAGACCCATAGCAGTAGCCTTAAGGGCTAGAGCTAGGGAGGTCATTATCATTTTAACATCAACATCGCTACTTTGACCCATGAGATAAAATGTAATGATTATTCCAAATACAGTGCCTAACAGTCCGATATAGGGAGCATTAGAACCAAAGGTTGATATGATGTTAATATTGTTTGTTAAAACAATCTCAAGCTCCTCTTTTGTTTCAAATTTTTTTATATCTAAAGTTTTGTAAAACAGAAGCCTTTCTATCCAAAACCATAAAGCCATGAAACTCATTATTCCAAGTATCCCTATAATTCCATAGTCAAGCATATCTTTTATTAGTTCTATATTCATCTTTTTTATCTTATATTTACTAGAATTTTGCTGATAATCCAGCAAGATATACCCTACCTGGATTTACAGTTAAGCCCATGTCTCTCACATCGTATATCCCATCATCATTTCTATCACCAGTCACACGAGGCATCATATAGTACTGCTCATTAAGAACATTGTCAACTTGAGCAAAAAGCTCTATGTCGAAGATTGAAACATTAAGATTATATTTAGTTCTCAAGTTAGCTACTGCATAGCCATCTACTTCTATCATATTTCTTTCATCCGCAAACTGTGCTGTTCGGTAGTTTACATCTGCAGTCATAGACCAGTTAGACATAATTTTATATGTACCTTCTAAATAAAAGGTATGATTAGATGTTCTAGGCACAGTATTTCCACCTAAATCATATATTGTTGAAGTAGTTTCACCCTCTAAAAGTAGTGCAAAGTTATCGTATTTTGTATATATTGAATCTAAGTATGTATAGTTAAATGCAAATGAGAAGTCTTTTGCTCTATTACTATTTAGAGAAAGTTCTAAACCTCTATTTCTGATATCTGACATATTTCCATAAGATACATTTTCACTTCCATCTGGTGAAGAATAATTCCCCGTACTTTTAGCTATCACATCGTTTCTGGATAGTTGATAAATAGCTATATCATAAGTTAGCATATCTGATTTAGATCTATATCCGAGTTCAACATTATATGTTTTTTCTGTTTTCATATTTATATTGTTTTCATATGTAATGCCTCTTGAAGTACCAGTTATGTCACCAGCAAAGAGTTGTGAGATGAGTGGTACACGAAAACCGGTAGAACCATTAGTGTAGATTACTGATGTTGCCTCTAGTTTGTATGTAGCTCCAAGTCTATAAGAAGCTTCATTAAACTCTTTATCCCAATTAGAAGAATCCAAATGATTTGAATAGTTATATTTTATTTGATCATATCTTGCATTTAGTGTAGTAGTCAGTGCGTTAGTAATACCATACTTTAGTTCACCATATATCGCATTTATATCTTCCTTGTTTGTATTATTACTAGCTACATCACCTATGGCATAAAGAGTCCCTCTGCTTGTGTAATCAACTCTTACCTTAGAGTCTCTATCTGTTGTATTTCTAGCTATATCTATACCAAGCATTGCCGCTAGTGTATCACCACCTGTTCTAAGCTCAGTTTTAAAACCTTGTTGAAGAGTATCTGCAAAAGAGCTATAGAGATGATCATCTCTCACACCATCACCTACTGTGTCAATAGCACTACTTTTGTTAGTAGTAATATCCTCATAGTTATATATCTGCGACATTAGGCTTAAGCCATTATCAAAATCTTTAGCATAAGTAAGAAAATATTTAGAAAGTTCTATCTCATAGCCAACAGCATAACCAACTTCACCCTTACTCGTAGGATTTGTTTCAACATTGTTTGTATATACACCGTTTCCTATAGGTGTGCCATCAAAAGTTGCATAAGTAATTGAACCTGTGTCATTTTCAAACCTTGTCGATTTATCAATACCAAGTGTAATATCACTACTGTCATCTATATAGTATTGAAGTTTACCATTGAGAGATTTTGCCCAATAATCTGAGTCTTCCCAATACCCATCACTTTCTTTAGAACTTGCTTGAAATCTAACAGCTAAATCTTCTGTTCCTCCCGTGAAACTTGCGATATATTTTGCATATCCATAACTTCCTTGTTCTGTGCTCACGAAAGCTTCGTTTTTGTTTTTAGCTTTTTTTGTTGTGATGATGACTGCTCCAGCTAAAGCATCATTTCCATAAAGGTAAGAAGCCCCACCTTTGATAACTTTAATACTTTCAATATTATCACTATCAATGTTAATACTACCAGCTCTCTCTTGAACGGGTACCCCATCTATAACGATAGCTACACCAGGCTTCTCTCCCATATACATCTCTGCAGCTATACCCCTAATATGTATCTTATTTGAGTCCCCTTCATTTCTTCTTACTGTAACACCTGGAACAGTATTTAAAACATCTGCAATATTTTTAGAGTGAAACTCTTCTATCTTTGCACCTGTTACAGTTGTTGTGTTTGAAACCTCAAGCATTTTTGATTCAAATTTGTCATCAATAGTTGATGATTCTACCTGAATAGTTCCTAAATCAGATGCGTTGGCATTCACTATGAGTGCACAAATTACTGATAGTAATATCTTTTTTTTCATCTTATTATCCCTTAATACTGAATTGGTCGCAAAGTATAGAGTAGTAACGTTAGATATTTGTTAATTGTTAATGTTTTATGGATAAAAAAAACAATTTTAAATTTTAAAGAAAAAATTAATTTAATCTATAATTTTGTATTTTTTATGTAGAATTTCATAAAAAGCTTAAAGGTATATATATGGCTACAGTAGGTATGAGTGATATCAAAAAGAATGTTCGTTTAATCGTAGGTGAAGTACCTTGTAAAATCATAGAATTTCAACATGTGAAACCAGGAAAAGGTGCTGCATTTGTTCGTATGAAAGCTAAAAGTTTTTTAAATGGAAAAACAGTTGAGAAAACTGTACATGCTGGAGATAAGTTCGAAGTTCCAGAGCTTACTTTTTCAACTATGCAGTATCTTTATGATGATGGTGATATGTACCAGTTCATGAATACAGAGACTTATGACCAACTTGGTCTTCCTTATGAGCAGTGTGAAGAGGCTTCAAAATGGTTAAAAGATGGAATCAATGTTGAGATTATATTTTACCAAGGTAAAGCTATCTCTGTTGCTGCTCCTGAGTTTATGGAGTTAGTTGTAACAGATACTCCTCCAAACTTTAAAGGTGACACTTCTAGTGGAAGTAAAAAACCTGCAACTCTTGAAACGGGTGCAGTTGTTCAAGTTCCTTACCATGTGCTTGTAGATGATTTAGTAAAAGTAAATACTATTGATTGTGAATTTTTAGGAAAAGTGAAGTAGATATATTGAAACTTCTTTCTTTAGTTTTATTTTTTAGCCTAAATTTTCTCCATGCCCAAGTTGTAAACTTGGCTGATTTAGGCGAAAATATCACTAATCTCGCTCCAAAAATGGCAATTTTAAAAGATTGTAAGCATGATTTTACTTATGAATCTTTACAAAAAGATGAGAAAAATTATGTGCAAAATACGAAAGAGTATCTTTATTTTCATTTCTCAGATGTAGCATACTGCTTTCAATTTTCTTTAGATGCAAATGATGCTGATGACCTATGGTATACGCTCGAAGTGAAGAGTCCATGGATTGATAGGGTTGAGCTATATAAAATACAAGATGAAGAACTTCAGTCTCTTGGTGTCTCTGGAGACCATGTTTTAAAAAAAGACAGAGCTTCTTTTCATCGCAATATAGTATTTCATTTTAAGGTTCAAAAAGGTGTTCAAAAATACTATTTATATGTGCAAAGTAAAGATGCTCTCCAACTTCCTATCTATTTAAGTAGAAATGATATTTTTCATAAACAAGAGATAGATATATCGCTAATATTTGGTGTTGCTTTTGGGATTTTTATCTTTATGGCACTTTTTAATTTAACTAATCTTATTATGTTGAGAGACAAGCTTTATGGGCTTTATCTTTTATATATTCTTTTCTTCATTATGATGACAGTGAGTGTTCGAGGGTTTGGACTTCATTATCTATGGACAGATAGTATTACACTTAATGAGATAGCGTATAATTTTTTTATGATGGGTTATCTTGGTTTTATGCTACTTTTTACAAGAGAGTTCCTCTTAAGCAGAATTTATACTCCTACATGGGATAAGATACTGTTGTATGGTGGATATTCATACCTTTCTTTTGCTCTTCTAACATTTGTTATTCCTTATCCTCTTGCTATGGAGATAGGAGTTTATTCCGCTACTATTATTCCCTTTATTGTTGTTGTTCCTAGTGTCTTAATGCTTCGTACAGACTTTGTTCTTGCTAAGTTTTATTTTGCTGCTTGGTTACCAAATACTGTCTTATATATAATATGGTCACTTTCATTCTTTGGTGTAGTTGCTGATAATTATTTTACCCATTATGCAAATATACTAGGTATTATCATAGAACTCGGGATATTCTCTTTAGGTATGGCATACCGTTTTGAGCTTATTTTGAAACAAAAAAATAATTTAGAAGAAAAAATAGAAATAGATGTACTTTGTGGAATTAAAAATAGATACTCTTTTGATATATACTCTAGCAGAATAATGCAAGAGCAAAATGAAGATGCTAACTCTATATATTTTGCAATTATGGATATAGATAATTTTAAATTATACAATGATTTGTATGGACACCCAGCAGGGGATAAAGTGTTGCGAGATATTT
>Ga0256840_1000523_pt1 | contig 39131 bp, 40 predicted proteins | sample 355202metaG_FD_185969 | JGI IMG/M metagenome (GOLD analysis project Ga0256840, IMG submission 185969) | Hydrothermal vent microbial communities from Mid Atlantic Ridge, Atlantic Ocean - 355-202 | ecosystem: Environmental > Aquatic > Marine > Hydrothermal vents | place: Atlantic Ocean: Mid...
ATCCACACTCTCTTGAATAAAATCAATGCCTGCTTTTTCTAAAAGCATTGCGCGTGTTTGTGATGATGAGCAGAGTCTAATAGGCATTTCTTAAAGTCACTCCCAAATAAATTGCAATAATTCCAAGGATGATATTTACAGGAACCATATATTTTCCAATGAGTTCAAGCGCTTTTTTTGCACCTGTTGTATCACCTTTCTCTAAAAGCTTTTGTGCCTTATTCCGTCGCCAAATCATCATGCCAAGATTGGCACTCATTAACATCCAAATACTCTCTTTTACATGTACTAAACTATAAATATGCATGGCATAAGTATCTATAACATGACCGTTTGCATCCACCGCCGCTGCACGAAAACCAAGTCCTACCGCCATAATAACCGCTGTTATAATGAGTATAATCACAAAAGGTAAAACAATCATAAAGAGTCGTTGGAGTGCTTGAGAAATTCTCTCTAGCCTATGCAGTGGAGACTCTATTTGCACAAATGAAGGATGTGCGGCAAATTTCATAGCTATCATACCACCGACCCAAACAACAGCAGAGATTACATGTAAGAAGACTATTTGTGTTCTATAATCGGCAAACAATTCTATCATAAAATCTTTCATTACGCTAAAACCTCTGTTATAAATTGTAGTGCTTCTTCTTTTGCCTGTGGCAGTTTTGAAGCATCTTTTCCTCCGGCTTGGGCAAAGTCTGAACGACCACCACCGCCTCCGCCGAGAATCGGTGCTATTTTTTTAATCCAATCACCCGCTTTTGCCTCGCATCCTTTGACACCTGCGGCTATGAGCACTTTATCACCTTTGACTTGAAACAGCATAGCGCAGAGTTTGTCATTTTGATTTTTAAGTTCGTCAATTTTTTCTTTAATATCACCGTTTGGCAACTCTTCTACAACAACAGCCACACCATTAATATCATCTGCTTTTATCTCAACTTTTGCACTCTCTTGTGCCTCTTTGAGTTCAGCTTTTAGGGCAACGATATTTGATTTGAGCCTGCCAATTCCTGCAAGTAAATCAAGATTTTTCACTTCACTTTGTGCCTCGCGTACAAGTTTTCTCTGCTCACAAAAGTATTTGTATGCCGCATTGCCACAAACTGCTTCTATGCGTCTTACACCCGCACTCACCCCACTCTCTTTTGTGATGATAAATGAACCAATATTTGCCGTATTTTCTACATGTACGCCACCACAAAACTCTACAGAAGCATCTGCAAAACTCACAACACGAACCTCATCACCGTACTTTTCACCAAACTGGCTTTTTGCACCTGATTTTTTTGCTTCTTCTATCGGCAGAACTTCTGTTTTTGCCGGTAATGCACGCATAATATCATTGTTAACACGCTCTTGTATTACATGTAACTCTTCTTCACTCAGTGCTTTTGGATGAGAAAAATCAAAACGCAAGCGTGTTGCTTCTACCAAAGAGCCTGCTTGTGAAATATGTTCACCAAGGACATTTGAGAGCACGGCATGGAGTAAATGCGTTGCCGAGTGATGCTTTGTAATCTCATTACGACTTATATCTACGATGGCATCTACATTTGTATTTTCTTTGATGTAGGATGTCACTGCTATTTGTGACATATTTAAACCAAAAAATTTCTTCGTATCAAGCACTTTTGCACGGCATTTTAGCACTCCAATATCACCACATTGTCCACCGCTCTCAGCATAAAAAGGTGTTTTATCTAAAAGTACCCAACCCTTTTGAGGCATATCAAGTCGCTCTACTCTTTGAAAATTTTCATCAAGCAGTGCTAAAACCTTTGCAACATTTTGTGTTGTTTCATAGCCGACAAACTTATTTTCGCCGAACTCTTCAAGCAGTGCTTTAAAATCACCATGGACAGCATCGTCCCCACTTCCTTTCCATGCAGCTTTTGCTCGTTTTCTCTGTTCACTCATCAAATCTTCAAATTTTGCACTATCTAGTGAAAGATTTTTTTCCTGAAGCATATCTTGCGTCAAGTCTAATGGAAAACCATAAGTGTCATAGAGTTTAAAAGCAACTTCTCCTGAAAATACCTCTTTTGTATTTCGCAATTGCATATCAAAGAGTGCTATACCTGACTCAATGGTTTTAAAAAATCTCGCTTCTTCAAGTTCTATCTGCTCTGCTACTGCTTTAGATTTTGTTTTGAGGTATGTATATTCATCGCCCATAATGTCAACCAAAGTTTCTACAAGCTTGTGCATAAAAGGTGTACGAAATCCTAAAAGATACCCATGACGCACTGCACGGCGTAAAATACGACGCAGAACATACCCACGCCCTTCATTTGAAAAGTTTACTCCTTGCGCAAGAAGAAAAACTGCTGTTCGTATATGATCGGCTATAACACGATAAGAAGCTCCTGTTGTATAAATATACTCTTTGCCTATCATATCCTCTACCTTACGAATGATTGGCATAAATAAAGAAGAACCATAATTTGAAAGAGCTCCCTCTTTTATGGCTACAACGCGTTCAAGACCCATTCCTGTATCTATAGAAGGATGTGCTAAAGGAACTCGCTTGGCACCCTTTTTTTTGACTTCATACTGCATAAAAACAAGATTCCAAATCTCTAAAAATCTGTCGCCTTCACCACCCAAATAGTCTTCAGCCCCTGTAAAATGTTCAGCACCTTGATCATAAAATATTTCAGAACACGGTCCGCATGGTCCCGTATCTCCCATCGCCCAAAAGTTGTCTTTATCGCCAAGACGCATAATTTTTTCACTTGCAATATGCTTTTGCCATAAAGTATAAGCTTCATCATCATTTTCATGCACAGTTACCCAAAGTTTTTCTTTGTCCAAATGCAATACTTCTGTAATAAACTCCCAAGCATACGCAATTGCATCTTCTTTGAAATAATCTCCAAAGCTAAAATTACCCAACATTTCAAAAAATGTATGGTGGCGTGCGGTATGACCGACATTTTCAAGGTCGTTATGTTTTCCACCTGCACGAATACAAGTCTGACAAGATGTCGCACGAGGATTAGAAGGACGAGGAACCTCACCCGTAAAAATCGACTTAAAAGGCACCATGCCCGCATTGTTAAACAGCAAAGTTGCATCATCCGGCACTAAAGGGGCTGAGGAAACTCTTGTGTGTTGTTTTGATTCAAAAAATTTTAAATACTCTTCTCTGATGTCCATAGTTATTTCTCTTTTATAAAATTACGCGATTATATCTAAAGTATACAATATTTTAATTTAACTGTTTATTATTTATAAATAATCTGAGATTATATAAATAATAAATACAATTAGTGATATAATTTCAAATAACATATAAAAACTTATATAGTAACTAAAATGGAGTATTTATGGGATTTTTTACAAAAAGCGAGCCTCACTATGATTTTACATTTCTAGATCAAGAAGTGTCAGAACTATTAAATGATGAAAAAACACTTATTTTTGAAGAGGAAAAAAAAGCTTTAAAAAGTGAAAATATTGAACAAAAGCTCAAAACACTTTTTACAATTAGAAATAGAGAAATGTTTTATTGGAAAGAGTTTAAACGCACCTATCCCGTAGGCATGATTGCTATTTTACCAGATAGAAAATTCGTAGAATGGAACGAAAGTTTTACAGCACTCATTAAATGGAATGATGAGGAACTTAGAAATGCAAGTGGTGCAGGTACAGTTCTTTGGCCAAGTAAGCCAAGTGAATGTCAAGTCTGTAAAATTGTAAAACAGTTTGATATGACAGAAAAAAAAGCAGGGTACGGCAATGCAAATGTGGAAGATAAATACGGTGAAATAATTCCGGTATTTGTTTATGTCATTCCCGTCTTTATCAACAATACACTTGATAGAACATTTGTTATCATAAGAGACAGACGAGAAGAGCTGGTTGCACGAAAAGAGTTTCTTGTAGAACAAACTACCCCAATTATACAAAGACTATCTCGACTCAAAAACAAAGATATTGCCGAGCTTATGCATTTGAATGAAGATTCAGAATTAAAAATGCTTGAAGAACCTATCAATGCTATCATTACAACGCTACAAAGCATTGTCACTCAAATAGAAACATCGGCAAATGAAGTAGATGACGACTCAGCAAAAACGAAAGAAGTTGTTGAAAGCTCTGTTGCATGGGCAAGTGGAGAATTTCAAGCAGCACAGGCAGAACTTGTAGAAAAAGCCAAATCATTAGAGTCTTCCACCAATGAGATAGAAAATATGGTTGGGCTTATAAAAGACATCGCTGATCAAACAAATTTACTTGCCCTTAATGCTGCTATAGAAGCGGCGCGTGCCGGTGAACATGGTCGAGGTTTTGCCGTTGTTGCCGATGAAGTAAGAAAACTTGCAGAAAGAAGTCAACATGCCACTTCAGAAATAACAGCAACTATTTCCGTCATCAAAGATGCCACTTTTACTATGGTAACAGACATCAACAGATCAAACAAAGATGGAGAAAAATTAGTAGAGGATCTCTCCAAGATAGATGAAAATGTCGATTCAATCGAAGAACATGTTCAAATGCTTAAAAGTGCGATTGAAGGCTTTAAGCTTTAAAAAATAGTTCTCTGTTTGCATCAAAATTTTCAACAAGCGTATTAAAACAACTGCCAAGTTCGCGGATTGTTTCCATATTTGGTTCTATATAAATTTTATTTGATTTTTTTTCCATAGTGATGATGCCTGCTTCGCGTAGCTCTTTAAGGTGTTTGGAAATGGTAGGTAAGGCAAAGTCAAAATGCTCCGCGATAGTGCTTACACAAGTTGCATGTGGGCTGACTTTTACTTTGGGATCTTTTTTGTCAAGTGAGCAGGTGTAACCACCGGTAAAAACATTTTTAAAAATTAAAAAACGCGTTTCATTCCCCAGTGCCTTAAATATTTTGATTTTTTGTTGCATATCGAGCATAACTCTCCTTGACATTTTAATTATAAAATTATACCATATCATCAAGTATTTAGTTAAATGCCTAATTAAGCATTTAACTATTTAAAAAACACAAAGGTTTAAAAATGAAAAAATTGTTACTAGTAGTCGCTTTATTAAGTGCAAACATATTAATGGCAGATATTGCAAATAAAATGGTGCTTATTAAAGAAGCCAGAAAAACTGTCGGAGAGATGCCGGCAAAACAGCTCAAACATTTACTGGATGCAGGCGAGGATGTCATAGTTTTAGATGTAAGAGAGAGTGAACAAAGAGCAGAGGGAGATATTCCCTATGATGATTTTAATAAGGAAAACTTTATAGCTATTACCCGTGGTAATTTAGAATGGAAAGTGGCAAAAAAGATCAAAGACCCTGATGCCCTTATAGTAACATTTTGTCGAAGTGGCGGGAGAGGTGCTTTGGCAGCAGAAGTGCTTAGAAAAATGGGCTATAAAAATGCAACAACACTTAAAGGTGGGCTTAAAGGCTGGGTCAGAGCAGGATACCCCGTAAAAACAGGCTTAGGTGAAATGGTTTTGAAAAAAGAGCAGTAAGAATGACTACGCTTATCTTAAATCATCAACCCTATGACGGTACTGATGTAAGTTGGAATGCCTTGCGTTTAGCAAAAACACTTTTCAAAAACGGTGAAGATGTAAACATCTTTTTAATGAATGATGCTGTTGATTTGGCTCGAAGTAAAACAGTTAAACCTGATAGCTATGATTATGATTTAGCGACAATGTTACAAAAAATGTACAAAGATGGAATTTCACTACAGGTATGCGGTACATATAATGCCCGCTGTGGAATTTTTAAAAATGAACCATATTTTGATGAGAGTATTTCTTCAACAATGCAGAGACTCTCTGAATGGGTAGTAAAAAGTGATAAAGTGCTTACATTTTAGCAATTAAATGAAGTAATTTTACATAAATTTTACTTATCAAAGATAGTATAAGAAAAAGGAATTGAGCATGAAAAAAATAGTACTACTTTTAGCCCTGTTGGGTTTACTTCAAGCAGACGAAGAAACCGCACGAGTTGTTTATGACTTAACAACGAGCAATATGGCAAAGTTTGAAAAAAACATACTTAAAGGCATTGCCGTTAATAAAGCACATTACGAGGGGAATTTAAAAGAACTCGAAGTTGCAGTTGTCATTCATGGTGGAGCCTATAGATTTTTTGTTAAAGATATACAAAAATCTATGTTTAACACGAATCTAAAATTAGTAGAAGCGTATCCTGAATTAAAAAAAAGAATAGCAAGTATGGCAGATACATATGAAGTAGAGTTTTTAATGTGTAAAGCTTCTATGTCAAAGAATCATCTTGAAGCTAAAGATGTAGTAAAATTTGTAAAAATCATACCAAATTCAACTATAGGACTTATAGATAAACAAAACGAAGGCTATGCGTATATTCCCGTGAAAGATTAGCAAAAAACTTTCTACTTGGTGTTGTCAATTAGTAGAAGCGTATCCTGAATTAAAAAAAAGAATAGCAAGTATGGCAGATACATATGAAGTAGAGTTTTTAATGTGTAAAGCTTCTATGTCAAAGAATCATCTTGAAGCTAAAGATGTAGTAAAATTTGTAAAAATCATACCAAATTCAACTATAGGACTTATAGATAAACAAAACGAAGGCTATGCGTATATTCCCGTGAAAGATTAGCAAAAAACTTTCTACTTGGTGTTGTCAAACTGATAGACAGCACCCTCTTCATACTCTTTGACTAGTTTTGTAAAACACTCAGCTATCTCTTTCATCGTTTCTATATTTGGTTCGATGTAGATTTTATTCTTACTTTTTTTCATAATAATAATATCTGCATCTTTCATCTCTTTTAAATGTCGTGAAATAGTAGGCAGTGCAAAATCAAACTGTTCGGCAATGCTTGTAACACATGTTGCCTGCGCAATTAAGTCATCTTTTGGTTTTGTATCGTCAATAGAACAAGCATAACCGCCGGTAAAAATATTTTTAAAAATTTTAAATCTTGTTTCATTTCCTAACGCTTTAAAAATCTGTATTTTTTTATCCATATCTAGCATTATTTTACCTTCGTTTATTATATTTACAATTATATCTAAACAAAAACTATTTAGCAATTTAGACAATTAACTTTATATTAAGTGTTTTAGCTATAAACTCTTACATCAATTTAGCTAATAAGCTAAATAATTATATAGGAAAAATAAATGAAAAAACAAAATATAATCACAATACTATTTCTTTTAGGAGTCTTCAGCCTCCCTCTCTTTGCGGGAAGTGATATACTTTCTACACAAAGCACACTCAGTATACTTGGCGGTGCATTCGTTGCAGGAATACTACTTACATTTACACCCTGTGTCTTACCTATGATTCCAATTCTCTCTAGTGTCATTGCAGGAGAAGGAGAAAAAATCTCCAAAGCCAAAGCATTGAAACTCTCTTTGGCTTACATTTTAGGAACTGCTGTTACTTATGGGGCTATGGGGGCACTTGCCGGAGCCACAGGGGATCAACTTCAATCTTATTTTCAAAATACTTGGGCAATCAGTGGAATGAGTCTACTTTTTGTGCTAATGGCATTGGCAATGTTTGGTGTCTTTACAGTGCAGCTTCCTAGCTCTTTTCAATCAACTTTAAATGGAACTACCTATAATTTAAAAGGCGGCAAATTTTTTGCAGTTTTTATTTTAGGACTGGTTTCTGCTCTTGTACTTGGGGCATGTGTTTCTCCCGTACTTATCTCATTTTTAGGTGTTGCAATTGCAACAAGTGACCCTCTATTAGGTGCCCAGACAATGTTTGCTCTTGCGCTTGGCATGGGTATTCCACTCCTGCTTATGGGAATGGGTATAGGCTATCTGCTACCAAAAGCAGGTGCATGGATGGATAGTGTTAAATATTTTTTCGGCATTATTTTGCTTGGCGTTGCTATCTATCTATTTACGGAACTGCAACTTATCTCTAACCTCATTTTATGGGGGACTTACTTCATAGGTATTGCAGTATATATGGGTGCTTTGAATTGTAATAAAGAGACATTTAGTAAGTGGGGAAAATTTCAAAAAATGTTAGCAGTCTTATTACTTATATGGGGGTCAGCTACCCTTATCGGTGCAGCAAAAGGAAATACTAATCTGCTACTTCCTCTTCAAGAAAAAGCTAGTGTAATTGCAACGACAGTAGCTAAACAAGACATAATAAAACAAGTAGCACTTCCATTTGAAAAAATCAGTAACCTGAAAGAGCTAACAGCAAAAAGAGAACAGGCACTACGCGCCCATAAACCAATCATCATTTATTTTCATGCAGAGCATTGTCGTGTATGTGAAAAGTTAAAAAACACTACTTTAAAAGACAAAAAAATAAGAGAAATACTTGCATCAAGTTATATACCTCTTATGGTCGATATGACAAATAAATCTGACAAAGATGCCAATGCCATTAAAACAAAACTCAAAGTTTTTGGTCCTCCTGCTTTTATAATTATAGATGCAGATGGAGAAATACTTGAAGATGACATCGCATACGGATATCAATCAGCACAAAATCTATTTGATATGCTCGATATGAATACAGCGGATTAGAGGAAGATAATGGCTGATAATACTCAAATAATTAACCTCTACACAGAGTTAGCACAAAATCCGGATAAAGATTTTGGCTGGGATAAAGGCTTAGACAATGCAAAGGCACACGATTATAAAGAGGAATGGACAAACGCCTTGCCAACAGAAATCTGGCAATATTGTGCTGCAGTTGGAAATCCTTTTATTCATGCAAATATAAAAGAAGGTGATACTGTTTTAGATTTAGGTTGCGGTGCCGGTGTTGATGTTTTAGTGGCACAGTTACATGTAAGGAACAAAGGCAAAGTTATCGGTGTAGATATTACACCAAAAATGATACAAAAAGCGACTGAGCATGCACAACTTGCCGGATTTTCAAATGTTACTCTTTTAGAAAGCAGTTTTGATAATATTGCCCTAGAAGATGCAAGTGTTGATGTTGTCATTTCAAACGGCGCTATCAATCTTACTGCATGTAAAGAGTCTGTTTTTACAGAGATTTATCGTGTTTTAAAGCCAAACGGCACAATCTCTTTTGCAGATATGATAGATATTTCCAAAGAGGCAGAATGTTGTTCGTTAGAGCAAAATTCATGCTGCAACGCTTCGGGTGAAAAAGACTGGGCGAACTGTGTAGCAGGTACAATGAAAGAAAATGAACTGATAGAATTGATGCAAAAAGCAGGTTTTGAAAATGTTGCCTGTACAGGTCTGACACATTATACTACCTCTGAGACAACCCAAGGCGCAACTTTTTATGCTACAAAGATACCCTCGGAGAAATTCAGAAATTTACATTGGGAAAAGATATTTCAAACAAAAGATTATACACAAGTTTTATGGCATCAAAATTCTCCTAAAAAATCCCTTGATCTCATCCGTTCTTTTGCAAAAAATGATGCCGCAATTATTGATGCGGGTTGCGGTGCCTCTCTCATTGTGGACAATCTGCTAGAACTCGGCTATAAAGATATAACGCTTTTAGATACATCCAGAACATCTCTTGAAGTTGTAAAAAACAGAATAAATAGCTTACATGTAAACTACATTTGTGGAGATATTTTAACTTTTAGCACGCAAAAAAAGTTTGATTTATGGCATGACAGAGCAGTATTTCATTTCTTACTCTCCAAAAAAGAGAGACAAAAATACTTTGAGGTTCTCTCAAATTCACTAAAAGATAATGCAACAGCAATTATCAGTACCTTTAGAGTTGATGGAGAAATCCAATGTGCAGGACTTGATATTATGCCTTATAATTATGAAAAAATGTTAGCTGAATTACCAAAAAATTTAGAGCTTATTGAAAGCGAAGAGTATACCCATATTACACCCAAAGAGAGTGAACAAAAGTACATTTATTTCCTTATAAAAAAGCATCCTTTGTAAGCAAACTGTAATAAAAATATATTATAATACTAAAACCCACTAAAAATGGAGAAAGTAAAAATGCATGAGAGAGAGTTTACTATAGATGCAAACAATCCCGAGTTAGAGTTTTTTTATGATTTAGATGATGCTTGTGCAAAAAGCATTTGTGAAAACACTCTTGAGATACCTGAAAATTATATCAAGAAAATTGAGTGTTTCGAAGATGCTTTTACAGTGTATCTTAAACCCTCTCGGCGGTATTACCGAGATGACTGGTATGTTAATTTGACTCGTTTGGATTATGTTTCATAAGAACATTCATCTTCGATTTTGATGTCTGTATAATACTCACTCATAAGCTCTGCAGCAATGCCATTGCCAATTTTTATGATTTCTTTTTTCGCATTTAAAATCGGTGTCGTTCCATAACCACAACTTGGAGATTTTGACTTTAATATAATGCGTTCTGCTTCTGGATGTTGTTGTATAAAAGCATGAATTTCTTCTCTTAAAAGATCTGTAACATCTCTATTTATTTCCTCTGTAATAATTCTATTTTCACCTTTTATCTGCATCACATTAATCCGTTCTCTCGGCGTTCCAAAAAGCGGTGCTTCGGGGCAAAACGAAATGATTTCATACTCTTTTAAAGCCTCTGTTACCGTATTTATCTTTTTTATTTTCCCATCATAACGGCAATATTCACCCAGTATGCACGCCGAAACAATTACTTTTTTTTTCATATATCTCTCCATAACATTTAGTTGAAAAATACAAAGCCCGCACTAAAGTACGGGTTCCGAAAAGCTCTTTAATCGGAATCGGTACTTTAGTGCCGACTATTAGGGTGCAAAAGTCTTAATTCTTTCTTGGAACCTAGACTTTAGTCTAGGCTAAATTGCATCAAAACCTCACTTATGATTTAACAAATGACAATAGATTTAATCTCCGTCATCTCTTCTATCGCAAAACGCGGTCCTTCACGCCCTACTCCGCTTAATTTTACCCCACCGTACGGTTGGATATCAAAACGAAGTGTTGGCATATCATTAATGACAATACCTCCTGCATCAAGCTCCTCTATTGCACGATTTGTAATGCTTAAATCATTTGTAAAAACAGAAAACTGCAAACCGTACGGCGAATCATTCATCTTCTGTACGGCATCATCAAAATCAGTCACTTTTACCAAAGAAACAATAGGCGCAAAAACCTCTTCACAAACAATTGCCATATCATCTCGTACATTTGCCATCACACAAGGGTAAAAAGTTTTTCCTTCCAGACGAGGCACCAGCAAAGGAATTGCACCCTCTTTTATAGCGGTATCAATCCATCCCATAGCCCGCGTGCAAGATTCATCATCTATAAGCGGACCCATAAATGTTTCTTCATCATATGGACTGCCGACTTTGAGTTTTTTCGTTGCCGTTGCCATAAGCTCTGCAAACTCATCATAAATATCTTCTTGCACATAAATACGCTGCAAAGAGATACAAACCTGCCCAGAATTTACAAAAGCACCCAAAGCACATTTCGTTGCTGCATAGGCTAAATCAGCCGACTTTTCTATAAAGGTTGCCGCATTGCCGCCGAGTTCAAGCGAAACTTTTTTTATACCCGCATTTTTTGTAATAATGTTACCCACGGGAACACTCCCCGTAAAACTAATCACACGGGGAATGTCACTTGTGATTAAAGCACTCCCGACCTCTGCATCGCCATATACTACACTTAAAGCATCGGGAATTGCATACTCACTCTCTATAAAAAGTTTTGCAAATTTATAAGCTGTTAACGGTGCTTCAGGTGTGGGTTTAAGTACGACAGCGTTGCCCGCTACAAGTGCAGGTGCGAGCTTATGTGCTACGAGATTGAGAGGAAAATTAAAAGGAGTAATCGCCACGACCACCCCTGCAGGTTCACGGCGAAAAAAGCTAAGTGTTTTTTTTCCACTATTCATTGCATCGGTGTTGATTGTCTCACCGCCCATAGTTCGCATAGTCTCGGCTGCAAGCGTTACCGTCTCTATGCAACGCTCAACTTCTATGCGTGCAAAAGCTATAGGTTTACCGACCTCATCCGTAATGGTTTTTGCTAAATCTTCTTTGTGTTCTTTAAGCTTACATGTAACATCTAAAAGCCAAGCACATCGTTGTGCTAAAGTGCTTTTTTTCGCAAAAATAGTGGCTTTTTGTGCAATATTCAATGCTTTTTTGACATCTTGAGCATCGCAAATAGAAGCAGAGGAAACCACTTCCCCATTATAAGGTGATTTTCTCTGACTATGCTGTTCTTTATTTACTTGTGTTGAGCCGAAAAATATTTTTGCTTCTTGCATCATTGTTCCTAAAAATTATTTTAGAAAAATTATATCACTAAAGAGTAATATTTTCTACCATTTCTATACTTTGCGGTGTTACTACCACAGCATCAATCATAAAATCTACTTCCAAGGCGTTCTTTTTCATATAGACCTGTGCTGTTTTTATAAGACGGGAAAGTTTTGTCGGTGTGATATTTTGGATGGCAAGTTCGTAATCTTCACCACTTTTTACTTCTACAAAATGCAGAACATCCTCTTTTGTGGCAATAATATCAATCTCACCAAAGCGAGCGTAAAAGTTTCTCTCTACAACAAAGTAGCCTTTTTCTGTAAGAAATAAAGCAGCTTTGTCTTCCGCAATATTCCCTTTTGCTCTACTCATAGTTTTATCTCCTTGGAAATATAGGTTTTAAAGACACCAAGCCCGCACTAAAGTACGGGTTCCGAAAAAGCTATTATTTCAACTTGCACAGATTTAAATGCAGCGGTTAAAATAAGCTCATCACTTTTGTCCCCAAAAAGATTATTTATTTTCGACTCGGCATGATGAAAGGTTGCAAAGAGTGTTTTTGGTTGCACTTTGTCCGTAATTTTTACTCGGAGTGGGTTGGTTTGTCCCCATTCGCTTTTGAGTATAACTTTTTCACTGACAAAATCATCGGCATCGCCTTCATACACTAACAATATATCTTCTTCATATCTGTCATTGAGCTTTGAACTTCGTTTTGTTTGTGCGGCATTATTATAGTGTGCGAGTGTTCTGCCTGTTGTAAGATGATAGCCTTTGAGCACTTTATTTTGTATCTCTTGCACCATTCCCCGAAGCTTATACTGATGATATACAAAATACCCGTAACCGTCTTCTGTTCTAAAATCCAATTGATGTAAAATCGGTGTATCTTCAGTATGCACAGGCCATTGTAGTCCGCGTTTACGGTGCTTTTCAAGTCTATGATAGTCTGCTCCGCTAAAACGACGGTATGCCACGCGTTGTACCTCTTCCCAAACATCTTTAGAGCTTTTATAATCAGCACTACCACCCATTTTATTATCAAGCATCTGTAGCACTTCCCAATCATCAGGCAAGTCAGATTTCACAAGAGGTTGAGAGAGATGCAAACGACGCATAGCATTAATGTAAACACCTGTTTTCTCGTATGCCGACTTCACTCCAACCACAATATCAGCACGATTTGCAACATCTGTCATAAAAAGTTCTTGCACAAAAAGTAAATCAAGATGTTCAAAAGCACGGTCTACTTTATTTAAATTCGGGTGAATATGCGTTAAATCTTCTCCAATGTTAAGCACTGCTTTGAGTCTGTCTTCAAGCATTTCATCAACCAGTTGCGGTGTCATCAAGCCTACTTCTTTTGGCTCTTGATAATCTGGGTCATAATAAGGCAACATCCCCATGTCACAAGTTCCCTGCACATTGTTTTGTCCGCGTAACGGCATCAAGCCTGCACCTGCTTTACCAATGTTACCCGTCATGAGTGCCAAGTGTGTGATTGCCATTACTGCATAGCTCCCATCAAGGTGTTCGGTAATGCCAAGTCCCCAAAATATCATAGACTTTTTCAGGGCATATTCTCGTGCTACTTTTCTTACCATTTTAGACAAATATTCATACCCCTCAAGTTCATTAAAATAATCAGGATTTGCATAAGGGTCATTTAAAATTTTTTGTTTAAATTCTAAGAAGCCTTTTGTTCTGTCGGCTATAAAATTATCATCATATAATTCTTCATCTATAATGACATAGGCGAGCATATTTAAAATAAGCAAGTTCGCTTCATGTGGCATAATCGCTTTATATTTTGCGAAACGATGCAGTTTAATTTCACGCACATCAAATACAGCAAGATTATCATTTTCCCGTGCTACATCCAAAATACGATTGGCAATAATAGGATGCGCCTCTGTCGTATTTGAGCCGATAACTATCATAAATTCAGTGTTATAAATATCATTATAAGGATTTGTTGCCGCTCCCTCTCCTATAGTTACACGCATGCCTTTGAGTGACGGAGAGTGACAAACTCTTGCACAGTTGTCCACATGCGGAGAGTTCAGTGTATGTCGGGTAAATTTTTGAAACAAATACGAGCTTTCACATGAAGTTCTCGCCCCTCCGATGGAAGCCACGGATTTTCGTCCATACTCGGCTTGAATTTCTTTGAGTTTCATCGCACACGCAGTCGTTGCCACCTCTAAATCACACTCATACCATGTAGCATCAAAATCCACCAAAGATTCAACAATAGCCTCTTTAATTGCTGGATTCTTTTCTAAAAAACTTTTACGAATCCGCGGTGTACGCAGTCTGTCCTCAGCATCTACAAAGTCATAACCATATTTGCCCTTAATACAAAGCTTCCCTTGAGAAACTACTCCATCAGGATGAGCAAAAATCTTTTTGATTTTATTTTCTTTGACATCCACATGTGCAGCTATATCACAGCCTACTCCGCAGTATGTGCATACGCTGTCTATTGTTTGTATATTTTCCATCTTTCCCACTCCGCAAAACTATTTTTAGTTCGATAAGATTTTTAAAAAAGTTTATCGTGAAGCTCAGAGCGAAGCGAGGATTTGCCTTCTAAGATATACTTTTTAAAAAATCTGCAGTTTTAATGGAGATAGTTTACAATTCTTTGCCTTAAGGCTGATGGAAGTAAATTCATCAACCGAATGATTAAATAAAATCTAAGAGGAAAGGCATAAAACTTTTTTCCTCTGCATAAGCATTCAAAGCACGCTTTGATGAAGCATATACTTTGGCACCTGTAATTAAGATTTTCATCTTAACGCTTATACAATCCTAATCATAGAAGGTTTTGCATTGACAAAGTCAAGTGCTTCAAGTTCACTCATCATATTTTGCATATCTTTTTCCACGGCAGTGTGTGTAGAGATTAACAAGTTGGCACTTGCATTGTCACTTGGACGCTGTAGCATTGTTTCTATAGAAATATTATGCGTTTCAAATATTTTCGTCAATCGTGCCAAAACGCCTGCTTTGTCTGAAACATTCACTCTCAAGTAGTATTTTGACTCAATTTTTTCCGTCAGCTTCAATGTCAGCTGACTGCCTTCCATAGGACGGTTAAAGCCAAGCATTGGCGTAGATTTTCCGCTTCTTGCAATGTCTATAATATTTGCGACAACAGCAGAAGCCGTTGCATCACCACCTGCACCCGGCCCGTAATAAAGCGTTTCTCCTACTTTATCACCTACAACAGAAATACCGTTCATCACGCCGTCTATCTTTGCTATCATTTCCTCTTGCTTGATTAAACAAGCATGCACACGCAATTCTACTTCATCTTTATCTTTTTTTGCGATGCCTAAAAGTTTAATAGCATAGCCAAACTCTTTTGCAAAGGCAATGTCATCTTGTGTCACATTTTCTATGCCTTCGATGAGAATATCTTCAGGTTTTGCATCAATGCCGTAAGCAATAGAAGCTAAAATGAGTAATTTATGTGCAGCATCATAGCCACCAACATCAAAAGTCGGATCAGCTTCGGCATAGCCGAGTTCTTGAGACTCTTTTAATATATCATCATAGGCGACACCCTCATTGGTCATTTTTGTCATCATATAGTTACATGTACCATTCATAATACCCATGATGGACTCTATGTGATTGGCAGACAAACCATCACGAAGTGCAGTAATAATAGGAATTCCTCCAGCAACACTTGCTTCAAATTCAAAAGCTTTGTCTTGTGCAATTTCTTGTAGTTCATAACGATGGTATGCTAAAAGTGCTTTATTTGCAGTCACAACGGCTTTTCCTGCTTTAAGCGCACGCTTGACTACCTCAAACGGTTCTTCAACTCCACCCATCAACTCTACTACTATGTCAATTTCTTCATCATTTAAAATATCATCTACATTATCCGTTATAACAATATCCAAACCTCGCTCTTTTTTAAGATTTTTTACGACACCACTTTTTACGACAATATCTACACCTGCACGGGCAGAAATGACATCTGCATTCTCTTTTAAAATCTGTGCTACACTTGTTCCGACGGTTCCGACACCGATTATTCCGACTTTTATCATTATTTTTTACTCTCTTTTTTACAATTATCAAACTGTTTTAAAAATTCTTTTATATTTCTTGCCGCTTGACGAATTCTGTTGTCATTTTCTATCAATGCAATGCGAACATACCCCTCACCATACTCTCCAAAACCGATGCCTGGAGCCACGGCAACACCAGCCTCTATAAGAAGTCGTTTTGCAAATTCCAGTGAGCCTAAATGTGCCGCGCACTCAGGTATTTTTGCCCAGCTAAACATTGTTGCCTGATTTTTTTCTATATGCCAACCAGCACGACCAAAAGCCTCAATAAGTACTTCTTGGCGATGGTTATATTTTTCTGTAATATCTCGCACACACTGTTGATTACCATTAAGCGCAACTGTAGCAGCCACTTGAATAGGCGTAAACATTCCATAATCGAGCCACGATTTGATTTTTATAAGCGCACCAATGAGCTTTTTATTTCCAACAAAAAAGCCTACACGCCATCCTGCCATATTGTAAGATTTTGAAAGCGTAAAAGATTCAATCGCAACATCTGTTGCACCTTTTACTTGCATAATAGAAGGTGTTTTATACCCATCAAAAGTAATGTCTCCATAGGCAATATCAGAGATTACATAAAATCGCTTCTCTTTTGCCATAGCAACAAGTCGCTCATAAAACTCAGGGGTGACTGTTGCTGTTGTCGGATTATGTGGAAAATTCACCAAAACATATTTTGGTTTTGGTGAAGAGTTTTTAAAAACTGTTTCCAAACTTTCAAAAAATTTATCTTCATTTAAACGGTAATGTTCATCAAACTCTATACCAAATTTAATGACATTTCCACCAGCTAATCGAAAAGCATACTCGTGGATTGGGTAGGTAGGATCAGGCACAACTGCAACATCGCCAGGGTTCGTAATAGCATAAGTAAGGTGTGCATACCCCTCTTTGCTTCCCATAGTTGCAACACATTGTGAATCTGGGTCTAATTTACAATCATATCTTCGTTCATACCAGTCAGCAATAGCTTTTAAAAGATTTGGTAAACCTTTAGAAACGGAGTAACCATGCGTTTTTGTTTTTTGGGCTGATTCGACAAGTTTATTTCGTATGTGTTCGGGTGTTGGACCATCAGGATTTCCCATAGAAAAATCTATAACATCTTTTCCTGCATGACGCTCAGCCATTTTGATGGCATTTACTTCCGCAAATACATACTTCGGCAATCTCTCAACTCTATTAAATTTAAACTCATCAAACATTTTTTACCCTATATCATGAAATAATTAATGCTATTTTAGCGAAAAATTATTAGAATAAAGTTACGGTCTATAAATTACCTTGCACCCTTTGGGTACAGGAGAAGAGAATCTTTCACATTTTTAAGTGTAAACATATCCGATATTTTTATATATTTAGCATTTTTAGGCATATTAAGTGTCAATTTTTTATATATTTTATTTCTTTTGAGCAACTTTAAAAGATGTAATGATGAGTCATAATAAGCAATATACGGATACCACCTATTTCTTCTCGAGCTTCTGATTTTCAAAGTTCTGATTTTTGAAATGTCCAACCAATGTGCATATAACGAACGCTTTAGTTTAAATTCTTCATCCGCATGTAACTGGATGGTATTGAGATGTCCATTTGTAATATCAATAGTATATGTCCATTCTCGTTGAGAATTTTTTTCAACATCTATAATATTACAGCCACTTTTATGTAATTCATTTTGCAGAATTAAAGGATCTGTTGCATACTCTGATGTTAAATTTATACTCCATGAAAACTCAAAAGCATCAAAATTTGAAGCCGTAGTCACATAACGAAAGTAACCGAGGTTTTGAAGAGTGTCTTCCATAATTTTCACAAAGAACAAAGGAAAACCACTTGTCTTAAAATTAAGTCGAAAGTCTTGCGGTGATTTAAAAAACAGATTCAGCAAGCCATTATTTTTGAGTGTTTGTATAACTTTTACAGCATCAACTCTATCTTTGACATAAAAAGAAGATTTCGGTTCAAAAATAACATTGATAAAATCTTTATTGCTCTCATACGCTTTTTCACTTAAAAAGCTTTGTATTTTAAGCGTTAACGGGTCTTTTTGTAAATCACTACAATATGCAAAATTAAAAAATACCAGTAATGCGATTACAGCTTTTACCATACATTACCTCTATTTAGTTTTTTAAACTCATCGAAAGTCAATTCTGTTATTTCTCCATCTTTATAGAGCAACCTTAATGTCTTTTTTGAATTAAATTTCTTTTCTTGTGCATCAATAATTATATTAATATAACCATGACCAAATATTAATAGCCACTCTTTATTTGGATCTAAGTCAAATGCTCCATTAAATGTTTTTTGGTACTTTTTATTTGTCTTCACATCAATATAACCAAGCCATACTTTTGATCTTGCAACAATATTAAAACTTTTTACAACAGTTTTTTCTTCTGTATGAGCAGGTGTTTCTTTTACTTTTTCCTGAGTTGTGTTCATATCTTCAGTTGTTTTATTTTCATCTTCCATACTTGTATTTGTATCGGGTAATACATAATTAATATTTTTCTTTGCATCATTAATGACTGTATTGTCCACCCTAGAATTACTTTGTCTATTTTCGTTTGCGTATTCAACTGTATAATAAATAGCAATAAAAAACAATGCCATAACAAGTAAAATATAAAAGAGTGTAAAATTCTTGTTTTTTTTAGGTGCTATAAAAATTCCATCTTCAGTTGTTTCTTCTGGAGGGTTTTTTTCTTCATAATAAGCAATACCAGCATTTTTAAGTTCACTTAAATCAATGTTGTATTCTCTTTGCAGTATTGAAAGAAAACCTATAAAATGAATCTTAGTAAGTTCCTCAAAATTCTCATTTAACAGAGCTTGTATGTTTTTCACTGGTATATGTGTATCTTCATATATTTTTTGAGCACCAATCTCTTTTAATCTTTGCAGTCCATCATTGTTCATATCGCATCCTGTCCATTAAAATAGCTCCGGCAACACTTACATTGAGCGAATCAAAATCATGTGCCATGTTTATACTTACAATATTGTCAAGTTTTGAACTTACTCTTTGAGTGAGTCCTTCACCCTCATTGCCCAAAACCAACACTCTTTTTTTAACAATTTCGGCATCCCTAATGTCTATGCCCCCCATATCAGCACCATAACTTACAAAGCCAGACATTTTAAAATCATTAAGCAGATTATGAATGTTATTCTCAACCGCTAAAGGCATATCAAAAAGTGCACCTGTACTTGTGCGGAGCAAAGGCTCAATATTGAGATGCTTAATACCGCTTACGATAATGGCATCAATGCCCAACGCATAAGCACTTCTTACAATTGCTCCAATATTTCCCACATCTGTAAGCCCTGCTAATACAACAATAAAGTCTTTGTCTAAAAATGTTTGATAATTATGAAGTTTGTAATCTTCTACCTCAGCTAAAAAGCCTTGATGATTAGCATTTTTACTCATCTTAACGGCTGCTTCATTGGGGATGCGCTTTATCTCAAAACCCATTTTCATTAAACGGGAATACTCTTTTTTTTCAAGTTCTTTTGCAAGGTACAAAGTCTTGATTTTTTGCGGATAGTTATTGATCAGATAATAGATTGGTTGTTTTGCATAAATTAACATAAGAGTATTTTATCTAAAAAAAGTGTTTATAACAATCTTTGATATATTTCTTTTGTATTTTCGCCTGTAATTTTGCTAATAAGTTTTGCTTGTACTTTTTTTGGTAAATCAAGTGCTAAAATATCATTTTCACTGATTGCAGAGCTTACATGTAAACTACTTGCCTGAATTACTACAACCCATTCACCTTTATAATTGCCATTGAGTTTATTAAGAAGCTCTTGAGCAGTGCCTCGAAAATATTTTTGATATTTTTTCGTAAGCTCTTTGGCTAAAAATATTTCTCTACTCGGCGCTTCTTTAGTAAGCTCTAAGAGTAATTTTTCCAAACGGTGCGGAGATTCATACAAAACAGTAGCATATCCGTTATGCAAAGCACTTTGCAATCCTGCACTTCTGCTACTGCCTTTATGATCAAGAAACCCGAAAAAAAGCATTTGTGTTTCACAAAATCCACTTGCTACAAATGCAGTCAAAACGGCATTGGCTCCCGGAAGGACATCATAAGTAATATCATGTTCTAAACAATATGAAATTAAAATTTGCCCTGGATCGCTCACGCCGGGCATACCTGCATCACTGGCATAAACAACATTTTGTTCAAAAAAAGAGGGTTCTAATTTTTCAACAAAAGCCTGTTCATTATGTGAATGCAGTGAAATAAATTCTTGATTTTCTTTAAATTCAGTATTGTATCGTTCTTTTAAAATATGAATGAGTTTTTTTGTAACGCGGGTATCTTCACAAAGAAGAGTGTCGGCGTTTCTCAGAGCTTCGATTGCTCTGAGTGATATATCGCCAATGTTTCCAATCGGAGTTGGAACTAAAGATAGCAAATTAAAAAATTACTTTTTATTGTAACGCGCTTTAAATTTCTCAATACGACCAGCCGTATCAACCATACGCTCAGAACCTGTAAAGAACGGGTGACATTCATTACAAATATCAATTTTCATTTCCGACTTTTGGCTTTTTGTTACGAAACTATTTCCACATGCACATGTTACAGTACAATCAACTAACTCAGGGTGAATACCTTTTTTCATCTTTTTACCTTTTGTTATGCGTCTTGTGTACGCAAAACTATATATTTTTTAAATCCGTATGGGGGCAGATTTTTGTGAGTGCAATTATATCCAATTTTTTCTAAAATTCATAACTTTTTTTTCAAACTAAAGTCTGGGTTCCGATAAAAGATATTTAATTCTCAAGCTTTCAAGTCATTAAGTTAAGCAGTATTTTTGGAACGCGGACTCTCAAACGCTAAAGCGTGACTTGTGAGAAAAACTAAATTTTTTTCTGTAGTCCGGGCTGAGAGTGGCAAGAGTATTTCAACAGCCGGCACTAAAGTACCGGTTCCGGGAAAGCATTAGATTTTTTCTTAACTTAATGGCTAAAGAAGTATTTTAGAAGCAACAGCCAAAACAGCAGTTTCGGAACGGAGTATCATAGGGGTGTCAAGCCGAAAAACTTCTTGATTTTTTAAAAGCTCTTTCTCTTTGGCTGAAAATCCACCCTCACAACCAACAAGCACTGTTTCAAAATCATTCTCACATTCCAGTTTTTTGTCCGTAAAATCAAAAACTTTCGTTTGCGGATTTTCTTCAATAAATTGCGCAAGCCCTTTACATGTAACTAGTTCCATCATTTCTGTACGGCCACACTGTTGATTTGAAGCTTCTATAATACGCTCAAATCTTTTAAAATCGGGTTTGAAATTTTTTTGACTCCGCTCACAGTAAATAAAAGTAATTTTTTGTACGCCTATTTCATTGAGACTTGCCAATACTTTTTCAATAGATTTATTGTCTATAACACACCAGCCTACATGTAACGCTTTGTCTGCTTTTACTTCAAAAACTTTGGATGAAATACGCTCAAACACGGCACTTCTTGGCTCAATTTTTTGCAACTTATAACTATGCAATGTTTTTATATCGTCTTTGTTACGAAAGCCCAGTGCATCACCGATACTGTGACGACGCACTTTAATAAGATACTTAAAATCCTCACCCTTTACATGTAACTGCTCATTTGCTGCATCGCAATGGTAAAGATACACCATACTACAAAAACCACATCCAAAGGGACATCAAGACAACCAACACAAATTCGACTTGCAAAATTGTTCTTGCAAAAGGCTTATAGGCTGCGAGGGCATGCTCTTTTTTTGTACTAAGGTATTTTAATGCTTTGACTCTTTTGGCTTCTAACACAATCAAAACAACCGCTAAAACAATCATTACAATATTTTCTATCGTAAAATGCAAATGTTTTGCCGCCATCATTACTATGCCCGTAAAAATCAGAGAACCAAGCACCGTTATTTCTAAAGGCCACCAATATAAAGCATGCGCTCTTTTGTACTTTTTCAAATCAATAGCACTCATTACAACAAAAAGATTTATAAAAATCATGACCAAAACTGCAACTGCAGACCAACTATGTAGGCTTAAACCCATATTATACATTTCATTCATAACGAAATTATATTATAATATGTCAATTAAAAAAAGGGGTACGCACATTATGACTGTCACCATTGAAAAAGCATTAGAATTAATTTATACAAATACCAAACAAAAATCACTAAAAATACTCCCGATTGAAGAAGCTTTAGGCTACATACTTGCTGGGGATATCATAGCAACGCACAACCTTCCGCCTTTTGACAACTCTGCAATGGACGGCTATGCCGTAAAAATAGAAGACTCTAACAAATGTGTACGCGTTACATGTACCGTCTTTGCAGGAGATAATTTTATGGGTGAACTCCATCACGGCGAAGCCATAAAAATAATGACAGGTGCCAGAATTCCATTAGGAACACAATGTATTGTCCCTATTGAAGATACACAAGAGTGTGAAAACGGTGTAAAACTTCCCGACAATTTGGTGATTTCAAAACATGTCCGCCTCAGTGGTGAAGATATAAAGAAAAAAACTAAACTTTTATCTCGTGGCGATAAGATAGATGCCCATCAGATTACACTTTTAGCCTCTCAAGGCATCTCTCATGTCAAAGTCTTTAAAAAACCCCGTGTCGCATTGTTTGCTTCGGGTAATGAACTTAAAATGCACTTTGAACAAGTCACGGATTATCAGCTCTACAATACAAATACACCGACCTTGCTTGCCCGTGTCAAAGAACTTGGCTGTGAAGTGGAATTTATAGGTACGGCAGTTGATACCTTAGAAGATTTACACTTACATGTAAAGAGTGCGCTTGATTGTGACATCATCATAACATCAGGTGGCGTGAGTGTCGGGGATGCCGACTTTACAAAAGAGGCTTTTGGTGCTTTTGGTTATGAGATACTTTTTGACAAAGTGGCAATAAAACCGGGAAAACCAACAACTTTTGGCAAAATTGGCGATAAAATCATCTTAAACCTTCCCGGAAATCCACTTGCTGCAGCGCTAAACTTTGAACTTTTTGGCAGGAGCATTATTTATGCAATGAGTGGAGCAAAAGCAAAATTCATCAATACGATTCAAGCAAAAATGAAAAATAATTATAAAGTAAAAGCCGGCAGAAGAAGCCTTTTACCTGGCTTTTTTGATGGTGAGCATTTCACGGTCTGCGAGCAGTTCGCACCAGGAATGGTTTCCCCTCTTGGGTCGGCAAATGCTTTTATAATGGTAGATGAATCGTGCGAGCTTATTCCAAAAGATGCAATCGTAAAAATTATAAGCACAAAGTTCAGTTTTACGACACAGGAGTTCAAGAGTTTAATATCTCAAGCAAGTTGCAATAGCCGGCACTAAAGTACCGGTTCCGAGAAGTTTAACAACACGGACTAAAATCCGCGTTCCAAAAATTCTTCAATTTAAACTGATGTTGGATTAATGAAAGATTTATTTGCCACTATTTTTTCATACAGTTGAGAGTCTTTAAAATCGTGCAATACTTGTGGTGAAAAAACAATCTCTTCTAGTTTTATTTCACCCATCTCTTTAGAGTAGGCATCTTCACTAAAACATTGGGCATAGCCTGTATCGGTTTCATGCACTATCACGGAGTGTAATTTCACTTCTCTTTCTCCATTTTGCGTTGCAGTGAGGGACAAAAGTTTGTCGATTATTACAAATATAACACGTGAAAACTGTTCTGCAGAAGGAGAAACAGGTAACTCCACCCATCGGGCAGAGTGTTGTTTCATATCATGCACAAATGCAGGGTTATCATCCCTCCACAGTGCAATCGCATGATCAAAACTCTCAACCAAATCTTTCATATTTTGTTTCATCAATCCAAAATCATACACCATTTGTCCATTGTCTAAAAAATTAGATTCAAACAGTAACTCAACTTTATAGGAATGCCCATGGATAGAGCTTCTACATTTTACGGTAGAACATCCCCGTACTATATGTGCGTTTTCAAATTTAAAAAGTTTTCGTATTATCATCTACACTCCCTTATTAGCATCCCAAATTCTTATATGCAGCCTGTCACTAAAATTATACCCTTTTGCTTTACAGAATTCTATAAGTGGTTCAGTATTTTCTTCAAGCTCTTTTTTACTCCCTGCAACAGGCATGCAGTAAACTTTCGTTTTAGGAGAGTGCAAAGTTATACTAGCTATCTCTTCTTCTAAAGCAATATTTATAGACTCTTTGTCTATAGAAAATTTAAAAAAAGCATCTTTTGCATTGGAGGCAATATTGTAAATAACATCGCCTCGTAAGCGTTTATTGATAGGCTCACCTGAATTTGAAAGTTTAATAGAAAGCGCGAAAACACACTCTTTATAAACAGGGTAGCGTTCAAAATCAACAGCCAAAGAACCATTTGTTTCAAAGGTTATCTGATGTCCCCGCTCCACTAAAGCTTCTAAAAATTCAACAAATAGTACATCATGAGCATAAATCAGAGGCTCACCTCCTGTCAGCACAATATCTACTGCTTCTGGCAACTCATACAAAGAGAGTACACTCAACAGTTCTTCTACTTTCTTTACAGGAATCCAATTATGCAAAAAATGCTCTTTATTAACGGCATAAACCGTGTCACAGCCAATAACCTCAGTACCATCTGTTGCATTTTCTTTACAGCCAAAACCCTCACATTTCATATTGCATCCGCCAAAACGAAAAAAAAGAGAAGGTGTCCCTACATACTTGCCTTCGCCTTGAATAGAATAAAAATGTTCAACGAGGTAAATCATCCACCCGTCTCATAAAAAGCACGGCTGGAAATTTCATCATCATCTCCTCCCCAACGATTTTTTTCAGGTTTTGTGCGTACTACTTCTTTTAAAACAGCTGCAGCGCCTTTAATATCACCCTTTTTAATTGATTCGGCAATACTCATCGCTTCATCAAAATACAAACATGGTATAAGATTTCCTTCTGCCGTCAACCTAATACGGTTGCACTGTTTACAAAAATCATCACCATAAGGCTCTATAATTCCAAAGCGGTAACCGTCTTTCATTCTGTAATAATGTGAAGGAGAAGATCCATCAAAGCCTTCATCTTCAAATTCATATTTTTGTCTCAAAATATCTAAAAGTTCAGGAGATTTCAACCCTGAGATATCTGCTTTTGCAAATTTATTTTCCATATATTCTATAAAACGGACACTCATATCACGCTCTTTGCAATATTCTAACACATCAACAATCTCATCTGCATTCATATTTTTCATCGGCACCATATTGACTTTTACTTTAAGCCCGACTTTTCTTGCTTCTTCAACACCCTCTAAAACATTTTTAAGGACATCTTTGCCGGCTATTGCCTGTGCCACTTCTGGTTTGAGTGTATCTATACTGACATTTATGCGTTTGAGTCCTGCATCTTTAAGCCTTTGTGCTGTGCCTTTGAGTAAAAAAGCATTGGTTGTCATCGCCAAATCAATCGAAGGTTCATAATCATAAATCATTTTAATGAATTTGTCTAAATCTTCACGCAAAAGTGGCTCTCCTCCGGTGATACGAATCTTTTTCACACCCTCGTCAATGGCAACTTTCATAAACTCAAACAGCTCTTCAAATGTGAGTAAATTTTCTTTTGGAACCCATGAAAAAGGTTTTTCCGGCATACAATACTGACATCTAAAATTACATCGCTCCGTTACAGAAACACGAAGGTAATCAACCACTCTATCATAACTATCAATAAGCATTTTACTTCCTAATTTTAATTGTTTTTATTATATCTTTTCGAGTTGATACACATCTTAATCAGTATAAATTTCTACAGTTGAGCAGATAATATCATGAAGTGCTTTTTTATCTTTTCTGAAAAAAGGAGTGAGTAGTCCTAAAAGAATTGTCGCAGAAAACAAAAAAGCTATAAACCGACATATAGCACGAATAAAGCCTATGTTTTTATATGTTTTATCATCGACCACTTTTATATTGTATGCCTTTTTTCCGGGAGTTTGCCCAAATTTTGCTATAAGAAAACCATAAATAAGAGTGTACATTGTCACACCCAAAAATGGTGCCCATTGTGATGATTGAAACGCTTCTTTGCTTCCCATCACAACATAAGTAATAAAATACAATATAGGTGCATATATCATAAATAAATCAGTAATAAATGCTTTTATTTTATCAGGATAGTAGGCATAGCGTACATGTAATGTCTTTTTTTCTTGTTGTTTTCGTTTTGTAGTTTTTTTAATGTCTCTAAATCTCATAAAATAGATTATATCAAAGCTTAACTTTAGGAAGGGTAATAAAAAAAGTGTTCCCACACAAAGTATGGGAACAAAAAAGAATTAGTGAAGGTCTCTCCACACTTCTTTTTTCCAAAGAATGGCAAAGATTGCAAAGATTATAATATATATCATTACATTTTTACCAACTTCTTCTCTGATGTGACGCTTAGAATCGCCAACATCAGCTAAGTGCTCAATAACTTTCTCAGCAGCTACTGCATCTACACCAACGCGTGGCATTGCAGTACCTTTAAGGTAGTTATCTGGATCTTCAACAAATGTACTCAAGAAATGCTCACCACGAGAACGGATGTACATACTTAAATCTGGTGGTAGTTTACCAAGATATTTTGTTAAAGAATCTTGATAATCAAGAACTTTTGTTTCAAATGCCAATTCATCTTGTTTATGTTTAAATTTAGGTTTTTCACCAATTTGTGTCCATGGCGCATGAAGTTTCCCATCTAAATTATATTCATAATGAATAGCATGACATCTGCCACAAGCAGTCTCAAAAGCTACATTTGCTGTTAACTTATCTTTAGGAACCGCAATTGATTGTAAATAAGCAACCATATCTGCTATCTCTTGATCTATGTCTCCACCTGCTCCATAAAATTGTGGCATTGGAAATGTTTTTCCAGTTTTTGCATTAAATTTATTTTCTAGCATTAAAGCATGCGTTGGATTTTTAATCAGTGCAGCTAAAAACTTAGGATCAAATACAGCACCAGCATTAGATAAATCTGGTGGATTAACGCCATAAGCCTGTGCTGCGGTAACAGCGTCCATTGGTGCAGGCATACCTGCCACCTTAATACCATGACAACCAGCACAAGCACCAGCTCCCATTACCAAATCTTTACCACGAGCTACATTACCTGTTTTGGTAAGTGCCGGTAAATCTTTATAAGCAAATTTTTCACTCTCATGGTGTGCATGCATATGTGAGTGAGCAAATGGCTCAACCAAATAGTAAGTCACAAGAGTAAAAACAGTTACAACTGCTAATATAAATAATTCTTTCACTTTTTACTCCTTAAACTTTTTTTTCAAACATTGTGATAAATGGAAGTGCAATCCAAAGACCAAAAAATGTTAATGCTGCATAAAACCCAATAGTACCAAATGGTTCGATTGGAGGGACTTTACCCATTGCCGTCAGTATAATCATATCAATTAGCATCGCCCAAAACCAGATTTTAAACAAGCCACGACGAGATGCAGGAACTGCGTTTGGACTTCTGTCCAAAAATGGAAGTGCAAAGAAAATAACCTGTGCAAATGCAAATGCTATTAGCCCAACATTCGTAGAAAACGGTCGTAAAATCTCATAAGACCATAAGAAATACCACTCAGGGTAAATATGTGTAGGTGTCTTCAAACCATTTGCAGGGTCAAAGTTTACAGGATCCATCGCAAAGTCATAATGATAAAATACAAGATAGAAGAAAAGAATAAGGAAAATTCCTACAACCATCATATCTTTTGCTAAGAAATCATTCATAAAACGAATAACTTTTGAGTTTGCTTTATCTCCAGCCAAATATTTTTTAGCTTCAACATCAAAATCAACTTCTTCACCATCTTGGTTGTTAACATGTGGAATACGAAGTGCCCCAAAGTGCAAACCAATCAGACCAATGATTGCTAAAGGAATAAGTAATACATGTAACATAAAGAAACGATTTAAGTATGCTTGAGCAGGAACATAATCACCACGAATCCACTCAACTAAGCCATCCATATGTAATCCACCCATGCTAAACAAGTTTGTAATAACCATACCAGCCCAGTAAGACATTTGTCCCCAAGGAAGCATATAGCCAGAAAATGCCTCTGCTGAAAATGCAACAAATAGAAGCATTCCAGAGATCCAAATCATCTCACGACCCTTCTTGTATGAACCATAGTAAATACCAGTAAACATATGGATATAAATGATAAGGAATACTACAGATGCCGCGACACCATGTACATGTCTCCATAACCAACCATACCCAACTTCTTGCATGATTGTGTAGTTAACACTATCAAATGCTAAATTTACATTTGGTTGATAATACATCAATAAAAAGATACCAGATATCAATAACATGCCGAATGTTATCGCAAGTATCATACCCATCGCCCATAAAAAATTAATATTTTTAGGAATCCAATATTCCGTCGCTAAAACACGATTAAGTGTATCAATACCGAGGCGTTGATTTAACCAATCATGCATGCTTGTCGCTTTTGTAAAATGTGCCATTTATTTTCCTTCTCCTATACTTTTAGTGTAATGCCGTCTTTAAGCATTTGTTCATATTCTGGACTTGATTCGCCAAGAACCAATTTCATACCATCAATTTTAAAAGGAGGAATATCTAAACCACGCGGTGGTGGAGACTTCGTTACCATACCAGTATCATCATACATACCACCATGACATGCACAAAGGAAATTCTTTTTATCAGGACGATATCCGGGAATACAGCCAAGGTGTGTACAAAGCCCTACACATACGAGAAAATGATCATCTCCTATTTTTATAAGTCTTTTCTTGTCCATCGTACCTGTTGATTTTCCAGTAATTTCACTCATATTTTTATCTTCAGTATCTAACATCTCTTTAGATTGTTTCAAAACAAAAATAGGCTTTCCACGCCATTTTTCTACTACAAGTTCATTCTCTTTATATTGAGACATATCCAGAGTAGTAAATCCGGCTGCTTTTACACTCGGTAAAGGATCCCAAGATCGCTTCATCGCGTATAATGAAGCTACTGCACCTACGCCGGCAACAGCACCAAATGCTTTACCCATAAAACCTCTACGGCTATTATTTTTCATGTTTGCTCACTTCTTTATGAATTTTCAACCCTTATTATACACCAAATAAGTTTTAATTATTTATAAATTTAAGCTCTCTTTTAGAAAGTTTGCAATTTTGTTACAATTGTTTTCAATTTTTTCATAATTTCGCTCATTTATGCTTTCTAATATCACACTTAAGTGATTTTTATCATACTCAAAGACAATTGGAACATTCAAATTTTCAAATAAAGAGTTAAAATTCTGTGTATAATCTTCTCTTTGTATATAAATCGGCTTCCCACCAGATGCTAAGGAATCTAATACCGCTTGAGGAGATGCCGTGATCAAAATTTTACTCTGCATAATCATTTCGTCATACTCTTCAAATTCAAAAGAATTAACGAATTTCGTTTGTAACATTGCTTCATAATCTAAAAAATAATAAAATCCTAACTGTAAATGAGGGTTTAAATCTTCTATAAAATCCAAATGTTTTTCTAAATCTTTCTCATAATCATCATCACCAAAAAAGTAAGAAATTGCAACCGTTTTTTCTTTACATGTAAAGTATTTATCGGCAATAACCACGGCTTTACAAATACCCTCACCTTCTAAATAAGGAGAGAGTAAAAATTCATTCTCAGCTTTGACATCATCTTGCTTATCGCTGACTCGAACAAAGGATGAAAAATAATTTCGCATATCTTCAAGCATTATAGGATTTGCTTCATCAGAATCAAATATAAGTTTATCCCCGTGATGTGCAATTTGTGGAATATTTCTCACAACATCAATGCCTACACTCTTATCTATACCAAAATCCCGAGCGGCTTGTGCGATTCTATAGTCACTTGTCAAAAGTGTTATATCTTCATCTTCTAAAGCATTCATAATCGCCACTGCCCTGCGAAACCTATCCAATCCTATTCGATGCCCAGTATGCACATAATAAAAAGTTTTCATTATTTTTTTGCCGCCATTTTTATATATATATGTAGTATTTCTATTGCAGCCGGTGTAATTCCACTAATATTCATTGCCGCTTGGAGGGTCGGGGGAGAAAAAGCAACTAGTTTTTCCTGTACCTCTTTTGAGAGTCCGCTTACACCTGTAAAATCAAATCCTTCGGGAATTTTAATTTTTAGATACTTTTTCATACGCTCTATCTCTTGGCTTTGTTTATCGACATAACGGGCATATTTTCCCTCTACCAAAATCTCTTCTTTTATGTAATCATCATATTTGTCAAGTTCGGGCATAATTGTTATCATCTTTTGTACATTAAAAGTTTTTCGCGCGACAAGCTGTTGTGCGGTTGAAACATCTTTGAGAGGCTGTTCATCCATTGATGCAAGCAGTGCGTTAAACTCTTTGTTTGGAGTAAATTTTGTCTCTTCTAAGAGCTGTGCACCCTCTTTTATCTGCTGTGCTTTTGTCTTGATTTTTTCATAATGCTCGTCTGAAATCAGACCGAGTTCATGTCCATATTTTCCAAGTCTTATGTCTGCTGACTCTTCACGAAGTAACAGGCGATACTCGGCACGGGATGTGAACATTCTATAGGGTTCATTTGTTCCTTTTGTTACTAAGTCATCAATAAGTACACCAATATAAGCCTCATCACGACGAAGAATAAGCGGCTCTTTGTTTTGCAATGCCAAACTTGCATTGATTCCTGCCATTATTCCCTGTGCCGCTGCCTCTTCATAACCTGTTGTTCCATTTATTTGGCCGGCAAGATACAAGCCTTTGATTTTTTTGGTTTCAAGCGAATGTTTTAGCTCACGAGGATCCACAAAATCATACTCTATCGCATAGCCATAACGAACAATTTTTGCATTTTCCATTCCCTTGACTGAGTGAATCATATCCCGTTGTACTTCAGGTGGTAGCGATGTACTCATACCATTCACATAAATCTCTGTATTGTCCATTGTTTGTGGTTCTAAGAAAAGGTGATGACGCTCTTTATCAGGAAATTTATCTATTTTATCTTCTATTGAAGGGCAGTATCTTGGACTTTTTCCTGCTATTTGCCCTGTAAAAAGTGGTGCTCTGTAAAAATTACTTTCAATAATTTTATGCGTTGTTTCATTTGTATAGGCAATATAACATGGCAGTTGTTTTTTTGTCGCACGAAAATTTTCGCGGTCTGTTCTAAAACTAAAAGGATTTGGTAACTCGTCACCACCTTGTTCTTCCATTACAGAAAAATCAATACTAGAGCTGTCAATACGCGCGCAAGTTCCTGTTTTGAGACGCGCCATATTCAACCCACAGTCATTTTTGAGTGAAGTGGAAAGTCCGACACTTCTTTGTTCTCCATATCGTCCTCCGATTTGTTGCACCTCTCCTACATGTATAATACCATTGAGAAATGTCCCTGAAGTAATGATGACTTTTTTAGCTCTGTACTCATTTAAAAGCGTTGTCACAACACCTTTTACCTCTTTTTCTTCTATGATTAAAGACTCAACCGTATCTTGTGCCAAATCAAGATTTGGCGTATTGAGCACGACATTTCTAGCGATTATACGGTACTTATCCATATCTATCTGCGCACGGCTTCCCCGTACAGCTGGACCTTTTGTCTGGTTGAGTATACGAAACTGTATGCCTGCTTCATCAGTGATGAGTCCCATCTCCCCACCAAGCGCGTCAAGTTCACGCACTAAATGCCCTTTTGCAAGTCCGCCAATAGCAGGATTGCAACTTGTTGCACCGACATTTTCAGCAAGCATTGAAACCAACAGCGTTTTATTTCCCATGCGAGCCGTTGCCAGAGAAGCTTCTATGCCTGCGTGACCGCCACCTACTACTATTACATCATAATTCATTAAAAAATCCATTTTATTATCTTAATGCGAATTTTATCATTTTTCAGTATCATTTGCATAATATAAAGTAAATTAATTGGGGTTTTTAAGATGAGTACAGAGTTATTTCAAGATTATGTCCCTGAAATACTGGTCTATGACCCCGAAATTGACGGAAGTTACGAACATAAAATCAGGGATGAACATCTTAGTAGCAAAGAAAAATTACTTGACAAAGTAAGAAAAGCCAAAGCAGCTGCAAAGGGGAACCAAACAACCTTTCGGCAACCAATTCGTACGGAGAATGAAAAATGATACAAAAAGCAAATGAAGCCTATAATGCAGGTGATTACACAACGGCTTATGAACTTTACACACAACTTGCAGATCAAGATAATGCAGATGCTCAAACCTCTTTAGCTTACATGCATCAAATGGCACAGGGATGTGAAAAAGACGAGGCAAAAACACTTCAACTCTATACAAAAGCAGCCGAGGTCAAACAGCCCTATGCTCTTTTTAATCTTGCTATTTTATACGAAAACGGTATTGGCGGTGTCGAACATGACATGTTCAAGGCGTATGAGCTACATATGGAATCGGCAACAAGAGGCGTACCACCTGCTATGTATGAAGTAGCTCTTATGCTTGAGCGCGGGCTTGGATGTATACAAAACTACTCCGAAGCTGCATTTTGGTATGAAGAGGCTGCAAAACGAGGAAATCTTCAAGCGTTTAATAACCTTGGCGCACTTTACAAAGAAGGGCATGGAGTCGTTCAAGATGAGGCAAAATGTTTTATCTGTTTCAAGCGTGCGGCTGATGGCGAACTTGCCGAAGGGCTTTATAACTTGGGACTTCTTTATGACCAAGGTATTGGTTGCGAAATGGACAATGACAAAGCACTTGACTTATGTCGTAAAGCTGCTTATAAAGGGCATGAAAAAGCCAAAGAAATCATTAAGGGTCTCCAAGAAAATGGAAAAATTGTATTCTAAGGAAATATTTTGTTTACAGGTTTAATTCGAGAAGTTGCAACTGTTAAAAGCTTTGTAAGTTCCACTCTCAGTATCAGGTCGAAATACAAAGCAAATATTGGTGATTCTATCGCTATAAACGGTGCTTGTTTAACGGTTGTAAAAGTCAATACTGACGGTTTTGCAGTAGAGCTCTCTCCTGAGAGTCAAAAACTTTTAGCCATTGAAAACTATAAAACGCAAGTCCACATTGAACCTGCTATGAAAATGGGTGACAGATTTGAAGGGCATATTGTGCAAGGACATGTTGACACTATCGGCACAATCAAAAATATAAAAAATAATGGCAACTCTTATGATGTTTTTATAGCAGTAGACAAAAAATTCATTTCCTACATTGTTCCAAAAGGTTCCATCACCATAGACGGGGTAAGCCTAACCGTCAATGATGTTGCAGATGAGAGTTTTCGCCTGACAATCATTCCCCATACCATGAAAGAAACACTCTTTAAAAACTACCGCAAAGGCAGTAGAGTTAATGTCGAGACCGATATGTTCGCCCGATATGTCGCACACATCATCAAGCATCAAAAGTCAACTTCACTTTCATGGGATGAAGTAGATACAATCAATGCAAGCTATTAATTTCTCGGAACCCAACCGAAAGTCTCAATACCATTAAGCTAAGTAGTCTTTTTGGAACGAGGACTTCAGTCCGGGCTGAGAGGGGCAAGAGTATTGCAACAGCCGGCACTAAAGTACCGGTTCCAAAACAAAACGGAACTCGGACTTTAGTCTGGGTTTTGTGGTCTTATATAATTAAACTGAAGAGTTCTAAAAAAAGTTGACAACTAATGGAGTACAAATCAAAAACAAAATATTAAAAGACAATTTCGGACATAACAATTTTAGAGAACTCCAAGAAGAAGGGGTTGATGTCATTTTAAATGGACGAGATTTACTGATGATTTTACCCACAGGTGGCGGAAAATCTCTTGTATACCAGCTTCCAACTATGATGATGGAAGGCATTACTATTGTTGTGTCTCCGCTAATTGCCTTGATGCAGGATCAGGTTCGCGCATTGCAGGCACAAAATATTGCCGCACAGATGATAAGTTCTGCACAAACTCAAAACGAAGTGCAAGAGATTATATCGCAAGCATACAGTGGGAGTTTAAGATTTCTCTATCTCTCTCCAGAGCGCCTGAACAACGGACACACCATTGAACTACTGCATGGTTTACATGTAAACTTTTTTGTCATTGATGAAGCACACTGTATTTCCCAATGGGGACATGAATTTCGTAATGACTACAGAGCTTTGGGAAATTTAAAACATAACTTTCCAAACACCACCATAGCTGCTTTTACGGCGACATCGACAGATAATGTCACGCAGGATATTTTGAGAGAACTCCGCCTTGAAAATCCTCTGTTGCTCAAAGGCAAAGTATTTCGTAAAAACATTTTCATCTCAGCCCAAAGACGCATCAGCAACGGGCATGCACAGCTCAAAAACTTTTTACTCAGACACAAAGATGAAAGTGGCATCATCTATGTCAGTTCACGCAAAAAAGCTGAAGAGTTAAGTGCTTTTTTAAATCTCAACGGCTACAAATCACTTGCCTATCATGCCGGACTTCCCCAACATGTCAGAGAACAGAATTTTAAAATCTTTGTCAATGATAAAATAAACATTATGGTTGCCACCATCGCTTTTGGGATGGGCATAGACAAAAGTGACATCCGTTTTGTGGTGCATATGTCTTTGCCAAAATCGCAGGAAAATTATTATCAGGAAATCGGTCGTGCGGGGCGTGATGGAGAAGACAGTGAAGTTTTACTGCTTTTTAATGCCGGTGATATGGCACAGCATAAACGCTTTTTGGCAGACATCACAAACGAAGAGTACAAAGCCCACCTTGATAAAAAAATAGACAAAATCTACAAATATGCAACAAGTGAAATCTGTTTTCACAAACAGCTCGCAGAGTATTTTAATGACACGCTTGATGCCTGCAAGGAGCGATGTGATAATTGTCTCAGCTCAAATGATAAACGCCAGGACATCACCAAAGAGGCACAAATGATTTTAAGTGCCATTTATAAAACAAATCAGGGTTTTGGGAAAAACTATATCATAGATATTTTGCGTGGTTCCACTGAACAAAAACTCCTTGCCAACGGTGCGGACAAACTTTCAGTCTATGGCATAGGTCTGGATTTAAGCAAAAAAGAGTGGTTTGTCATCATCGAGCGTCTTTTGGAACTCAAAATTTTACTGCTGGGTGACTTTAGTGTACTCAAACTGACAAATGACGCCATAGCCGTTTTAAAATCACAAAAACTTGTAGATATTAAATCATCACGACTGCAGATAAACATCAAAGAGAAAAAAGTCAAACAAGCGAAAGAGTTTGATTATGATGAAGAGTTGTTTGAAAAACTTCGTGCAAAACGCTCTGAACTTGCAAGTGAATTAGGCGTGCCTGCCTACATCATTTTTGGTGATAAAACACTCAAACACTTGGCGAATGACATGCCGACCAACAAAGAAGAGATGCTCGAAGTCAACGGTGTGGGTGAGAAGAAATTTGCACAGTTTGGTGAAGATTTTTTGGATGTTATTAATAAATAAATTTATCTGCACAGAGCAGTCGGCACTAAAGTACCGATTCCAAAAACTACACATCCCCGGAACCCGTACTTCAGTGCGGGCTTTATGGGTTTTCTCATTCTCTATCCCGTAAGGGTTGTACATCAGGGTTACATGTAATCTTGTGTTGCATATCTACTTTCTTGTACCCTGCTAACTCCGACAAAGAAGCCACCGTTGCATCTCTGTAATCTTTTCCTGAATTTATATAAATATAAAAACCGTTTACATGTAACGCCAAACGGGTTTTGAGTGCTATAGAGTATGTCGTTAAAATGCCATCTTCTTTCATGGCATTTTTTATATCTCTAAAATACTCCTGTGTCCAGAGCATCGGATTTGTACTCGGAGAAAAAGCATCCTGAAAGACGATGTCAAATTTGTTCGTAAACCTTTTGACATACTCTCTGGCATCCCCTAGAAAAAGTTCTATACTCAGACTTTCATCTTCATACACTCCTGACATACTCAGAGAATGAATAATTTTTTTCAATGGTGCAAACTCCTCAGGATACTGAAAATTTACTAATGATTTGACAAGTTTTTCATCAAGTTCAGGGGAATAGATATGAAGCTTTTTATGCGCTGCTTCTTTTTTATAATGCAAAATCGTTGCTAAAGTATTAAACCCTATTCCGTAACAAATATCTAAAATATGTAGCTCTTCTTCATCCTTTACATGTAAGAAAGCAGGTAAAACATGTTTTGTCAAAGACTCATGTAAAGCACCGTCTTTGGTTGAATGATAATGTTCATCATATTCCTGCGAATATGCAGTAAAACTTCCGTCTTCAGTAAGTTTGAGATGATGGAGTTGTGTATTAAATTTATTTTTATAATTTTCCATGATAATATTTTAGCATTATGTTTATAAATATTTTTCACACTTTGACAAAAGAATAAGCATAAATACTATAAATTATTATTATTTAAGTTTATTTAAGCAATAATAAAAGATAAATATTTTCTATTAGTAAAATATTTCCAAAGGAAACTAAAATGCAATCATATAAAAATACCCTTAAAGATGCTAATGGAGTAGCGAAATGGTGGCCAAATCAGCTCAATCTTACAATATTAACACAAAACAATTCAAGACTATGTCCTGTAACGGCAACTTTTTCTTATAAAAAAGCTTTTAATACACTAGATTTTAAACAACTAAAAAAAGACCTTGTCGCGCTAATGACAACTTCTGTTGCATGGTGGCCTGCAGATTATGGGCATTATGGACCTTTTTTTATTCGCATGGCATGGCACAGTGCCGGTACCTACCGTATAATGGATGGACGAGGTGGAGCTGGATCTGCAAATCAGCGTTTTGCACCACTTAACAGTTGGCCAGATAATGTCAACCTCGATAAGGCGCGTCGTTTGTTATGGCCTTTAAAGAAAAAATATGGTGACTCAATATCTTGGGCAGATCTCATTATCTTAGCAGGTACTGTAGCTATGGAATCTATGGGCTTTAAAACCTATGGATTTGGTGGCGGTCGTGAAGATATTTGGCAAAGTGAAGAAGATACCTACTGGGGAGAAGAAAATGAGTGGCTTGCAGATGAGCGACATTCCGAAAATAAAAAACTCCAAAATCCTTTAGCTGCCGTGCAAATGGGGCTTATTTATGTAAACCCTGAAGGACCAAACGGAGAACCTAATGTCTTGGCTGCAGCAGAAGATATACGGGTAAGTTTTCGCCGAATGGGCATGAACGATGCAGAAACCATTGCGCTTATAGCAGGCGGACATACCTTCGGAAAGAGCCACGGAGCAGCAAACCCTGAAAAATATGTTGGAGCAGAACCTGAAGCAGCCCCAATACAAGAACAAGGATTTGGTTGGAAAAACAGCTATAAAAGCGGCAAAGGGGCTGATACAATATCGAGTGGTTTAGAAGGCGCTTGGACACCAACACCTACAAAATGGGACAACAGCTTTCTTGAAATATTATTCAAATATGAGTGGAATCTTCAAAAGAGCCCTGCCGGTGCATGGCAATGGGTACCGGTCAATCCAAACGAAGAAGATTTGACTCCAGATGCCCACATTGAAGGGATAAAAGAAAAAACTATTATGTTCACAACCGATTTAGCACTGCGAATGGATCCTGAATTTGAAAAAATTTCCCGTTCTTTTTTAGAAGATCCAAAATTATTTGCCCAGAGTTTTGCAAAAGCATGGTTTAAATTAACACACCGTGATATGGGTCCAAAATCACGATACCTTGGAAAAGAAGTTCCACAGGAAGATTTTATCTGGCAAGATCCTCTTCCTAATGTTACTTATTCGTTGGTAAATGCGGACGAAATAGAGACTCTCAAAAAAGAGATTTTACAAAGTGTCTTGCAAGTATCAGAATTACTTTATACTGCCTGGTCATCTGCTGCTACTTATAGAAATTCTGATAAAAGAGGCGGAGCCAATGGGGCACGAATAGCTCTGGAACCACAAAAAAGTTGGAAAGTGAACGAACCAGAACAACTACACAAGGTGCTCTCAGTATTAAAAGGTATTCAAAAGAATTTCAATGAAAGCCATACAAATTATATCTCGCTAGCCGATATTATTGTCCTTGGCGGTGTAGCTGCTGTTGAAAAAGCCGTTAATAACGGAGAATTCACAAAAAAAGTTCCATTTATTCCGGGAAGAGTTGATGCAAAGCAAGAACAGACAGATATACAAAGTTTTAACTACCTTGAACCTGTAGGCGACGCCTTTAGAAATTATCTGCCAAAAGAGTGTAAGATACCTGCTGAACAACTTCTGCTTGACAAAGCACAACAACTAACACTGACAGTGCCTGAAATGACGGTGCTCATTGGTGGGCTTAGAGCTATTGGCGTTACATGTAATAGCAATAACTATGGTCTTTTCAGTGATACAAAAGAACTACTCAACAATGATTTTTTTGTGAAACTGACAGATATGAACATAGAGTGGAATGCTGTAGATGATACAGAGTCTCTTTTTGAAGGTCGTCTATGCAGCACAGGGAAAAATAGACACAAGGCAACAAGGGCTGATTTAATCTTTGGATCAAATTCACAACTCCGCGCACAGACAGAGTTTTATGCACAAGATGATAAAAAGGAACAGTTTGAAGATGACTTTATTGCAGCATGGAATAAAGTGATGAATCTCGACCACTTTTAACAAAACGACAGAGCGTTGTTACTACATTATACCAAAAAGTATGAGAGTGTAAACCTAACTGTGTAAACCCACCTCTTAATCCTAAATCACTTCGTATATTTTGACATAATTTCGCTGAAAAATATACAAAGTTGAGGATAAATTTCAAACCAATTTCTGATACTGGACA
>Ga0256840_1000524_pt1 | contig 39114 bp, 35 predicted proteins | sample 355202metaG_FD_185969 | JGI IMG/M metagenome (GOLD analysis project Ga0256840, IMG submission 185969) | Hydrothermal vent microbial communities from Mid Atlantic Ridge, Atlantic Ocean - 355-202 | ecosystem: Environmental > Aquatic > Marine > Hydrothermal vents | place: Atlantic Ocean: Mid...
GAAGGATTATCTAGATAATTCAAAGAAATTTAGCGAGATTATGAAAAAAATAATCAAACCCGAAGGGAAAACAAATAAAAGGCAATCTTTTTTGAATAAATTTTAAGAAAATAGTTATCCTAAAATAACAATTTAAAACGCAATAAAAATGGAATATAGTTTTAAAAATAATGATGATTGGTTTATTGTAAATGTAGATGAGGGAAAATTTCAAATCTTAAATAGATTTACATTTTATGGTTGGACACAAACAAAAGTACAAGAAATCATAGATGGCATTGAAGCAAGTAAAGAAAAACCAAAAGAAGAAGAATATATTTGGGCAAATGAAGATGTTACTGTATACTCCAATAAAAATGGAGTACTCCTCATTGATATGATGTCACAAAGAGGTGGCGAAACTGATCCTGAAAAATTAGGTTTACCCCTTACTCATAAAGAGCTACTTACTTTTTTAGACGATTTTAAAACGTTTGTTGCGGAGAATAGTTGATATGGAAGAGGAAATAATAATTTTAACAATCTTTATCGTTTATTTTACTAATACGATTGATTTTTTTTTATATTTTTATTTTTTTTAGTAACAATTCTCATACTTTTTCTTCTTATCTTTGGTTATTACTTTCAAACTTACCAATCATGTCCAAACGTTCTAGAAAAGTCTATTTTTTAACTTTTAGTATTGTTATTAAATATCTAAAAATCTTTTATTTAAGTAAATTATTTGGTAACAGATATTGGGATAATCGTATTTCTGCTTTACATAAAAAGTCTGCTTTTAAAATTAAAAAAACTTTATTAGAGCTAAAAGGTTTCTATGTAAAAATGGGATGGTATGTTACCTTTTTCTTCCTAATTTCGTATTAAAATTAATGGGGTAAGAACAACTATTTTAGCCTTGTAGTAAAGCTCTCTCAATAATACCTAATTCTACATTTTTAAAATATTTTGTATCTTTCCGTTCTATATTTTTAACTTTTAAATAGTCTGAAATTTCAATTTCATTCATATTAAATAAATGTAATATGTATTCTGTATAGGTCATTTTAATATTTTCTAAAAAACCATAAAAATATTTTTCAGTAATATCCTTTTCATCACAAGCTTCTATGGCGATAAGTTTTTTGTATAAATTTTCTATTTGTTCTTTAACTCTTAATGGGATGAATTTTTTTCTAATATAATAGGATTTAATTTGCTTTAATTCATCAAACTGAATTTCAAAATATGCAATAGTCCAAAAATAATTTCCTGTTTTAGTTAAATTATTAATTACCACATAAGCATTTCCTTTTTTTTCTAATGTTTTTTCAAGTTCTTTATAAATTATTTTTGGTGTATCTGGATGTTTAAATATATCATAACAACGACTTATTATCTCATCAATTTCATATCCTGTTACATGTACAAAATAATCATTAACATATTCAATAATATTATTGTGATTCTTTATTAATGTTATAATAGAATTTCTGTTTAAAATAATTTCATTGCTAGTATTATTTTGATCTCGTGCTTTTTCCATTTTTTTGGGGGGATTAAAATATTTATTTGCTGCAAATATGAATCTTTTTTATATATTTTGATGTGACATTTGTTACTACTTAAAAAAAAAATATATTTTACAATTTCAATACAATTAATTTACCTATATTTACTTTTAAACCTTTTACTAAGTAAATTAATATTGTAAAGAGTCAGATATGGCATATAATGAAGAAGAAAAGAAAGAAATAATTAAGCGCTATAAAGATCTGCTTAGTGATACTTATGAGACTTTAAAAAAAAAAGATAAAGAACTTATACGTAAAGCATTTGATTTAGCTACAGAAGCTCATATTGAGCAACGCCGCAAAACTGGTGAACCATATATTTACCATCCTATTGCAGTTGCAAAAATTGTATCTAATGAAATTGGACTTGGTGCCATTTCAATAGCTGCAGCACTACTCCATGATGTTGTTGAAGATACTGAATATACAATAAAAGATATTGATCGGTTATTTGGAAAAACTATTGCTAGAATTGTAAAAGGTTTAACAAAAATATCGCATTTAAAGAAAGACCAAGATGTATCTCTACAAGCAGAAAATTATCGAAAAATGCTACTTACACTACATGATGATGTACGTGTAATACTAATAAAAATTGCAGATAGACTACATAATATGCAAACTATGGATGCAATGCCGCCATATAAACAAGTAAAAATTTCATCAGAAACTTTATTTATTTATGCCCCTCTTGCACATAGATTAGGTTTATATAATATTAAAACACAATTGGAAGATTTAGGCTTAAAATATACAGAGCCTGAAATTTATACTGATATTTTTAATAAAATAACACAAAGTAAAGAGGAACAAGATATTTACATTAAAACTTTTTCTAAAGTAATTAAAGATACGCTCGATAAAGAAAAAATGAAATATGAAATAAAAGGAAGACCTAAATCCATTTATTCCATTCGTAGAAAAATGCTAAATCAAGGAGTTACTTTTGATGAAGTATATGATAAATTTGCTATTAGAATTATATACAAAAGCCCTAGAAAAAAAGAGAAGTTCAATGCTTGGAAAATATACTCAATTGTTACCGACCACTTTACACCAAACCCAAAACGTTTAAGAGATTGGATTACACAACCAAAATCAACAGGTTATGAAGCATTACATATTACAGTAATGGGTTTAAAAGGTCGTTGGGTTGAAGTGCAGATTAGGTCTGAAAGGATGAACGAAATTGCAGAAAGAGGCTATGCTGCTCATTTCAAATATAAACAAGGTAATGCAAAAGAAAGTGGTCTAGAGGCATGGTTAAACTTATTAAAAGAGACACTAGAAAATACAGATAGTACTGCTATAGATTTTGTAGAGCAATTCAAACTGAATTTATACTCTAAAGAAATATACATATTTACTCCTAATGGCGATATTAAAAATTTACCCAAAGGAGCTTCGCCTGTAGATTTTGCTTTTACAATTCATACTGAGGTTGGTATGAGGTGTCGTGGTGCAAAAGTAAATGGGAAAATTGTTCCATTAAGTTATGAACTACAAAGTGGAGATCAAGTTGAAATAATTACTTCAAAAAATCAAAAACCTAAGCTAAGTTGGTTAGATTTTGTAATAACAGCAAGTGCAAGATCAAAAATTAAAAACTCTTTAAAAGAAGAAGAAAAAGAAATTGCAAATGAAGGTAAAGAAATTTTATCTCGTAAATTAAGACATATAAAAATTCCTTTTAATGAAAAAACAATAAACGAACTGGTTAGTTATTTTAAACTAAAAACAAGTTTAGATTTATTCCTTAGATTTGGTAATGGTACTATTGATAATAAACAATTAAAAGAATTTGCAAGTAATAGAAGTAATAGTTTTTATAATTTCTTTAAATCTACTATTCGAAAGAAAGACTCACCTTATAAGGTTACAAAAAATGAAGTTACCTACAAGTATGACTTATTAGTTTTTGGTAAAGATGAAGATAAATTAGATTATAAAAATGCGAAATGCTGTACTCCTATCCCTGGTGATAAAGTTTTTGGTTTTATAACAATAACTGAAGGTATAAAAATACATAAATTAAATTGTCCAAATGCTGTTGCCTTACAAGCAAATTATGCATATCGTATATTGCCTGCAAAATGGATTGACTCATCACAACAAGAACATAAAATTTCACTTTTAATTAAAGGCATGGATAATAAAGGCTTAGTTAATGATGTAACGCGAGTATTATCAAACCAATTAAATATTAATATTTATGGTATTAATATAAACGGTGATGATGGTTATTTTGAAGGTAAGTTAAAAATTGGAATTAAAAATAAAGAACAATTCAAAAAAATAGTTGTTGAACTTAAAAAAATTGAAGGAATTGTAAAAATCTCAAGAGAACAAAAATAAGAGTCTTCTCAAATTGGTTTTGTTCAAAACTTGTTTATTATTTTTACTAAATAAAACGATACAATGTATATTTACTCGTAAATTTGTTATTTAATACCAAAACTATTCTTTTGAATGAGTACTACTAATAATCAAGAAATCGTAAAGAATGTTTTTACCAGTTTTTTGGCAGCCAATGGACATCGAAAAACACCAGAGCGGTATGCTATTTTACAAGAAATTTACGACCATGAAGAGCATTTTGATATTGAGTCTTTGTATGATTATATGAAAGATAAAAAATATCGTGTTAGTAGAGCTACACTTTATAATACTATTGAATTACTTTTGGAATGTGGCTTGGTTAGAAAACATCAATTTGGACAAAATCAATCACACTACGAAAAATCTTATTTTGACAAACAACATGACCATGTAATTTTAACAGATACAGGAGAAGTAATTGAATTTTGTGATCCAAGAATACAAGCCATAAAAAAAACAATTGAAGAAGTTTTTGATATTAGTATAACAAATCATTCCCTTTATTTTTATGGAACAAAAAATAAAGACAAATAACAAAATATAAATATTACAAAAATGGTAGATTTATTACTAGGGTTACAATGGGGAGATGAAGGTAAAGGGAAAATTGTAGATGTACTTACAAATAATTACGATATTATTGCACGTTTCCAAGGAGGTCCAAATGCAGGACATACCTTAATTTTTGATGGAAATAAACACGTTTTACATACCATACCATCTGGTATTTTTCATGATAAGGTTGTAAATATTGTTGGTAATGGTGTAGTTATAGATCCTGTTATTTTTAAAAAGGAATTAGATAATTTATCCGAATACAATATTGACTTTAAATCTAACTTATTAATTTCCAGAAAAGCACATGTAATACTACCAACACATCGTTTATTAGATGCTGCTTCTGAAACTGCAAAAGGAAAAGCAAAAATTGGATCAACTCTTAAGGGAATAGGTCCAACTTATATGGATAAAACTGGTAGAAATGGTTTTAGAATTGGCGATTTTGAAATGGATGATTGGAAAGAGAAATTTCATGCTCTAACTAGAAAACATCTTTCTATGTTAGATTATTTTGATGTAGATATTCAGTTTGATTTAAAAGAATTAGAAGAAGAGTTTTTTATTGGCGTTAAAAGACTTAGAGAACTAACTTTTATTGATAGTGAAGAGTATTTACATGATGCAATGCGAAATGGGAAAACAATTTTGGCTGAAGGTGCTCAAGGCTCTTTATTAGATATTGATTTTGGAACTTATCCTTTTGTTACATCTTCTACTACTACTGCGGCTGGTGCTTGTACTGGTTTAGGAGTTCCTCCAAATAAAATTGGAGATGTTTTTGGTATTTTTAAAGCTTATGTTACTCGTGTAGGTTCTGGTCCTTTTCCAACAGAACTTTTTGATGAGAATGGAAAAATTATGGCGAAAGTTGGGAATGAGTTTGGCGCTACAACTGGTAGAGCAAGAAAATGTGGTTGGTTAGATTTAGTTGCCTTAAAATATGCTGTTGAAATTAATGGTGTTACACAACTTATGATGATGAAAGGAGATGTGTTATCTGGATTTGATACTTTAAAAATAGCTACTACTTACAATTATAAAGGTAAAAAAATAGCACATTTACCTTACAATATTGAACCAAAAAATGTTTCTGTAAATTACGAATCTGTAAAAGGATGGAAAGCGGATATAACAGTAGCTACTAATGTTAAAGATTTACCTCAAAATTTATTGGACTATGTGAATATTATTGAAAAATTTGTAGGTGTTCCTGTAAAAATAGTTTCTGTTGGTCCAGACAGAAAACAAACTATTTTTATATAAATATGTACATAGCAACTAATATTCGTAAAATTACGGACACTTTACCTGATAGTGTTGTATTAATTGCAGTTTCTAAAACGAAACCTAATTTAGCTATTTTAGAAGCTTATAATGCTGGTCAACGTATTTTTGGAGAAAACAAAATTCAAGAAATGACTACAAAATTTGAGGAACTTCCAAAAGATATTGAATGGCACATGATTGGGCACTTACAGCGTAATAAGATTAAATACATGGCACATTATGTAACGCTTATTCATGGTATTGATAGTTTAAAAACTCTTATAGAAATTAATAAACAAGCAAAAAAACATAATAGAATTATTAACTGTTTATTACAAACTAAAATTGCACAAGAAGATACTAAATTTGGTCTTTCTTTTTCTGAAATTAAATCTATTTTAGATACTGATGTACTTAAAGAGCTAGAAAATATTAAAATTTCTGGTTTTATGGGAATGGCAAGTTTTACTAACAATCAAGAACAAGTGAAAAATGAATTTTTAGCTTTAAAAGAATTCTTTGATACTCAAAAAAATAAGGTTTCTGCTAATATAGAACTCCAAACGCTCTCTATGGGTATGAGTGGTGATTATCTATTGGCAATTGATTGTGGTAGCACTATGGTACGTGTTGGCAGTGCCATTTTTGGTAATAGAAAATAGTTCAAATTAATTAATTTCTTCTATTTCTTTAATTAATTTTTTTGTTTCTGGCAATGGTTCTATGCCATATTCTTCTTCTAATACAGCTACACATTTTTGGTAAGTCTTAATTGCTTGTGGTCTATTTCCTTTTAATATGTAGGCTTGCATTTGTATTCTATATGCATCTTCCCATGTTGGGTCTATAAATAAAGCACTTTGTGCCAAACGAATACTCTCTATTGGTTTTTCTGCTAATAAAATTTCAGCTAATGTTATATATGCGCCTAAAATTAATATTTGTATTTTTTCTCTTTCTTCAGTTGACCAGTCTTCATATACTCTATTTGGTAAATAAATTCCTTGGTATATTTCTATGGCATTTTTATATGCTTCTTTTGAAATTTTATTATTTAACTCAAATGCTTCATTACCTATTATTATATATTTTTCTAAAGCTTCTACATCTATCCATATTTCTTCATTATTCAATTTATAGGTAACTCCCTGTCGTATTATATACTTTGGCTCTACTCTAGATGCTCGCTTTGGTTCTAATACTTTATTTATTCCGTGTAGTGCTACTTTAAAATCTCTATCATCGCCATCTTCCCATAGATGATCCATAATTTTTTCTTTATGCAATGCATTGCGGTTTCTATTGGATACTAAGTATTGTAGTAATTGTACTGTTTTATCTCTACTCCATTCTTTTGATTTTACTTTAATATTATTACGCCATAGTCTAAACTGCCCTAGTGTTTGTATGCGAATGGGCGCTCTTTCTTTAAACAGTTTAAGTTTATTTATTCTTTCTTGTAGTTCGGACATAAAGAATTTATTTCTTTTTACTAAGTATTGCTACTTTTGTATTTAATTCTTTCATCTCTTTTGCTAATTGAGTAATTGCATCTTTAATTTCTTTAAAATCAGATTTTGATGCACTTCGCCATTGATCTATATGTACCTTTTCTCCTATTTCATCGCCTATATAACTAATTTGTTCTTGTATTTGAGATATCTGTTTCTTTGGGTTTTTTATTGCTTCTTTTATAACTTTTGGTCCCATTTCCTTAATTGTATTCCAAACATTTAAACTTTTGTATAATATGCTCTCTTGCTCTTCTATAGTCTGATGCTTGGTTGCTTCACCTGTTAACTCTGCTAACTTTTCTCTCATAAATATTAGTGCGTCATTAAAATCAGAAAAACGTTGTTTTTCTCCTCCTTGTACATGTGAAACTTTTCCTCGCCATTGCACTTTAGATTCGCCATCTTCTTCATATATTTTTTGATGAAATCTAACTATAAACGATGCTGTTTCTATTTTTTTTGTCATTATTCTTAATTTTGATACTGGATTCTTTGAATATTTATATTTTAGATGTTTTTATCCTGGTTCTTCTTCTGATCCAATATCATAACTACTTAATGCTTTAAATAAATCATGTACGGTATTTCCTTCGTAAAGAACTTTATAAACTTCTTTAGATATTGGCATTTCTATATTATATTTTGTAGATAGTTCCATTACTACTTTAGCTGTTTTCACTCCTTCAGCTACTTCATTCATTTCTTCAATAATTTGCTCTAAGGTTTTGCCTTTTCCTAATTGATAACCTACATGATGGTTTCTACTTTTTGCACTTGAACATGTTGCTACTAAATCGCCCATCCCTGTCAATCCTGCAAAAGTTCTTCGCTTCCCACCCATTGCCATTCCTAACCTTGTTAATTCCGAAAGTCCTCTTGTTATTAATGCAGAACGTGTGTTTTCTCCTGCATCTGCTCCGTCTCCCATTCCTGTTGCAATTGCCATTATATTTTTTAATGCTCCTCCTAATTCGCAACCTATTACATCATTATTTGTATATACTCTAAATAAGCCTGAATTAAATACGGTTTGTAGTTTTTTTGCTATGGTTTTATCTACCATTGCTATAACTGCTGCTGCTGCTTTCCCAAAATTAATTTCTTTTGCTAGGTTTGGCCCTGTTAATACTCCTGCTGGATGCCCTGGTAATACTTCTTTTATTATCTCCGTCATTCGCAAATTTGTCTCCATTTCCAATCCTTTTGCCAAACTAATAATTGGTACCCATGGTCTTATATGTGGTTTTGCTTCTTCTAATACTTTTCTAAAACTTTGTGATGGTATTCCCATTACGATAACATCTGCATTTTGTACCGTCTCTTTTATGGATGATGATGCTTTTAAATGTCGATGTAATACTGCTCCTGGTAAATATTTTGAGTTGGTATGCTGTTCGTTTATTTCGGTTACTGTTGCTGCATTTCTTGCCCAAATTGTTGTTGTTGCACTATTTTTTGCAGTTAATGAGGCTACTGTTGTTCCCCATGACCCTCCTCCAAGTACTCCTATATTTAGTTTCATATTTATCGTTTTAATACTTTTTAACTTTCTAATTCTTTTACAAATAGGTTACGAACTTCTTCAACATATTGGTTTACATTTTTTTGTTTCCATTCGGATGTGTCTACTGGGTCTAACACTACTACTTCTATGTGTGTTGGTTTAAACATGTTACCTCCTTTTGGTGTTGCCAAATATGCATTTTTTATTACTATTGGTATTATTGGTACTTGCCCTTTTATTGCTAGATGAAATGCTCCTTTTTTAAATTTACCTAGGGCTTTACTTCTACTTCTTGTCCCTTCTGGTGCTATTGCTATTGATATTCCTCTTTTTAATGCATCTACGGCTGGTTCCATTGCTTTTATTGCTTTTGCTTTATCTGTTCTATCTATAAATATTGCTCCAAGGGCTGCAAATAAAGGTCCTATTGGTGTCATTTCTAATTCCTTTTTTGCTATTCCTGTAATATTATATCGCAATAATTTCATTAAAATTATAAAATCTGCTGTACTTTGATGGTTAAAACAAAATACTGCTGGTCTATAATTTTCTAAATTATGTTTTCCTTTTATGGATATGTCTAACCCTGCGAATTTTGTTCCTAAATCACCAATACTTGCCAATGTTGTATTTCTGGCTTCTGTTTTAGACATTGTCATTGCTCCTTTTACTAACCCTTTTAATAAAGAAGGGTAAACGCTTGATGCTGCCAATACTGTCCTAAAAATATTTATATAAGGTTTTTCTCTTGTTTCTTTAAAACGAAGTATTGGCCAATTGTTTTCAAACGCTATTTGTGATAGTGCACTATCTGGATTTGTTGCAAATGGCTTCCCTACTATTTCTAATAATGGATAATCCTCTATACTATCGGTATAGAAAAAACTTTTGGATAAGTCTATGCCATTTGCTTTTGCAAACTTTCTTCCTGCATTTGCTTTTCCTTCTCCCCAACACATCTCTTCTACATTTCCTGTAAATTTTCCTTTTTTAACTTCTAATTCGGTACAAAAAATATCTTTTATTCCTAATTCATCTGCTATTGGCTTTATCTGATAGGATGTTGCTGCGGATATTATAACTACTTTATGCCCTTTTTCTAAATGTGATGCTATTAATATTCTTGATTCTGGATATATGGTATTTTCTAAATGATTTTCATATACTTCTTCTCCTAATTTTATAAAATCTTTCTCTTTTAGCCCTTTAATTCCTATTGCTGATAATTTTGTTAGCACTTCAAAATCTCTATTTCCCGATGCATATAATGTTATTGCTGCAAATTGTGATAAGAGTTCTTTTGCTGTTGATTTACCACTCAGTAATCTTGCTTGTAAAAACTTTTTTGCAGAAAAATCATTTATTAGTGTTCTGTCTAAATCAAAAAACGCTACTATATGTCCTCCTTCTTCTTGCTCTTCTACTTCATTTGATATTGCTTCTATTTCTGCTCCTGGTACAGTTTCTACTTCTAGTTCTTCTTCTTCTGTTTTTCTATTGCTTTTTATTTCCAGTTGTTGTAAGAAACTAATTCGTTCTGTTAAATCATCAAATAAATACAACCAATTGTCTATTTCGTTATAATCTATTTTATTGTTTACAGGTGTTAATTTACTGTTTTTTGCTAGTCGTAATGCACTTACTAAAAATGGGTTGGATACACTATCTAAACGGCTGATACGTGATTGCCAATGTAATTCTTTTCCTTTAAATATACATAATTGAATAAATTCTTTGTCTATAAAATCATCTTCTAAGTCCCATGTATTTAATGTATGACAAACTACTTTATTTGCTTCTAAATAGACTAATAATAGTGCTTTTGACACCATTAATTCTTGTTTGGCTAATAATGCGGATATATCTCCTTCTGGGTCGGTTATTATTTTTCGCCAATTTTTATCAAATAAGTCTAGTTCTGATTCTATTTCACTACTAAATTTTGGTTTATTGGTGTAGAAAAATTCAAATTTAAATACATTTCTTAAATTCATTATTTCTTTCCAAAAATTGATAATTCTATTGGTTGATTTATCCTCTTTTATTTTTACCAATGCCATTTCTATAAAGGCTCTATGGTATAAGTGGCATGATGCCATATTTGCATAGTAGGTTGCTGATAAAAATTCGTTTGCTGCTAAATTGTATTTTACTTTGTAACCTATTTTATTTTTTTGAATTATTCCTGAACCTAATAATAAGTTTATTGCTTTTTGTACGGTTACACCTATACTGTTTCCTCTATCTATAAGTACGTCTTCTTTTCGCTGCCCTATATAATTCATCAGTTTTATTACATTAAACTCCAGTTCCTTTTTTGTCATTGCAAAACTGTTGATTAACACATTACAAATCAGAGATACCGTTGTTACTGGCGTTATCATATTTGCTTTATGTATCAGCTCAAATGCGAATCTTGGTAAGTTGTATTTTTGTGAAAAACTATCCTCTTCTAATTCTGGTATTATTGCATTTTGTTGTTCGCTTATTTCTACTGGATCTCCGAATCTAATTGCTGCTCTACCATATTGATGCCCTAATTTTTTAACATAATTTGCTAATGCTTTTACAGACTCTCCTTTTTTCTCTTTGCCTTTACCTTCTTCTGTCATTTCTTTAACATCTGGTATTAGGTCATATACTATAGATACTGGTACATATTTAATGTTTTTTGAACTTGCTTGCTCTCCTTCCATTATATATTTTAGTATTCCCATTTGTGGATATACTATTTTACCTGTTCTTGATCTTGTTCCTTCTATATTCCATGTTAGATGACTTCCGCTTTCTATAAGGTGTGAGATATAATGTCGTAATGATGCCTTGTATATTTGATCATCTTTAAAGCTTCTTCTTATAAATATTAATCCTGAATTTTTTCCTATTTGTTTAAATCCTGGAAATGCTAAATTTATTCCACCAAATGTATATGGTATTGGCATTCCATATCTTGCTAGTGTTGATATTAGTACTGCTGTATCTAAATAAGTTTTATGTGTAAGTATAAATGCTACTGAATTATGTCGCATTAACTTCATTAATTTTTTTATCTCTTGCGGATCTATATCTATTTTGTTGTTGTATGCTTTTTTAATTAGATATTGTAATCCTCTTACTGACATCATACTACCAACTGGGTGTTGCTGCGCATACAACTCTTCAATACATAAAGTTGCTTTCTTTTGTACTTCTGCAAAATCTTCTTTTTGCTCTTTTGCAATTTTTTGTAGTTGCTCTTGAAATTTAGGATGGTTAATTATTTCTTGCATATAACTTTTATGTCTTTTGAAAGAGATTCGCAAATTTTGAAATTCCTTTTTCCCTCCAAAATTTTGGATAAAATATGTTTTCTACTTTTGCTATTACTCCTTTTGTTTTTTCTTTTTGTATGTTTGAGTTTAATGCATTTGCTACGGATAATAGTACTGTTGCATTTGCTCCTAATCCGCTATGACTCCCAAATACTTCTATATTTTTTATATCGCTTCTTAAGTATTCTGCTTCCATACAGTGTTTCCATGGTACTAGTCCATCTGTTTTTGTATAGATACATGTTATTGGCACTTCTGGTATCTCTTCTAATTCTTTTATAAATTTTTCATTTCGTTCTTTCAGTTTCTTTCCTCTTAAAAATTCTATAACACGTATTAATGGTGTTTCCATATCGTTTATTCCCCAAACTGGCGATCCTATAGTAACTAATTGTTCTACTTTATTTGGATATCTATTTGCTATTATTTTTGCGAAAATTCCACCTCCACTCCATCCTACTAGGCTCACTTTTTCTTGGTGTTTTTCGTAAATTTCGTCTAGTCGTTCTACTAATTTTGGTAAATATTTTGAATTTATCATATTTACTCCTAATTCCCATTTATAGGTTTTAAAGCCTACTGCTCTTAAATATTTCCTAACAAATGTTGTTGAATAATCATTTCCTAAATATGGTGGCATTAATAATACGGGCTTGTTTTTACTGCTTTTATGTTTTGGTATAAATGGATATATAAATGCCATTGACGTCCATTCTATAACTGATCGGCCTTCTAATAACATATTATATAATGGTGGCGATACTATGGATGTATTTATTCTTGTAATTTCACTATTAAACTTTTTCACAACGCTTTTATCTGTTTTCTTAATTGATAAATCGTTGTTTGTTATTTCTTCCAAAACATATACTAAACTTATATAATTTCTGTTTGGTCCTAATTCTTCACAAACTGCGATACAATTGTTTGATAGTGTTGTTAAAGGTTTTTCTTTTATTTTTATTTGTTTGATTAATTTGTTTATAAATTTAGAATTTGCATGTTTTATAAATTTATCAGAAGCTATTCTTTTTGCTTCTTTTATTGTCTTGCCATTGTTCACTGCCAATGATATGATAAATCTTAAATATTTGCTATATACTATTTCTGTATTCTCCATATTTTAGTTTAGGGTTACTATACGTGAGTTCAACCATGTTATTACATCACGTTCTACTTCTGTTTTGTTAGTTTCGTTAAGCATTTCATGTCTTCCGCCTTTATATAATTTAAAGGTTAAATCTTTTATGCCTGCTTTTTTATATTGTTTTACTACTCTTTTTACTCCTTTACCCATTTCGCCTACTGGATCTTTATCTCCTGAGAATATATATATTGGTAAGGTTTTGGGTGTTGCATCAAATGCTTTTTGATGATTAATTTCTTTACTTCCTTTTATTATATCTATAAATACACTTAACGAAAAATCTACTGTTCTATACGGATCATCTCTAAAAAGGTCTACTTGTTTTTCATCGGTACTTATCCAATCTAATTCTGTTCTATTTGGTCTAAATTTTCTATTAAATTCTGAAAATGATATGGCTTTTATAAATTTATTTTTTTTATTTCTGCCTTTAAATACTTGTATTATATTTACACTAAGCAATCCTATTGTTCCTAATCCTTTCATAAACCCTGCTGTTCCTGATAATATTAATGCGTTTAAATCATTGCCATATTTTATTACGTATTTCCTGCTTAATAAGGATCCCATACTATGTCCAAATAATATTATTTTTTGTTCTGGGTGTTCTTTTTTTATTAGTAGACTTAATTCTCGCATATCTTCTATTGCATCTTCAAAATAATTATCTCCCAGATATACTCCCAAATATTCTTTTGATTTTACACTTTTACCATGTATTCTATGGTCGTTTGCATATACTTCATAGCCTTGCTCTTGCAATATTTTTGCTATTGGTTGGTAACGTCCTGCATGTTCTCCTATTCCGTGAGATATTTGTACTACTCCTTTTGGTGGTATATTTTTGTTTGCTGGCCATTTGTAATAATAAATGGTTTCGTTATCTCTTGTTATAAATGTGTTTGTTGTATAGTTCATTATCTATTTAAAAATTCAGATAGTAACTGTTTTAGTTTTGTTGTTTCTTTTTTTGTTCCTTTTAGTTTTATTCTTTCTTGAATTATTAATTCTTCTAATAATAGCTCTTGCTTATATAGTTTATGTAATATTTTATCTTCTATTTTTAAAATTGTTTTTGTTTCTTTAGATTTTTGTTTTTTTATTATCCCTTCTTTTTTTGTAAAATCTATTGTCCAATTATTTTCTTTATTTTCGGATGTTACTTCTATTTCATATAGTCCTTTATATTTTTTTACAAATTCTACATTTGATTTACTATATTTATTTAAGGCTGTAAAAAATGGTATACTTTTTATTTTTATTACTGCCGCAGTCTTTGGTTTCTTTTTTCCTCTTTTTTTTATGACCTTTTCTAGTTCATTTGCTTCTTCTCTTATATATCGAGAAAATTTATTTACATCTGGCATTGTATTCGCGTCAGATGTTGTTGTTATGGTTACTTGTCCGTTATAACTGAATGCTGCTATTATCAATCCAAAACCATCTACTACTGGTGTTAATCCAAATAATGATACTATTTTATGCCCTTTTATGTATAATAGTCCACTTGGTCCTGGTACATTGGTTATGGTTACGTTAAATGGTGGTCTGTGCAATTCTTTTATATTGTATTTGCTATATAATCCTGCTGCTAAATTTGCTAATCCAAATGGTACTGAATTTGCCATTTGTGCTAATGACTTTGCTCCTACTGCTTTGTGTTTTGTTTTTCCTAATTGTGTTTGTTCATGTATATATTCTAGTCGATCAATCGGTTCTTTAATATGTGTTGCTATTTGAACTAACATATTTGATATCTGATTGTTCATTTTTTTACTTTCCGCACTATCTTTTACTCTTATTGATATTGGTACATTTGCTACTAATGGCTGTACTGGTAGTTTTTCTTTTTCTAATAAATACTTTCTAATTGCTCCTGCACATATTGTAAGTATTACATCGTTTATACTTACTTCTGTTAGTTTTCTAAGCACATTTATTCTTTCGAATGATAATATTGCTGTCCCCCATGTTCTTTTTGGAGAAATAGATCCATTAAATATTGTTTTTGGTACGGATACGGAACGTTTGCTATTATATCCTTGTCCATTTACTTTTTTTACTATTTTATTTTTTATTAATGAGTATGCTGTTTCTCCTACTAATTTTGGTAGTTTAAATGGGTTTTTGAAAAAGCCATAAGTACTTTTTAACAATAGTGTTAATTCATCTGGTAATGGTTCTGGCTCGTATTCTTTTGGTTTTGGGATTTCTGTTTTCTTACCCTTCGCTTCTTTATCAAATATAACTCCCATTATTCCTACTCCTGAACTTCCATCTATCATTACGTGATGTACTTTTGATACTATTGCTACGGAACCTTTTGGTATTTGCGGTATTTCATCTATTCCTTCTATAAAATGAATCGACCATAATGGTCTTCTCAAATCTAATGGTATGCTAAATATGGATGCTGTTGTTTCTCTTAGTGTTGTCCAATTTGATGGGTCTGGCAGCTTAGTTCGATGTAATTGTAAATCCAAATCAAAGTTGGGATCATCTACCCAATACGGAAAATCTAAATTCATTGGTACATTTAATAGCCTTTTTCTGAATTTAGGTATGTAGTGTAGTTTTGATGCTATTATCTTTTTAAAATCTTCAAATTTTAAAGAGCCTTCAACTATAATAACACTACCTACATGCATTGGACTTTTTGGTGTTTCTGCATATAAAAAGGTTGCATCTGAGGCTGAAATTTGTTGTATTGAACTGTCTAATGCATCTTGTACAATGTCTTTTAAATCTATTTTTTTTGCCATTAATTTTACAAATTTGATTTTCTATTTCAGAACTTGCAATATAATCATTTTATATTGAAAGATTAAATTCTATAAAATCAAATTATGTTACTATCCGTCTTTGCTAATTTAATTTTAGGTTGGCTATAATAAATGAATCATAACATACACACACAACATTAAAAAGCCAAATAGTAATAAATAACCTTCCAAAAGACCTTTTCTAGCAATATCTTCACTAATACTGTATTTATAATTATCTTCTAGATTATATTTTTCAAAACTAAATCTAAAAACCCAAAGGGTATTTTTATTCTTCTTTGCTATCCTTCCCTTTTTTGTATTTTGTAGTTCTTGTGGGGCTATATATATTGTAATTTCTTTCCCTTTCCAGTCTGGTATAAATATATCTGTATATTTCGGCTTATTAGCTATAGAGCTAATTCTAAAATACTTATCATGGATTTTGTTATAAATAGTGAAATAATACTCGCTTACATTTGCACCAAGACCTAAATAATTAAAATTAGTTATTTCTACTTTATCATTTACCATTTCATCAATAGTAATTATTTTCTTTTTTAGAGAAACTATTCTTTTTTCTAGCTTTTTTTTATAAATATTACGAATTACAAAGTGTATATATAAAAAGTAGACAACAGATGGTATAAATGAATATAAAATTTTCGGCTTAAAAATTGCTCTAGAATCAAATAACATTCCCAATAGAACTACAAGTATTGGTAATGCTAAAAAAAAAGATAATCCGTAACCTGTTCTTACATATAAGTTGGTATTACTTTTTTTCATAATTAAATAGGCTTTTATTCGATTTATAGTGGATCAAATAAATACTTTATTGCGTAAGAGAAGTTATTGAAATTCCATTTTTAGCATCCTCTTCGGCAAAACTTGCTGCAGTGGTAATTGTATATTCATCTAAAGGTGTTACTAATAACGGTAATAAAAGAGCAACTGCATTAAACATTAAGCCATCAGTATAACCACTAGCCTTTGTGCCTCTTATTGCTTCTGATCTAGAAGCTCCTGTTTCGCTCTTAAAACCTTCAATTACACGATTTCCTTTATTTTGAGTTCTTTGTCTGGGTAAAATGTCTCCACTTCCTTTTCTTCTCATTTCGTTAACAGCTATACTTCCAGATTTAGTTCTTTTCATCTCTAAAGCAATGGCTTCTCTTGCTGCTCTCTTTTCCGCATTTGTTCCAGTTACATTCATCATTCTATCAATAAAACGCTGATTTTCATTATGTCTATACATATCGACACTATGCTGAAATACAATTTCTCCAGTCTTTGCAAGGTTTGTGGGGTTATAATCATCATCCGCAGAATCATATGTAAAAGAATCATCCTCCATAGACTCTACTAAATCAATCATTCTATCGTACTCTGTGCCACCTTCATCAGTATCATTATATGCACGAATACCTTCTTTTTCTAAATATGATAGTGGTGCGTATATACAATAAGCTCCTACTACTCCTATAATCACTTCTGTTCCAGCAGCTACAAGTCCAGAAGTACCTAATGTATAACCTACAGAGGCTCCAAACATAAATGAAATAACCCCAGTTAACGTTACTTGCCCTCGATTTGCCCATGCTATTCTTGTTGATGCACTATTTGCTGCAAGTTCACTAATAAATGGTTTAAGAATTCCACCAGCTCCACAGGTAAGCATTGAACGTTGTGTCAATGCACTTTGTTGATCAAACTTTACTGTTGGATGAAAATCTTGCCAAGCTGTTAATAAAGTATTACATTTTTTACTATTCGATTGAACTGAGTTATAAGTAGCTGCTACTGCTGCTACCGCACATGCTCCTATTATTATAGCTCCTACTCCTAAAGTCATAACCGAAAAAGCAACTGCGGCAGCAATTGCCAAACCTGCTACTAAACCTGCAAAAAAACCAATTGTTGCAACTCCTTTCCAACTATTCATACACCCAAAATCATTTAATAATAATAAATCCACTTTAGTGAGCATCACTGCATCCTTTTTTGAATGTATTACACTTAAATTTCTTTTTGATGAGTCTGCTAGTAAGTGTCCTGGTCCTGGGCTCATCTGCATAGTGCAAACTACAAATGTTTTTTGTGGTAAATAACTACTCATGTTTTTTATTTTTAATTAGTGTTCTTTTTATTCCTATTTTAGATTTTATATTAAAATCTGTCATTTGTATAATGTTTTCTGAGTTAAATCTATTTTTTAAAAATTCTTGAAAGACTACAAATTTCTTGTTTTTTTTAATTATTTTCTTAGGGCAAGATAAATTAATTATTTTATTTTTTTCGTTTTTAAACTTGATTATATATGTTTTGTTTGTTTCATTAACTTCTCTTTCTATTAATTCGATAGTAAAAGGATTTCTTATATCAAGAGTAAAAATAGATTTTCCTAATCCGTTTTTTTGAATATTGATTTGATTTTTTTTATCAATTTTTATTGTTATTTTTTTTTTAAAAATATAAATAATACTTTTTATGTATATCAGTGTAAAAGGGGTAACAATAAAAGTAAATATACTTAGCTTTTTCATTAAAGGGTATTTAAAATCATTTACTAATTCCCATCCCCAAAAATATCCTATTGACCAATTAAAAGGAATAAATACCATTAAATAAAATAGTCCAAATGCAATAAGTACAATCCAAATATAATAAGTATATACAAATGCTTCAAATTCGAATTCTTGATCTATCCCCTTATTTTGATTATCCATTATTACTTACAATTTAAACAATGAATATTTACAAGTACTTTCTATATTATTTTCTACATTTTCAATAATTGTAAGTTCTGCATTATTTATGACCCTAGTAATCTTATTTACCTCATATCTTACTCTATAAGTTAGTTTATATTGAGAAAATTGGTAATGTATCATTGGTTTATGTAGTTTATTATATTGCTCTTCGATTTTTTTAATCAATTCATCATTAATTTCTCCCTCTGCTACTTTTCGAATAGTCATAGTTTCGTCATCTTCCTTTATCAAATCATACCTGATTTTCATAGGTACTGATACTTGGGGGAATAATTGAGATTTAAAATCATAGCTTTCAGTAGGGATTGATTTAAGGTCAAATATTAAATGCTTATCAAATAAAACTAAAAAAAATAAATCTCTTTGATAATCTAATTCTGAATTTTTATTTGACACATCAAACTGAATATCTCCTTGCTTTACAATATTATAAAATTCACTTTTATTTTTATTTTTTAAAGTTTTAATAAACTCTAAATCATGTATATCTTTATTCTTAAAGGCTATCCAATTTGTAAAAATATCCTTTTTATTCGTAATTTTGGATAATTTGCCATTTTTATCTATTGTAAAATTTACATTATTCCTTATAGCTTCTGTTTTAGAAACAAATTCATATACTTTCGATAATACTGGAGGCTTAAAATCATAGTATAAATCATTAAGATTTACTTTTGCTTTTTTACTTTTCAGATTAAGAGCTACTACATATTCTTTTTTTAATTGAGAATGACTTTTTACATCATTTTCAATTCTTGTTATGTTTATTTGTTCGGTTCTATACTTATTTATGATGAAATCATTTGTCCCTTCACTATTATCATTAGTCTTAGACCCTACATTATTATCATCTAGTAAAAAATTTCTTCTTTTTTTCACACTCATAATTTTTAATTTATATCTACGGAACTTCCTTTAATTGTAGCTTTTCCATCTAACAAGACTTGTCCTCCACCTCCTCGCGAATCTATATTGTCAGTACCATTAATCAATATTTTTTTACCTTTTAACACAATAGTTCCATCTTTTTCCATAATTAATGCACTTTCTCCTATTATAAGTTGAAAATGGTTCTTTCCTTCAATTTTAATATTTCCATCTTTATCCATTGTCAAAACACTAGCCTCTTCTCCTACATTAACTTCAAATTTTTCATCTGCTTGTGAAATTATTACTCCTTCTCCATTTAATTTAACTCCTGCTGTTCCTCTATCGGTAAGTGTGAGACTTCCTTCATTATCATTCATTACCATTCTATTACCACTACGTGTTAATATCGCTTTTATATCATTATCATCTGTCTTAAATGCTCCTGCACTTCCTCCTCCATTATACAAACTCCCTAACATATATGGTTTTTCTGCATTTCCTCCTTCAAATCCTATTAGTACTTCCTCTCCTTTTTCTGGTATAAAATGAAATCCTTTATCTCCTCCTGCATGCGGTGCCACAACACGTATCCAAGGTGTGACTCCTCCAAAATCTTTTTGCCAAGGAAACTGTACTTTTATTCTCCCTAAACCTTCTGGATCTGCATTATCTATTAATATAGCTGTTTGACTTTGACTTTTGGGGTATGCTTCTATATTTGTATTTGGGTATGCATCAAATTCTGCTGTTATTGCTTCGAATCTATTTTTATAATCTCCATTTTCATTATTACTATGTGTTACACTTACAATTCTATATCGTCCTCCTTCTACCATTACAATATTTCCTAACATTACTCCTGGGTTATCGCTAACTCCTGTTAGTTTCACCTGCTGTATTTCTATTGCTTTCTTTTGATTTTCTATGCTTTTGTCTAATCGTTGTTTTGATTTTGGGTCATTGAATAAATTATGCCATATTTTTGTTTCTTTTGTAAATATCTTATTGGCTTTATCATTTACAAATCCATTATAACCATTAACGCCTGCTGTCACTTCTTTTGCATCCTTTTCATGAACTTCATCTAATAAATAATCTTTGGTATAAAACTTATAATTATGTGATTTTGGTATTAAATTCAAGTGGTATTCTTTTAAATCAAACCCATAAGTTAAGGCTAATTCTTCTGTTTCTGGCTTTCCAAAAATTATTTTTTTTCCATTATAATAAAACCATTCCCCATATTGTGCCGCTAAACGACTAGCATACGCATAGCAACTTTCATGATGTTGTACGGAATAATGAATAGAGTCATCATTTATTGGGTCTATTTGTATTTCTAATTTTGATTTATCATATTCTCTAAACGTCTTTTCAATAATTTCAGAAATGGACATATCGTTATATGATTCATAATGTGGTCCATCATCTGCTAAAAACGTTGGGCTTTGTGCTTTTATCACTACAGTATCTCCTGTACCTTGTGTATATCCTTTTACACTTTTAACTTGTGTTACTACTCCTTTAAATTCTAATTTCTTATATCCTGAAAAACCATCTAATGATGCTATTTCCATTGTAAGAGTTTCTCCTAAAAAATTTTTACTCTCCGCAGCTAATTCTGTTGATAACTTTTCTAGAACATCCATTCTGCATACTATCTCAAAGATATGATGTGAATCTATTTGCTGTTGTAAAATAATTCTTTGAAATGCGGTTATCTCAGTTCCTCCAATAAATATTTTTGTGGTTGATTGTAATGCCATAGCCTACGATTTAAATTAATAATATTGATTTGCAATTAGCTTTATTAATTGCTAATATAAAACATTTTTTTAAAAAACTATTTTTAATTTTTATTGTTTTTTTTAGAAAATACATTTCTACAAAAATAATTATAAAAAATTAACTATAAAAGGGGGATTTTTCCCTTTTTTAATATTTATTGTTAATTAGTTCTACAACTAATAAAAAAAATGTCTTATTCCAAATTCAATCGCTCTTGCTCTACCTTTTCTGCTAATCTTTTTGTAATTATTGGTCTTATTATTGTTTTCCTTGGTTTTGTTTTTACAAATGGATATAATTCCAAATCCGATTTCATTTTATCTTTTTTATTTGGATATTTATTTGTTCCTAATAATACTAATGTTCCATTGTCAAATTGTTCTTGTTCTTTTTTCGCCGACTCCTCAATTTTTCTTTGGATTGTTCCTTCTTTCAGTTGTTTCAAAAAACCTCCATTTTTTTCTATTCCTTTGAATAGTTCTAGTGATTTTTCTGCTATTTCGTAAGTTAATTGTTCAATATAATAAGATCCTTTAGCTATTTCCTTATTATTTTTAAAATAACTTTCTTCTGTTAATACTAGTAATTGATTTCTAGCTATTCTTGCTCCAAACTCATTTGATTTATGATAAATAACATCATAAGCCATATTGCTAACGATATCTGCTCCTCCAATAATTGCGCTCATACATTCTGTTGTTGTACGCAACATATTTACATTATAATCGTAAATTGTTTTATTCCTTTTTGTTGGTTCTACTATTATTTTTGGTTGTACACTTATTTTATATTCTTTTACTAATTTTTGAAATAAATATCGAAATGCTCTAATCTTTGCTATTTCAAAAAAGTAATTACTTCCTACTGAGAATGTAATGTGAATTTCTGTTTTATCTTTTATAAAAGATTCATTTAAATATTCATTTATATGTGCTAATGTGTATGTTATTTGTTGTACTATATTTGCTCCTGCATTTTGGTACAAACTTGTATTTACTCCAATAAATGTTTCTGATTTATTTTTATTTATTAGTCTTTTTATTTTTTTAAAATCTTCTGATTCTGTATCATACCAATTTCCTGTTTTTGTAAAATTATTAATTATATCTATTACTAATTTTATATTGTATTTTCCTTTTGAAAAAGAAATAACTTCTTGGATAAAATCAACTTCTAAAAAGTCGCAAACAAGAATTATTTTTACTGCATTTATTCCATTTAATAATGTTTTATAGTCGAATGTTTTTGTTGCTATAAATCGTATTGTTGTTGCGCCTTTTTGTAATACTTCTTTTGCTATTCCATTTGCTTTTTTTTCATTATCTACAAATATAGTTTGGCAAATTTCTGTTTCTTCTGCTACTCTTGGAATTTCTAGTTTTTTATACGCATCACTATGATAAAAGGGTTTTATTATTATCCCTTCATTTGTTTGTGCCAATAAAGTTTTATTATAATCCGCTCCTTTTAAATCTACTTGGATTTTTTGCTTCCATGCTTTGGCTGTTACTGGATTGAATTCTGAAAATATTTTTTCCAACTTTAATGTTTTATATTTTAGGTAATATAGGATTCTTAGTCCTCTTTAATGGTATCAAACTCTATTAAATAGATTTCTTCCTTTTTTCGTTTCATTTTATACTTTTCTCTCGCAAATTTTTCTAATGTTTTTGGATTTTTTAAATCCTCTATCATTTTTTTATCTTTTTTTATTTCTTTTTTATAATAGTTCGTTTCTGATTCTAATTTTTCTAGTTCTTTGTCTAGCTCTCTATGCGTTAAATAGGAGTTCTCATCAAAAAATAGCATCCATACAATGAAAGCAACCAATATTGCCAACATTATTTTATGCATTCTATTTAATTTTTTAAACATGTAACTATGCTAGTTTTTCATTTATTACCGTTCTAACTATATCTATTGCTACAGTATTATACTTATCATTTGGTATTATGATATCTGCAAAATTCTTTGTTGGCTCTATAAACTGTTGATGCATTGGTTTAAGTGTTTTTTGATACCTATTCAATACTTCATCTAAATCTCTTCCTCTTTCTTTTATATCTCTACGCATTCTTCTAATTAACCGCTCATCTGCATCTGCATGTACAAATATTTTTATATCAAATAAATCTAACAATTGTTTATTGTTAAATATTAATATTCCTTCTACTATAATTACTTTGCGTGGATGCGTTTTTATGGTATCTTTTGTTCTGTTATGCGATACAAAGGAATAGATTGGCTGTTCTATCACTTTCTTTTTTTTTAATTGTTTAAGGTGCTTTACCAACAATTCAAAATCAATTGATGCTGGATGGTCAAAATTAATTTTTGTTCGTTGATCATACGTTAAATCATCCGTTGCATTATAGTATGAATCTTGTGATATTACACATACTTCTTCTGCTGAAATTTCATTTAATATTTGATTTACCACTGTTGTTTTTCCTGACCCAGTACCGCCTGCAATTCCAATAATTAACATATTTTCTTAAATTTATTTCTGCCACAAAGTTACTAAAAAAATAGACCTATTCTCTTATAGATTTGTGGACTTTTATACATTCCCTAATTAATTAATATATCTCGTGTCATTTCCACCATCAACTGTAAATATATTGGTGGTACTCAAACTACATATTAAACTTCTTCAAATTTAATTCCTAATTTTTTTTCTATATCATAAATTTGCTGCATTTCGCTATGTGCTAATAATGCTATTGAAAAACCAGTTTTCCCAGCACGTGCTGTTCTACCGCTACGGTGTGTGTAATACTCCATTTTTTCTGGTAATTGATGGTGTATTATAAAACCTAAGCCTTGTACATCAATCCCTCTTGCAGATACATCGGTTGATACCATATATTGTATGTTTTCCTTCTTAAATGCTCGCATTACTTTGTCACGCTCTTTCTGTTGCATATCGCCTTCTAATGCTCCTACTGAGAATCCTTCTTCTCGCAATTCATTTGCTAATTTTTGTGTACCTAACTTTGTTCTACAAAATATAATACCTCGCTCTTCTCCTTTACTTTCTAACAAATCAATTAAAACGTCTAGTTTTTTTGCTACAGTTGTTAGTTTATATTGGTGTGTAATATTTGCATTAACCAAAGAATTCTTATTTACTTCTACCCTAGCAATATCGCCTTTCATATAGGTTGTAACTATGCGTTGTATTTCTTCTGGAAATGTTGCCGAAAACAACCATGTTTTTCTGCTACCACTTGTATATTCTAGGATCTTGTTAAGTTCTTGTTTAAAACCCATACTTAACATCTCATCTGCTTCATCTAGCACTATTGTATCTATATTTCGTAAATTAATGGATTTGCGTTCTATTAAATCAATTAACCGACCTGGTGTTGCAACAATAACATGGGTTGGTCTTTTTAAATTACTGATTTGTCTATCTATTTTTTCCCCACCAAATACAGCCTCTACAAAAATTTTATCATCAACATATTTTGTGAATTTGAATAACTGCTTTTTTATTTGCTGTACCAATTCTCGTGTTGGGGATAATATTAATGCTTGCACTAATGGTTGGCTTGCATCTATTTGATGTAATACTGGCAAGCCAAATGCAGCAGTTTTACCTGTTCCTGTTTGCGCTAAACCAATAAAATCTGTTTTCTCATTTAATAATACTGGTATGGTTTGTTCTTGTATTTCTGTTGGTGTTTTTATACCCAATTCTGCTAAGCCTTCAATAAAATCTTTGCGAATCCCTAATTGATTAAATGTCATTTTTATAATGTGTATTTATTTTTTAATGTATTAGTTTATTTGATAAAACAATTCTATAAACATTTTTTGCAAAGATATGTTATTAATTTTTGAATGCGGTTTAGAACTTAGCTATTTAAACAGCACTTTTTATATTTTTTACCACTGCCACAAGTACAAGGATCATTTCTTCCAACTTTTTTTGGTTTTACAATAGTTGAATAGATAAAATCATTAAATTCTTTAGTTTCATCAGATTTGTCATAATCATCTCTAGAACTAAAAAATTTAAGTAAATCACTGTATAATTCAAAAATGGAGTTAACTTTTCTTAGATTATCTAGACCTGAAGAATTAATTTCTTTTTGAATAACAGGATAATCACCATGTATTGTTACATCTACATAATTTTTATCAAATAGTTGTTTTATTAATGGTAATAATGTTACCGAACGCATTTCTGTTAAATCACTAACTATAAAGCCAATTAAAGTGCTATCAATAATATTATCGTCTATAGATGCGTTTAAATAAACTGTCAAGATATTTTCTGCCCATTTTTCAACTTCTTTCTTAGGAAGAACTGCATGGTAATACATTTGAACTACAGCATCATTAATAGCAGATTTTGCAAAAGTATTTAAACCTTTGGTTAACATAAAATCGGTTAATAAATCTAAATTATTATTACCTAATGTGAATATCACTTCCCATACATGTTCTGTCAACATATCGCTTAGAAATACTTCTATATATTCATCGTCTTGTTTTAAAACTTCTAAAACAACTGGTAAACTAGCTGTAGATTTTAATTCTTTTAATAAAAATAAAGTATGTAGAACAAAGAAAGATCCTCCTTCAGTATAATTGTTTTCATACTCATTTATATAAAAAGAAGCTTTTTTAACACTATCAATTAACACATTTTCTAAATCTTCAATTAATGTCTTTCTAGGTAAAGCGAGAAGATCATCTAAAAAAAATTTTTCATTAATATCGTAACCTTTTTTATATAAATAATCAATTTCTTTATGATTGAATTTTGTGTTTTTCATTGTAGATTTGTATATATTCTTATAATTATTTTCAACTTTTATTCTTAATTCTTCTTCTTTTTTAAACCGATCTAATGCGGCATTATTTATATGAGAAAATAGTATTCTATTTGCTTGATCATATTTTTCAAGTCCTTCATCTAAATCTTTTAATATTTCTAGCCGAATTTTTGCCTGATCAAAATCATTAATTCCTGAAAAGTATTTTATTGTGGTTAATAAAAAAGAAAGCACTTCGTTAATATGAAAAATGGTTCGGTTAGGGTACAAATCTTGTAATAACATAGATTTCCCAAGGATTTCTGCCATTTTTTCATAATCTTCTTTAATATAAAATTTTGTTGCTAAATTTATTTTACCAAACAAATAATTGGGGTGTTCTTTTACAATCCAATGCGTCATTTCAAAAGCTTTTTGAATGTTATTGCTATTGGCATAAACTGTAGAAAGATGGTTTTTTAGTTGCGGATTTTTAGGATTTTTCTCAATTAAATCATGCAATTCATCAATAATGGAAACATCGCCTTTTATAGCTTTAGCTAAAATAGGTGCTAATTTATCTTTTAAAGAAGGGGTTAAGTAATGTTCTTTATCAAATAAATTATCATCATCTGTTATTTCATAATTAATAAAGTTTATTTTACTACTCATAATTTATTTTTTTATTTAAGACAAATATAATTCATTTTTCACCCATTATTTAGTATTAAATCTTAATTTTGAAATTAATTTTTTAATCATTCCATTTTTAATTGTTTAATCAAATAATGAAAGTCTGTATTGCCGAAAAACCAAGTGTTGCACGTGAAATTGCCAAAATATTAGGAGCAAATACGAAACGTGATGGTTATTTTGAAGGTAATGGTTATGCGGTTACCTACACTTTTGGACATTTATGCACTTTATTTGAACCACACGATTACAAACCGTATTGGAAAAGTTGGGATTTGAATAATTTACCTATGTTACCAGAAAGATTTCAAACAAAAGTAGGTAAAAACGATGGCATTAAAAAACAGTTCCATATTGTAAAGAGTTTATTTGATAAAGCCGAAGTTGTTATAAACTGTGGTGATGCTGGTCAAGAAGGAGAACTTATACAGCGTTGGGTTATAAATCAGGCAGGTTATAAAGGCGAAGTTCAACGTTTGTGGATTTCATCACTAACAACCGAAGCAATTAAAGATGGTTTTAATAATTTAAAGCCTGCAAGTGATTATGATAGTTTATTTTATGCAGGTTTTTCAAGAGCAATTGGCGATTGGCTTTTGGGTATGAATGCCACACGATTATATACGGTTAAACATGGCGGTTACAAACAAGTTTTATCGGTTGGTAGAGTGCAAACTCCTACTTTAGCAATGTTGGTAAATAGATATAAAGAAATTATAAATTTTGTACCTAAACCTTTTTGGGAATTGCAAACCCTTTACAGAGAAACATTATTCCATTGTGAAGAAGGTCGTTTTCAAAATAAAGAAGATGGAGAAAAATTAGCTGCAAAAGTAAAAGAAAGTGATTTTGAAATTGTATCGGTTACAAAGAAAAAAGGAAAAGAATATGCTCCTAAATTGTTTGATTTAACAGGATTACAGGTTTATTGCAATACAAAATTTGGCTTTACAGCCGATGAAACCTTAAAGATGGTTCAGAAATTATATGAACAGAAAGTAGTTACTTATCCTAGAGTGGATACTACTTTTTTACCAAACGATGTATATCCAAAAGTAAAAGGGATTTTATCTAATTTAAAAAAATATGCACTTTTAACAGCTCCATTATTAAATAAAAAGATAAAAAAATCTACAAAAGTTTTTAACGATAAAAAAGTAACTGATCACCATGCAATTATCCCTACTGGTGTTGAAACTAACCTACAATACAATCAACAACGAGTTTACGATATAATTACTAAGCGTTTTATTGCGGTATTTTATGATGATTGTATTGTGTCAAACACTTCGGTTATTGGAAAGGCAAGTGATGTTACTTTTAGAACAACTGGTAAAGAAATTATTGAAAAAGCTTGGAAAATAGTCTTTGAAAAGCAAGAAAATAATGAAAAAAGAGAAGAGAATAAAGACGCCAATCAAGCAAAAATTTTACCAACTTTTGTAAAAGGAGAAAAAGGCACTCATGAACCTTCCTTTTTAGAAAAAGAAACGAAAGCTCCTAAATATTATACCGAAGCAACTCTTTTACGAGCAATGGAAACTGCTGGAAAACAAGTTGACGATGATGATTTAAGAGATTTAATGAAAGAAAATGGTATTGGTAGACCTTCTACTAGAGCAAATATTATTGAAACACTTTTTAGGCGCAAATATGTAGAGCGTAAAAAGAAACAACTTTTACCTACTGAGACAGGTGTAAAATTGATTGATACCATTCAAAATGATTTATTAAAATCGGCTGAATTAACAGGACGATGGGAAAAACAATTGAAAGAGATTGAAAAAGGTACTTTTAATGCTGGGACTTTTATCAAAAACATGAAAAAAATGGTAGATCAATTGGTTTACGAAGTAAGAAGTGAAAAGGTTAGAGCAAATATTTCTGCTCAGTCAGAGCTAAGAGACAAGAAGCAAGATATCAGAAATAAGAAACAAGGTAATAAAACAAAGAAAGGTGTTGTACAGCAGGTTTGCCCTAAATGCAAAAAAGGAAATCTTTTAAAAGGTAAAACCGCTTATGGTTGTAGTGCTTTTAAAAATGGTTGTGATTTTAGATTACCTTTCTTATTTATGCATAAAAAAATATCGGATAATCAATTTATTAGATTAATAAATAAAGGTAGTACCGTTAATCTAAAAGGTTTTAAATCTAATAATGGTAAAGTAGATGGTTCTGTTACTTTTGATGCAGATTTTAAATTAGTTTTAAAAACGAAAAGCAATACTACAAATAATAGTATTCGTTGTCCAAAATGTAAGTCTGGTACTATTATTAAAGGTAAAACCGCTTATGGTTGTAGTACCTATAAATCTGGTTGTGATTTTAGATATAGTTTTGACGCTATCAGGCTTAAAGCAAATGGAATGCCTTTAACTAAAGAACTTGTAACTAAAATTTTAAGTGATTTTTAAATAGTTAGGTATTACACAGACAATTATTGTTTCTTTAAATGCGTGGTATAATTTCGCCATTTTTCGAGACATGCTTTAATATCTTCTGGTATTTCAGAATTAAATTGCATGAACTTATTTGTTGTTGGGTGTATAAACCCTAATGTTTTTGCGTGTAATGCTTGCCTTGATAAAACTTTAAAACAATTATCTACAAATTGCTTGTATTTTGTAAATGTTGTTCCTTTTAATATTTGATCTCCACCATAACGTTCATCATTAAATAAAGTATGTCCAATATATTTAAAATGTGCTCTTATCTGGTGTGTTCTTCCTGTTTCTAACTTACATTCTACTAAGGTAACATAACTAAAACGTTCTACTACTTTATAATGTGTTACTGCATGTTTTCCGAATTCTCCATCAGCAAATACAGTCATTTGCAATCTATTTTTTAAACTCCTACCAATATGTCCTGTTATTGTTCCTTCATCTTCCGCTACATTTCCCCATACTAAGGCATAATACAGTCGTTCTGTTGTTTTTTCAAAAAACTGTAATGCTAACTTAGTCATTGCATTTTCATTTTTTGCTACTACCAATAATCCACTTGTATCTTTATCTATTCGGTGTACTAATCCTGGTCTTTCATTGGAATTTTTTGGTAAATTCTCTACATGGTGTATCAATCCGTTTACTAAGGTTCCACTATAATTACCATGCCCTGGATGTACTACCATTCCTGCTGCTTTGTTTACTACAATTACATCATCGTCTTCATAAACAATATCAATGGGTAAATCTTCGGCTACTAACAATCTTTCGTGTGGTGGATGTGCTAATACTACGCGTACTACATCGTATGGTTTGACCTTATAGTTAGATTTAACTACTGCGTCATTAACCAATACATTACCTGCTTTTATTGCTTGCTGTATTTTGTTTCGTGTTGCATTTTCAATAAAATTCATTAAAAATTTATCTACTCGCAATGGTTCTTGCCCTATTGCTGCTACAAACCGATGATGCTCATGTAATGCATCGTTTTCTTCTATTTCTTCTTTGGGAATACCTGGCATTACTCTTCTGTATCTTGTTTTTTTGCTACATAACCGCCTCTTCCATCTCCTAATATTAAATTAATTTTAGAATTTTTAGGAATCATGTCACCTTTTGATAATTTTTTACCTTTAAATCTTAATCCTCGCACTACATTCCGCCCTTTATCTGGGACATAAGAGAATGTTCCTATTTTAAATCCTAAGGATTTTAATTGCATTTCTACTTGGCGTTTCGTTTTACCTAATAGGCTTGGTAACTTTACTTTGCGATATCCTGATGGATTTAATGTGATATATATTTTACGATTTTCTTTTACAAACTCTCCAAATTCTGGATTTTGCTCAATTACTGTAAGTGGCGGATAGTCTGGATTAAAACTTGCTGTATCTTGTATTTTATAGGCTAAATCTGATTCTTCTAAAACTGCTTTCATCTTTAATATTGACATTTTAGATAAATCTGGTACTACTATTTTCTGACCATGATTGGTTGAAAAACTTAACCAAAACTTAAATATTATAACCAATAGGATAACTATTCCAAACATTTTTGCAAGTGCTATCAATAAAGATTTGTTAAACATAGATTTTGATTTATTAATTTGTGAATTCTATTTTTTTTTATAAAAAGCAAATATAGTCTTTTTAAAAATAATTAGTTTCTCTTTTTTTGTAAGTTTGTAACAATAAAAATATCCAGATGAAAAAAAATATTGCCGTTGTTATGGGTGGTTACTCCAAAGAAGTTGATATTTCGCTTAATAGCGGAAATGTTGTTGCTAATAATTTAGATTCTAATGTTTATAATATTTATAGAATTCATATTTTAAGTGATAAATGGGTTGCTGTTTTTAATAATACCGATTTTCCTATTGATAAAAATGATTTTTCTGTTTTTATTGATGGTAAAAAAATTGTTTTTGACTGTGTTTTTAATGCTATTCATGGTAATCCTGGTGAGAATGGTAGTCTTTTAGCTTATTTTGATTTATTAGGGATTAAGCATACTTCTGCTCCTTTTTATCAGATGGCTTTGACCTTTAATAAGCACGATACTATTAGTGTTTTAAGACAGTATGGTATTAAGGCTGCTAAATCTATTTATTTAACCAAAGGGGATTCATTTGATGTTGATTTTATTGCTCAAGAACTTAGTTTGCCTTGTTTTGTTAAAGCTAACAATGCTGGTTCTAGTTTTGGCGTTTCTAAAGTTTATAACAAAGAGAATTTAGCTAAAGCGATTAATTTTTCGTTTGCCGAAGATGATGAAGTACTTATTGAATCTTTTTTAAATGGTACCGAAGTTTCCGTTGGTGTTTATCAATTTGATGGTGATATTCATGTTTTACCAATGACCGAAATTGTTTCTGATAATGACTTTTTTGATTATGAAGCCAAATATTTAGGCAAATCGCAAGAGATTACTCCTGCTAGAATTACAGCAGATGAACATGAAAAACTACATAAAATTGCTAAGAAAGCCTATAAATCTTTAAATATGAGTGGTATGTCTCGCGCTGATTATATTTTTGTGGATGGAGAACCTCATTTTATTGAAATTAATACGGTTCCTGGTTTAGCTACCGAAAGTATTTTGCCGCAACAAATTAGAAAAGCAGGTTTTACACTTGGCGAGTTTTTTGGTATGGCAATTGAATCTGTAATGTGAGTTAATATTGAAGATTTAAAACAATACATGGATTTTATCAATTACAAATACTTTCTTTTAATTTTTATTGGCTTTGTTGCTGGTATTATTAACACAATTGCTGGTGGTGGTTCCCTCCTAACCTTACCCATGCTTATCTTTATGGGTTTACCTTCTTCTATTGCTAATGGTACTAATCGTATTGCTATTTTAATTCAGAATTTTTTTTCTACTGCTGGTTTTAAATCCAAAGGGATTCAGACTTTTCCTTTTAGTTTTTGGATGGGGATTTCTGCCTTATTTGGTGCTATTGTTGGTGCTTATTTAGGTGCGATTTATTTTAAAGATGAAATCTTTAATAAAATTCTTGCTGTTGTAATGATTCTTATTGTTATCTACATGATTTTTAAACCGAAAGCTTCCTTTACTGAATTTAGTGAGCGTATTTCTGGTAAGTTTTTTTGGTTTCAGATTATTGCTTTCTTTTTTATTGGTATTTATGGTGGTTTTATTCAGGCTGGTACAGGTATTTTTATCATTTTAGCTCTGAATAGTATTGGGCATATTTCACTTATTAAATCTAATGCCATTAAAGCTGTTGTGGTTATTTTATATACACTTTCTGCCTTAGCTATTTATGCCTATAATGATAAGATTGATTATGTTATGGGCTTTACTCTTGCTATTGGCAACGCTTCTGGTGCCTGGCTTGCTAGTAGATATTCTGTTAGCAAAGGTGATGGCTTGGTTCGTTGGTTTTTAATTATTATGGTTAGCATTATGGCTTTAAAATTATGGCTTCCTAATTTATTTAGTTTTACTTTTTAGTCTGTTGTTATTTTAATGGTTTGTTTATCGTATTTCCTGTTAAAGGTTTCTTTCTTCCGAAGTATCGGGATTACGCTCACTACGTCATTACGAGGAACCTGCAAGTGCAACGAAGTAATCTATTTGATGATTACTACTATCTTTTGACGGATTACTTCAGTTATGCTTCTGTAATACTCTCAAAAAAATGCACGACAGGATAAATATATACATAAACAAACATCAATGATCAACTAAAAAACTTAAATTAGTGGTCTAGTAATTGGGGAGTACTATAATAGTTATTTAGAAACTACCGATGTTGCTATTGTAGTAGGTGCAAATGATGTTGTAAATCCATCGGCATTAAAAGATCCAAACAGTAAAATTTATGGTATGCCTATTTTAGATTTATCAAAAACTAAAAATATGGTTGTCTTAAAAAGAAGTATGAATCCTGGATATGCAGGCATTCAAAATCCATTATTTTTTAAAGACAATACTAAAATGCTATTTGGTAATGCTAAAAAGACCTTAGAAATTATCTTAAGAAAATTGAAATATTTATAAACTCAACCAAAGCCAATAAAAGCCAATTACAATTGCAAATAAACCACCTGCAAAACGAATGCCTTTAAAGAAATTATAGTTATGTTGTTGTTTTGAGTATGATGCTATTTTACTAACTATTAAAGCATAAGCAGACATTGCTAAAATGGTACCAATTGCAAAACCTGTTACATAGTTTATACCATCCATTTTTGAAGAAAAACTTAATGCGGGTAACAATAAAAAAAAATGGGATACACCTGCTAACCCGTGTATAAAACCAATTCCAAAAGATGAAATTAAATTTTGTTTAATTACTTTTTTATGAGAATGATGGTGTGCATTATTATGATTGTGTTCGTGTTTATGAATATGTATATAAGTATCTTTTTCAGTATGAATATGTGGATGTTTATGTGTTTTTGATGTTTTAAAAATTCTATAAAATGCCCAAAATCCTATTCCTATTAAAACAATAGCAACCATTTGCTCACTATATTCTGAAATTTCTTTAATGGGAATGAAATTTTTAAATACTAAAAAGAGAACACCAACAAGTAGCATTCCAAGTAAATGCCCAAACCCCCAAGACAAACCAATTTTCCATGCTTTTCGTTTGGTTTCTATGACTAATGGTGTTACTGCTGCCAAATGATCTGGTCCTGAAATTACATGAAGCATAGAGGCAAGAATACCTGTAAATAATAAATGTATAGATAACATGTAAATATTTTCTGCAAGGTAATAAAAAAAAAACAATCTCATACCTAAGATTGCTTTCTTGCCAAATCAAACGCATTAAAACATCTTTAAATTCATTAAATTTCTAAAAAAACAACAGATTAAGTTTGTTTTTTCTTTCAAAATTACGTATACTTATCTAATTATAAACCTGAGTTCGACTAAGACTTCTATTTACAGAAAATGAAGAAATGGTGAGATTTGAAGAATAAATTTTAAGGAATAACCTGTTATTTCTTAAAATTTATTCAAAAAAAATTGCCTTTTATTTGTTTTCCCTTCGGGTTTGATTATTTTTTTCATAATCTCGCTAAATTTTTTTGAATTATCTAGATAATCCTTCTAAAATTCATCTTCGACTATAAAAAAAATAATCTAAACTGTAAACGAATTATTAGTCGAACTCAGGTTATAAGATAAATATAAATTCAGAAAACAAATCTTAATATTTTATAAATAAGAAATCGTGAACCTCATTCTTCGGTCGTGCCTACTTCGTAATGACGTTGATAATGACGTATTTTACATAAATATTCGCCATACTTGTGCTACTAAAAACGTTATTATAAAGCCTGCTATTACTGGCAATATGGATGCTACTACGGTCCATTTCACACTATTTGTTTCTTTGTATATGGTATAGATTGTTGTACTACACGGATTGTGTAATAAGCTAAATAACATTACGTTTACTGCGGTTAATAGAGTCCAACCGCCTGCTTTTAAAATATCGGCTGTTGCTGTTATGGAATCTAATTCAAACATTACGCCTACTCCTTCTCCTCCTGGTATGCCTGTTACCATTACTGTTAGCATTAATATGGTTGGTATTACTATTTCATTGGCTGGTATTGCTACTATATATGCTAATAATACTACTCCGTTTAAGCCTAATAAAAAACCAAAGCCATCTAAGGAGTGTACTGTCCATGCTGCGATACTCTCATTACCTATGTATAGGTTAGATATTAACCATATTACTGCTCCTGCTGGTGCTGCAAATACTATTGCTCGCCACAATACTATTAAAGTTCTATCTATTAATGATGTATATACGGTTTTCCAAAATACTGGTGGTCGGTATGGTGGTAATTCTAAATTAAATGTGGATACTTCTCCTTTTAAGACTGTTTTTGTCAATGCCCATGAAAAGAAAAACATAAAAAATATTCCTAATACTGCTATTCCTATTACTGCGGACAATGACGCGATACTTGAATAGGTTTGTGGTACTACTGCGCCTATAAATATGGTTGCTAATAATATTTGTGTTGGCCAGCGTCCATTACATAACGAGAAATTATTTGTTATGATTGCTATTAATCGTTCTCTTGGACTGTCTATTATTCTAGTTGCCACTACTCCTGCTGCATTACAACCAAAGCCCATACTCATTGTTAGTGCTTGCTTGCCATGTGCTCCTGATTTTTTGAATAATGTATCCATATTAAATGCTACTCTTGGTAAATATCCAAAGTCTTCTAATAATGTAAATAATGGAAAAAATATTGCCATTGGTGGTAACATTACTGCTATTACCCATGCAACTGCTAAATATACGCCGTCAAATAGAAATCCGTTTAGCCACCATGGTAAGCCCATATTTGCTCCTAAGTTTTTTAATACTGGATGAAATGTATCTAATAATATTTCTGCTAACATTGATGATGGATAGTTGGCTCCTATTATGGTTAGCCAAAGTACTACACCTAGTATAAATAGCATTATTGGAAAACCCCATATTCTGCTCGTTACTATTTTATCTATTTTTGCATCTATTCTAAATTTTGATTTGTTATTGCCTTTTGTTACTGCTCCTTCTACTATTTTTGATGCATCGGCATATATTCCTTCTGCTAAATTATCGTGAAGTTCATCTCCTATTTGCCATCGCAATTCTTTGGATAATGCTATTATTTCGTCTATTTTTTTCGTTTTCATTATGCTACTATTTCTCCTGTTTTTAAGGCTTCTATTATTTGTGTATCGCCTTCTAACATTCTAATTGCTATCCATCTACTATTTGTTATTGTTGGAAATTCTTTTTTTAATGCTGTACTTATTTCTTGTACTGCTTTTTCTATATTTTTTGGTATGTTTTTTATTTTGTGTGGCTTACATTGTATTTTGTTATTTGCTAGCTCACTTATTGTTTTTATTAATTCTGGTATTCCTTTTTGTGATCTTGCACTGGTTGGCACTACTGGTATGCCTAGGTCTTTTGCTAATATTCGTGTGTCTATTTTTATTTCGTTTCGTTCTGCTTCGTCCATTAAATTTAAGCACAATACTGCTTTGTTGGTTATCTCTAATATTTGCAGTACTAAATTCAAATTGCGTTCTAATCTACTTGCATCTACTACTATCACAGTTACGGTTGGTTTGCCGAATAGTATAAAATTTCGTGCCACTTCTTCATCTTCGGATGTGGATAGTAAGGAGTAGGTCCCTGGTAAATCTACCATCTTATATTTCTGCTGGTTGTATTCATATGCGCCTTCTGCTCTTCTTACTGTTTTTCCTGGCCAATTCCCTGTATGCTGTCGCAAGCCTGTTAACGCATTAAATACGGTACTTTTTCCTGTATTTGGATTTCCTGCTAATGCTATTACAAAATCTATTTTATCGGTTTTTATTCCTAATTTTTTTAAACCTTCTGGATTAAAATGTGCACATGCTTCGCATGCTGTTTTTGTATTTTTTTCCATTTTAATCCTTTTTTATTAATATTTTTATTGCTTGCTCTTTTCGTATTGCTATGGCTGTTCCTTTTATTAGATAGGCTTTGGGGTCGCCTAGCGGGTTTAATAGGTCTATTGCTATTGTTGCTCCTTTTACAAAGCCTAAGTCTAATAGTCGTCTTCTATTCTCTCCTCTACTTTCTTTTGATATGCCTATTATTTTTGCTGTTTCGTGTTCTTTTAAGCTTGTTAGTCGTGCTATGTTTTCTTCGTTTTTTTCTTTTTTTTCTAGTGCTAATATTGTTATGTTTCCTGCTACTATTGGTGCTAGCACAAATTTTTCTCCTTCGGAATGCATCACTATCCGTGTGCTATTACTTTCTATTACTCTTACTACGGAATTGATATGTATGTTTTCTGCCAGTATTTGTTTGTATATTATTTCTGGCTCGTCTTCGATATGTATTATTCTCCCCATTGTTCCTTCTGCTATGTTTGATAATGGTGTTCCTTTTTTTATTGGCATTTTTCCCGTTGTTGTTGGTATTGGGTCGCCATGTGGGTCAAATTTTGGATTTCCTAATAATGTTGCTAGTTTTTCTGCTTCTTCTTCTGTTATCTCATGTTCTTTTCTTTCTGCTCTTTCGTGCCATTCTTCTTTATGATATCCTGTTTTTTCGGATAGGTATTTTTCCCACAGTCTATGTGCTCTTATTATACGCAATGCGTATTCATTTCCTGTACTTGTTAGTTTTATTATATCGCCTTCTAATTGTATTAATTCACTTGCCATCATTTTTTTGATGCTTTCTATTAGTAAGTCATTTGGGTATTTTAATGCGTTTGTTATGTCGTTTATTGTTAATGTATTATTTGATGTTTGATTGTGATATAATAGTTTTAATATATCTTCTATGGCGGTTTTGTTATTTGCTCTTTTCGATTTTCTTATTAAGTTATACCACCCTTTTTTTGGTCTAAATACGAAATACATTAGTATACTTATCCCTATGAATATAAGCAATGCTATTGTTGGGTTATATTTCATTTTATTTTTTTTAGATATAGATTTTTTGATACATTTTCTGAGATATTAAACGTTTTTTTGTTTATTTCTATAGTTAATGATTTATCAAACGCTTCTTTGTGTTTTACTTTTATTTTACTGCCTATTGCTATTTTTTTATTTGTTAGATATTTTAGAAATGTATCTGATGCATTTTTTACTTCTACAAATATTCCTTCTTGGTTATTTTTTAGGTTTGACAAGCTTTCGGTTTTTGTTATTTTAATTTCTCCTTTTTCGTTTGGTATTGGGTCTCCGTGTGGGTCTGTTGTTGGGTAGTTTAAATATTTATCTAATCTATTGGTTAGTTTTTTGGATTGTATGTGTTCTAACTGTTCTGCAATTTCATGTACTTCATCCCATTTAAAGTTTAGTTTTTCTACCAAAAATGTTTCCCATAGTCTGTGTTTTCTTATTACGGATAATGCAATCCTTTTCCCTTTATTATTGAGTTTTACTCCTTTGTATTTTTGATATATCAGTAATTTTTTTTTTGCTAGTTTCTTAAGCATATCTGTTACTGATGATGCTTTTGTCTCTATTTTTTCTGCTATTAAATTGGTGTTTATTTCTGTTTTATTTTCTTGTTCTAATACATATATCTCTTTTAAATAATTCTCTTCTGATTTAGTAAACATAAACTTTATTTTTTTGCAAAGATAATTTATTTTTTAGACATGTCTAAATATATTTTATAATGATGTAAGACTACTGTACTGAAAGACTTAAGATGTAAGATTATTGCTGGATTATTTAAGTTTTTTAGATTTCTTTTATTTCTTTTATTTTTTATGCTATATAAAATTGCTTCTTATTGTGTAGGAGTTGTGGTCAGAGATGCTTTTTTAGTAAATATAAACGCCACTCATTACAAAACGGATGGTATCAGGGCTTTTATTAATGGTGTAGTAAATGATATTATTATCTCCGTTTCCTTGCTTTGTATATTCTTTTCTTGTTAACCTGAGCAATTTGTTCGGAATAAATACCAGTGTGTTCTAATGCAAATAAAGTGTTTTCTTCTTTGTAAGTATTATTGTTTCTAACCCATTTCATTAATTGATTAAATCCTTTTTTTGTGTTTTCAAAAGCTCTATAAGCTTGATTACTGTGACTACGAACATCAAATGTTAATTTACTGATGTCAATGCCAATTGTTTGTTTAATTTTTATATTTTTTTTTTAGTAAAAATGCTTACTTTGACTACAACCTTTATTAGGTCAATACTAAAATTCTATTTGGTCCTTTGTAACCTAAATTAAAGAGTGAGGACTAATAC
>Ga0256840_1000525_pt1 | contig 39110 bp, 43 predicted proteins | sample 355202metaG_FD_185969 | JGI IMG/M metagenome (GOLD analysis project Ga0256840, IMG submission 185969) | Hydrothermal vent microbial communities from Mid Atlantic Ridge, Atlantic Ocean - 355-202 | ecosystem: Environmental > Aquatic > Marine > Hydrothermal vents | place: Atlantic Ocean: Mid...
TTATGCTTGGCGGCTATAGCGAGTTGGACCCACCTGATCCCATCCCGAACTCAGAAGTGAAACGACTTAGCGCCGATGGTAGTGTGGGAGTTCCCATGTGAGAGTAGGTCACTGCCAGGCTTTTATACAAAAATAAGCTCAACCCTTTTGGGGTTGAGCTTTTTTTTATTCAAAGATTGGTACTGATTTTACCCGAGCATGGCAACAGCCCATTAAGGTAATTATGTTGAAGATTTTCTAAGACTGTGTAATAATGTGTTTGACCTTTGCATTTGTATGGCTCCAGGTGGAGTACATACACTAAGAATGAAAGGCATGATAATTTGAGGTATTAAAAATGACTACATTAAGTCTAAAAGGTACTAGTGCGCCTAAAGCTACTGAAACAACTCTTTCTTATAATTCACTTCGTAATATTTCTAGCCCTGATGATTTCGTTTCGGGCAGAAAAGTTCTATGTGGACATATGTCAGCAAGAGACATATTAGATATTAATACACATGAAAATGTTAGAGCATATCTACTTGATATTGAGGGAAAAAAGAAAGTTCCAACTGCTGTTCACCGAGCAATTAAAAATACTTTAGAAAATGATCCTGAGAAATTTTCAGTATTAAATGGTGGTATTACAATAGTAGCTGAAAACTATTCTGTTAATGAAAAAACACGTGAACTGACTTTAGTCAATGCTAGCATTATCAATGGTGCTCAAACCCAAGGCATCCTTCGAGACTATTTAGAATCACTTGCTAACCCTGAAGATTTTCCAGATGTTCATGTGACTTATGAACTTATAATTACAAGCGATGAAGCATTAATTGCGGAAGTTTCTATCGCTCGTAATTTTCAGAACGATGTTAAGCTTCTTTCTATTTCAGGAAAATTAGGAATTTTTGATGACTTGAAGATCTCCATTGAAAAAGGTCTAGACGGTAAACAATTACGGTTATCTGAATCGGATGCTCCTGATGAAACTATGGATACGGAAAAGTTACTACAAGTCATTACGGCTCTTATTCCAGAAATATTATGGACTGATCTCAAGCGCGGAGATTTATCAAATAAAGCATATGCTTATAACCAAAAAGCTAAATGTTTGAAGCAATTTACGGAACTGAAAAAGAATGTAGATCAAGAGCCTTCTAATGAACTTTACAGCGATGTGTACCAGTTTTTTATTGATATTGCACCTCAGGCATGGAAATTGTATCAAAAGTGGAAAATCCATCCACATTTTAAAGGCACAGGGATTAGGGCTATTCAAAGGGATGGTAAAGAGATAATTGATGTGCCAGATGGTATTATCTTCCCAATACTTGCTGCTTTAGCACAGTTTATTGTAAAGGAAAATAATATTTGGATCTTAAAAACTCCTGATATATTTGAAGATCAAGATCTCATTAATGCTGCAAAGTCTGCGTATAAAGATGTAGCAAACCATAAACCATATGTAATGGGGCGATCAAAAGCATCATATTCATCTTTAATACAATTGACTTCTATATATAACCGTTTAAGTAATAGCTAATAATTCGTAGGTGAAATATAAAGGTGGTGTGCCTTTTTGGAGGTACATCACCTTCATCCATAATGCGTCCAAAGCCGAAGCACCCGAACCACATGCTCAACTTCATAAACCTCATAAACAAGTCGATGCTGAATATTAATCCTTCTGGAATAAGCCCCTGCTAAATCGCCAATCAATTTTTCATAAGGTGGTGGATTTTGATAAGGATCATTTTCAATGATATCAAGAAGCAGTAGAGCTTTATTTTTTAATTTTGCAGAAGCCAGCTTTTTGGCATCTTTTTGAGCTTGTTTAGTATAAACCAGTTCCCATGTCACCACTCAAGTTCCTTAGAACTTTCTGATAAATCTTCATTCATTCCATCTCGAATAGACTCTCTCATACCAGGTATGGAGAGGAGATACATGGTTTCAGAAATTGCATTCCAATCTTCTTCAGAAACTAACACAGCGTTTGATCTTTTTCCGGTAATGATAATGGGTTTATGTGTGCTTGCTGTTTCGTCTATTAGCGTATAAAGCTTTGATCGTGCTTCGGTTACATTAAATGTCGTCATATTGGTTACCTCGTCAGGAAATAATACGGGATAACGTACGTAAAAACAAGTTTAGATTATCCGGCACAAGGATAAGCCATCTCCAGCTCCTTAAAAACAGTCTCAATAGCCTGATTAGCACTAATTAATTCATCGGTATGATTTTTATTCAAATATTCAATAAAGGTATTAGTTGTCATCAGCGGTGCATTACAAAACACTTCATTTGTACCTTCAATTTCGCCAGATTGTATTTTTTTCTGATAATCAGCCAATCTAAATGCCATTTCTGAAATCCATGATAGTTGCTGCATTTGATTGGCGACATCAATTTGAAAATGCGCTTCGATATAGTCTTCTTCTGCATAGCTGTAAGCAGAAAATAATAAAGCGCTTAGCGCAATTAGACCAATGGTTATTTTGTTATTAAAGATCATTGTCGGTCTCCAAAAAATTCTACTATAAGCTTATTCGGCACAAGGATATGCTGCTTCTAATTCTTTAAATATGGTCTTAAGGGCTTGATCATCTGTAATGAGCTCATCGGTATGGTTTTTGTTTAAATAACCTCGAATGAGATCTGAGTCGATGACGGGTACATCACAAAAAACTTCATTTTTACCCTGAATCTCGCCAGATTGTAATTTTTGCTGGTAATCAGACAATTTATAGGCAACTTGGAAACACCATACTAAGGCTTCGTTTTCATCTTTTTCTTCAAGCTGAAATAAAACCTCTGGTAAAGAGTCTCTTGCAAAGGTGTGTAATGGAGCGACCATAATAAATAGTGCTAGTGTGAACATTTTCATTATGTATTAGTCTCGTTAATTTTCTCTAAAAATAGTTCAGCATCATTAGATTGAGCCATATCGAGTATCGATATTATATTATCGGGTAATTTATTGAGTTCTGTTTCATTAATGATCTGTTTAACTTCTAGTAGTGCGTTGGGATGCATGCTGAAATGTTGTAGGCCCATAGCCAGTAATAGTCGAGTAAATTTCGGGTCGCCAGCCATTTCGCCACACATTGAGACGGGGACATTATGTTTTCTGCCTGCTTCTATGGTCATATTTATCAGTTTTAATACGGCTGGGTGCAGTGGATCATAAAGGTAGTTCACTTGATCATCAATACGATCGACAGCGAGCGTATATTGTATTAAATCATTGGTTCCAATTGATAAAAAGTCTACTTTTTGGGCAAACATTTCAGCGCAGATGGCACTAGCCGGGATTTCTATCATGACGCCTGATTCAATATGACGATCGTATGCAAGTTCTTCTTTATCAAGTTCATCTTTGCACATGTCTAACATTCGCTGGGCTTGTGTAAGTTCTTGCATGCCAGAAATCATTGGAAACATGATTTTTATTTTTCCGAATGCCGAGGCGCGTAGAATTGCACGTAGTTGTGTACGGAACATAGCCGGATGGTTCAGGCATAGACGAATAGCACGTAAACCTAGTGCAGGATTAATGGCTGTTTGACTTTGATTACGACCACCATCCACTGTTTTATCTGCTCCTAGGTCAAATGTTCTAATAGTGACAGCTTGGTTGTTCATGCCTTCAACTACATCACGGTAGGCGGCTAATTGTTCTTCCTCTTCTGGTGGTGATATGCGGTTCATATAGAGAAATTCTGTGCGATATAAACCAATACCATGAGCACCGGCATTGCTGATGAGATTGATGTCTTCAGATTGTTCAGCATTGGCGAGTAAGGTAATTGTTTTACCATCACGTGTTTGCGTGGGTTGAGATTTGTAGCGTCCTAGCTCGGCGATATGGGTGGCGAACGCTTCTCGACTATATTGATATTCTGCGATGGTTGCTTGACTGGCGTTGGCGATCAGAATGCCATTTTCACCATCAATAATAAGCAGTTCATTATCTTGAATATAACGTCGAACAGATTTCACACCGACGATAGCGGGAATGCCTAAACTACGGGCTAGAATAGTGGTGTGTGAGGTGGCTCCACCATGTTCAGTCACAAAGGCGGCAATGCCTTGATGTTGCATTAACATGGTATCAGCGGGTGTGAGGTCTTCTGCAATAATGATGTGGCCTTTTAGCCTGCCATCAGGAATTTCATGGTCAGGCACATCTTCATCGGCTAAAAAACGGTGAATGCGATCGACTACATGGTCAACATCATTGCGCCGAGTACGCAGATAGGGATCATCCATTTCGTTGAAGACATTGATGAGTGCATCGCGTTGTAATTGTAGCGCCCATTCAGCATTGCAACGACGCGTTCGAATCATATCAATAGGAACGGTAGTGAGTGATGAATCATTAAGCATTAATAAATGGGTATCAATGAAAGCTGCTACATCGGCAGGCGCATTGCCCGGAATGCTATCTCTAATAGTTCGGAGCTGTTCGCGAGCTTGTTCAGTGGCGTTGACTAGACGATCAACTTCTTGTTCTATACTGAAAGCAGGAATTAAATATTCACGAATATCAGGCTGGTTGTGAAACAGTATATGCGCGCGCCCGATAGCGATGCCACGCGATACGCCGATGCCTTGTAATTCGAGTGTCACTCGCCTTCACCGAAATAATCATTGATGAGTGCTTCAATAGCTTCCAATACTTTATTTTCATCTATACCATCGGCAGTGATCACAATTTCAGTATTTTTTGCAGCAGCGAGCATCATCATGCCCATTATGCTTTTACCATTCACGGTGCGACCATTTCGGCTGACTTTTATATCGGCTTCAAATTCAGATGCCGTGGTGACAAATTTAGCTGCAGCTCGGGCATGCAAGCCCAAATTGTTGATAATGGTGATAGTGCGTTCAATCATGTTGAGCAACCTGTCTGGTGGCAGCGAACCACACCTTCTTGCCCTCCACTGAGCGCTTTTTGTTCAAGATCATCTAGAGCTAGATTCGGATAATTTAATACGCGGATCAGCATAGGCAAGTTGAGGCCGGCTACGATACGTACATCATCACGATCAGAAACGACACATGCGATGTTGCTTGGTGTAGAGCCAAACATATCGGTCAAAATAAGAATACCGTTGCCTTGGTCTAATTCGGTCAGTATTTGGTCTAATTTAACTTGAACGGTATCCGGTTGATCGTCGATTTCAATTGACAGCACTTTGGTGGGCAATGGGCAGCATGACAGCATTTGTCGAGCGGTATTGATTAGCTCTGTACCGATTTGATTATGGGAAACTAATAAGATGCCTACGGCCATTGTGGTGCTCGGGATGATTGGCTCATTGTAATGTTTCCATTTGTGCTTGTTGACGCTGTTTAAGTATCGTGACAGCGGTATTATGTTTGGTTTGCATCGATAGCCAAGTAGTTATTCGATTGCTTATCGTTGCAGGATTATTGAGATCTAAGCTAAGCATGGGGAATGATTGCTCACAGATTATATAGTGCTCTTGCTCAATAGATAATGAACTTGGGGAGGCAAGGTTCTTTTGTAGGCGAATAACGTAATCAAGTTGAATCTCGGTTTGCCATGCGGTTGAATCGAAGTGCTCGGATAGCGAGATAAGACCAAGTTCACGCGTGTGTAGAAGTCCTGCCAATATGGGCGGGCAGTGACCGAGTATTAATTGTTGATGGTTGGCTTTGAAATCGACATAGTCATCGGCAATTAGGCCATGCCCTTGGTGCAAAAAATCAAGGGCGAGACTACTTTTCCCGATGCCTGCTTCGCCGATAATAAATACACCGTAGCCGGAAATATTTAATAACACGCCATGATGACTTTCAGAAAGTTGTTTATGGCATGTATATTTTGTCATTTGAGATCAGTCGTCATCGATCGCAAGTAATAAATCGAACATTTTATCGACATCGTCTGTTTCTCGTATTTTCTGGCAGATAGTCGGTTCGCGGAATGATGTGACTAAACTTGCTAAATGTTCAAGGTGGTTGTCACCATCATCTTCGGGCACTAATAGCGCAAAGATAATATCGACGCCTTTATTATCTGTGGCATCAAAATCAACAGGCCGATTGAGGGTGAGCATAGCGGCAATGGTATGTGTAATGCCAGGAACACGGGCGTGGGGTATAGCCACGCCCTTTCCTATTCCTGTACTGCCCAAGCGCTCTCGATCAAATAATGCATCAAATATGGCATCATCTGAAATAAGATCTGTATTAGCGGCCAACAGATGGCTAATAGTCTCGATAACCCGTTTTTTGCTCGTAGCAGTGCTATCTTGGCATTGGATGTTATCGGAATTGACGAGTAGAGCAGCGATTAACATGGTTTTCTTTAGCCTGCGTTGTGTTTCATATCGGCACCATCAGCTTGATGATGATTTTTAATTTTATCTTTATGTTTAATGATCTGACGATCCAGTTTGGACACTAAATGTTCAATAGCGGTATACATATTTTCATTTTCATCAGAAGCAAATAAATCTGCACCACTTGCATGCACTGTCGCTTCAGCCTTTTGGCGTTGTTTTTCAACCGACAAAATGACATGAACGTTCGTCATATGGTCAAAATGGCGCGTTAGTTTTTCAAACTTGCTATTTACATGGTCACGAAGACTGTCAGTAATTTCAATATGTTGTCCACTTAAGTTTAATTGCATAGTGTTTAGCTCCTAGGTTAATGGAAACTGGTTTAGACCAGTCGCTTTCGTTCATTGGACGGTGGGATCATTAAGGTCTCACGATATTTTGCAATAGTTCTGCGCGCGACATTAATGCCTTGGTCACCGATAATATCAGCAATTTTGCTATCACTGAGGGGTTTTCTTGGATTTTCTGCGATCACTATTTTTTTGATAATTGCACGAATAGCGGTGGCAGAACATTCTCCTCCTGAATCAGTACCAACATGACTTGAAAAGAAATATTTCAGTTCGAAGATACCGCGAGGGGTGTGGATGTATTTTCTTGTAGTGACACGTGAAATAGTTGATTCATGCATTTCAACTTCTTCGGCAATATCGTGTAACACAAGTGGGCGCATGGCTTCATCGCCATGGTCCAAGAATTCTCTTTGTCGTTCGACAATAGCTGTTGATACTTTTAATAATGTTTCGTTACGACTTTGTAGGCTTTTTAAAAACCAACGTGCCTCTTGTAGATTGTTTTTTAAGTAGACATTATCGGCGCTGTTATCAGCTCGCTTGATCATTTGGGCATAATGATCAGCCACTTGCAATCGAGGTGCATTATCTGGGTTAAGCGATAATTGCCATCTACCATGTATTTTCTGAGTATAGACATCAGGCACAATGTATTCAGTATTTTCTACTTGGATCTGACTGCCCGGCCGTGGATTGAGTAATTGAATCGTTCGAACAAGGTCGGTGAGTTGTTCTTCACTTATTTTGAGTGTACGTTTAATTTGTGCATAATCACGCTTGGCGAGCGTATCAAGATGATCTTCAATTAAAGTCGTTAATAGATCAATATTTTCTAAATCATTCGATTCATATTGCTTAAGCTGAATTAATAAACACTCTCGTAAATCACGGGCAGCAACGCCAACAGGATCAAAATGTTGGATCCGATGTAATACCGCTTCAATTTCACCAAGCTCAATATTATCAGGATCATTTTCATCCAGCTCTAAATCTGAACCTAAGCTGTGTTGAATATCTTCTAGTGTTGTTTTTAGGTAGCCGTCATCTTCAATTGAATCGATGATGATGGTTGCAATCGCACGTTCAGTGGCAGAAAAAGGTGTTAAACGAAGTTGCCATAACAAATGTTCTTGCAGTGAATCACTGCTACTGTCTTCATTATCGCGCTCGATGCCAGGCGTGCTTATTTGATTGGATGGCGCGGCTGGACCAGTAGGCTGTTCAAATGTATCTTCCCATTCACTGTCTGTAGGCAATTCAGCAGGAATGTCAGCATTTTCTATTTGGCTAGCATCAGGCGTTTCAGCAGCAATTTCTTGTTCTTCTGTTTTGTCTGTTGCGGCGTTGTCATTAAACTCAAAATCTTCCTCTACTTCGAGCAGAGGATTGGTTTCCATCACTTCTTGAATTTCAGCTTGTAGTTCGAGTGATGAAAGTTGCAACAAACGTATAGCTTGCTGTAATTGTGGGGTCATCGATAGGCTTTGGCCTACGCGTAGCTGTAACGATGGTTTCACTTGTGTTTCTGTTCGAGCAGTTTGATCATGGCTCTATCATAGCGCAAATATCATGCCATTGACTATATTTTCATTATTATTTTTAAAAAATGGGATTTTTGGCACATATTTTAGAATTTAAAATACTTTTGTAGCCGTTGATTTAAAGCTTAGATAAAGCGTGTCACCTAGGCTTAAACCTAGCTGTGATAACGATTCTTCACTGATAAGAACATGGAATATTTCACCGCAGTCTACGGTGAGTCTAATGGAATTAATTTCTTCAGCTATGAGGGTTAATCGACCATTAAAGCAATTGCGCATACTTGATTCTAAAGGCTGTTTAGAAATAATAATTTCATTTGGGTCGATGGCAATATTATGGGCATTTCCACTATTAGAAATGGTATGAATTTGAAGTTTTCCGGTATCAAAAATATGGTCATGCAAGTGACCGTTGAAAAGATTAAGAAGGGGGCTGAAAGTGACTTTTCCATTGACAAGATTAACGCTGTAATCAGCTAAGGCAAGACCTTGCAGGCGATTATGCGTTGAGAATATTACGGTTTTATTGTGTTGGCTGAGTTGCTGAATAATGACTTCAAGCTGTTGGTAATGGTGTTGGTCTAAGTGTGAGAAAGGTTCATCAAAGAGCAAAATATCAGCTTGGTAGACAATGGCGCGGGCGATAGCGACACGCTTTAATTCGCCACCTGATAATGTTGAAGTTGATTGATCCGCTAGATGTTCTACATTAACTTGCTTGAGTGCTGCTTGGGCTAGGTCTTTGCGAAACTTCGGCTTAATACCTTGTAACTTCAGTGCAAGCATAATATTGTCAATTACCGACCCTTTTAATAATAAAGGGTGCTGCGATACATAGCCTATCGATTGCCGTTGCTTTGTTGATAACGGAGATGAAGTTTGCTGCCCATTTAACAGAATTTCTCCTTTATCCGCTTGAGCTGTAAAGGCCAGCAAGTTAAGCAGGGTTGATTTTCCTGCACCATTATCACCGAGTAGGGCAATGCATTTATTTTGTGGCAACGATAAATTGGCAATATCGAGCACACATCGTTTTTTGTAGTGAACTTTAATATTGTGTAATTGATATGCATCGGTAGTCATCGCTGTAACCACGATAAGATAAAGTTAACTAAAAAGGCGATAACTAACAATAATAAGCCTAGTGCTAGGCCCGTTTCAAATTCGCCTTTGCTTGTTTCAAGTGCAATAGCGGTGGTCATCGTGCGGGTGAAACCTTCAATATTGCCGCCAAGCATCATGGCGGCACCGACTTCGCCGATGGCTCGCCCAAAACCAGTAATAATAGCTGCAAGAATGGCAAAGCGCATTTGTTTAGCCACTTGAATAGCTAAGGAAATAGGTTTAGCACCCAAGCTCATTAATGTTGGCACTAGACGGGGATCAGCCGATGTTACCGCAGAAATGGTTAAGTTGGTCATAATTGGAAAGATCAATAATGCTTCAGCAATAATGACGGCCGTTGGGGTGTAGAGTAGTTCAAAGTGGCCAAGCGGCCCTAAGCGACTAAATAAACCATATAACAATAGACCAATTACAACGGTTGGCATGGCCATTAATGTATTGAGAATATGCTGGATAAAGCGTTTGCCAATAAAAGAATTTAGCGCGATGGCAATTCCTGTAGGAATAGCGAGACAGCCAGCGATGAGTGCTGCAATCAGTGAAATTGAAACGGAGGTAAAGGCTATTTTATAAATGGCAGCATCAAAAGAAGTGATAAGCTGCAATGCACCCGCGAGTGAGTCTGAAAAATAGCTCACACGGTCTATTCGTCACTCCCGCATGCTGTTAGCGGGAGTCTAGTGAAGCAACTATAGATCCCCGATAAAAGATTTCGGGGATGATGCGAATTTAATAATATTAATAATGAAGTATTAATTGACAAGCCCTAAGCGCTGGCAAATAGTCAAAGTTGGATCAACTCGGTTCATGCTGTAGAAATGCAAACCAGGCACGCCAGCATCAATCAGCTTCTCAGTGAAGCCTGTTAGAAAATCTAAGGTAAAGGCTTGTAATGATTCAGTATCATCGTGGAAACCTTCAAGGCGCTTACGTAACCAGCGTGGGATTTCAGCGCCACAACCATCAGAAAAACGGGCTAATTGCGAGAAATTATTGATCGGCATAATACCCGGAATAATCGGGATCTCAATGCCTGCTTTTTGGCAACGCTCAACAAAGTAAAGATAGGCATCCACATTATAGAAATATTGCGTTAAGGCACTATCGGCACCCGCATCAACTTTGCGTTTGAAATTATCTAAATCAGCTTGCGCCGAATCAGCTTGAGGGTGTACCTCTGGATAGGCGGCGACTTCGATAGTGAAATGATCGCCTGTTTCTTTACGAATAAAGTCGATTAATTCATTAGCGTAGCGAAAATCACCAGGATCACGCATACCAGAAGGCAAGTCGCCACGTAAAGCGACAATACGTTTGATATCGTTATCTTTAAATGTTTGTAAAAGACGTCGGATATTATCTTCAGTTGAACCGACACACGATAAATGCGGTGCGGCATCAATACCTGTTGTTATACTTGCTTGTTGAATATCAATGACAGCATCAAGTGTATTATCTTGGGTGGAGCCACCGGCACCAAAAGTCACTGAATAGAATTCAGGTTTTAATGGTGCAAGTTTCTCACGCACATCACGCAAAATAGCGATCCCTTTATCTGATTTGGGCGGGAAAAATTCGCAGCTAATGGTGAGTTGTTTAGTCATAGTATTTTCGATTTTTAATTTACTATTAAGGGCTAACTATAGCAGTTAGCCCTTAATATTTTAAGATGATTAGTAACGGTAATGATTTGGTTTGTACGGACCATTCTTATCCATACTCAAATAAGCGGCCTGTTCATCAGTCAGTTCAGTTAGGCTAGCACCAATTCTGCCTAAATGTAGTCGCGCTACTTTCTCATCTAATTCTTTTGGCAATACATACACTTCATTTTTGTAGGTATCACTGTTTTCCCATAACTCAATTTGGGCCATCACTTGATTAGTGAATGAAGCTGACATTACAAAGCTAGGGTGGCCTGTTGCACAGCCTAAGTTTACTAAGCGACCTTCAGCTAGAATAGTAATACGCTTGCCGTCAGGGAAGATAACATGGTCAACTTGATCTTTAATATTAACCCACTCATATTGGCGTAATGACGCGATATCAATCTCGCTATCAAAGTGACCGATATTACAAACAATCGCTTCATTTTGCATCGCTTTCATATGGTCGTGATTAATAACGTTTACATTACCCGTTGTGGTTACAAAAATATCACCTAATGCAGCTGCGTCATCCATATTTACAACACGGTAACCTTCCATTGATGCTTGTAGCGCACAGATGGGATCAATTTCGGTCACCATAACTGTAGCGCCCATGCCTTTAAATGCTTGGGCACAGCCTTTACCTACATCGCCATAGCCTAAAACAACACAAATTTTACCGGCAATCATCACGTCAGTAGCTCGTTTGATGCCGTCTAATAATGATTCACGACAACCGTAAAGATTATCGAATTTTGACTTGGTAACTGAGTCGTTCACGTTGATAGCAGGTACTTTCAGGCTGCCATCTTTCATCATTTCATATAAACGATGCACGCCAGTTGTTGTTTCTTCTGATAACCCTTTAACGTCTGTTAGTAATTCAGGGTATTCGTCATGCATGATTTGGGTTAAATCACCGCCATCATCCAAAATTAAGTTTGGACGCCAGTTATCTGGGCCAAAGATTGTTTGTTTAATACACCAGATCGCTTCTTCGTTAGTTTCGCCCTTCCAAGCAAAAACAGGAATACCTTGAACTGCAATAGCCGCTGCTGCTTGGTCTTGAGTTGAGAAGATATTACATGAAGACCAACGAACTTCAGCGCCTAAATCGATTAATGTTTCGATTAATACCGCTGTTTGAATGGTCATATGTAGGCAACCGGCGATACGTGCGCCTGCTAATGGATTTTTACCTTTGTATTCTTCACGAATGGCCATTAAACCAGGCATTTCAGTTTCAGCAATTTTAATTTCTTTTGCGCCCCATTCAGCTAGGCTGATGTCAGCTACTTTGTAATCAGGTGTTAGGTTTTCAATTGTCATTTTTTGTATCCTTAAAAGATAATGATTATCTGTCATTCCTAAAAAAGTGAGGAATCGACGATCACTGTTATAGTAAGCGGCTCGTAGATCCCCGATAAAAACCTCGGGGATGACAATGTGTTATTTAGATGCCTGCAGCCTCGCGTAATGTATCGGCTAAATCAGTGCGTTCCCATGTGAACTCAGGTTCTTCACGACCAAAATGGCCATAAGCTGCGGTAGCTTGGTAAATAGGGCGGATCAGATCGAGCATTTTAACTAGACCGACAGGACGTAAATCAAAATGTTCACGTACTAAGGCTTCAAGTTTATTATCAGCAATTTTGCCTGTTCCAAATGTATCGATACTAATTGAGGTTGGATCTGCAACACCAATGGCGTAAGAAACTTGAATTTCACAGCGGTCAGCTAGACCTGCAGCAACAATGTTTTTAGCAACATAACGACCCGCATAGGCCGCACTGCGATCGACTTTTGATGGATCTTTACCTGAGAAGGCACCGCCGCCATGACGAGCCATGCCGCCATAAGTATCAACAATGATTTTGCGACCCGTTAAACCGGCATCACCTACAGGCCCACCAATAATAAATTGGCCCGTTGGATTGATATGGAATTGTGTTTTTTTACTTATCCATTCTGCTGGCAGTGTTGGCGTAATAATTAATTCCATTACTGCTTCTTGCAAATCTTTTAATGATACTTCAGGGTTATGTTGTGTCGATAACACAACGGCATCAATGCCTACCGGTTTGCCATCTTCATAAATAAATGTGACTTGGCTTTTAGCATCGGGACGTAGCCAAGGTAATGTGCCATTTTTTCGTACTTGAGCTTGGCGTTTGACTAAGCGATGGGCGTAGGTGATTGGGGCGGGCATTAAAACATCGGTTTCATTGCTGGCATAACCAAACATTAAACCTTGATCACCGGCACCTTGCTCTTCAGGCGTTGAGCGATCAACACCTTGTGCAATATCAACAGATTGTTTGCCAATTAATGACATAACGGCACAGGTTTCACCATCAAAGCCGACGTCGGAGCTGTTATAACCAATATCGGTAATGGTTTTACGTACAATATCTTCTAAATCGACCCAAGCAGAAGTTGTGATTTCTCCAGCAACAATTGCGGCACCTGTTTTGATCAATGTTTCACAAGCAACACGTGCATGGGGATCTTGGCGTAGAATTTCATCTAAAACCGCATCAGAGATCTGATCCGCGACTTTATCTGGATGGCCTTCTGAAACAGATTCAGAAGTAAAAATAAAATTATTACTCATAATCAAACTCCTCTATATTCATATGAACAGGTAGATTTGTTGGCTTGAGAAGAGGCACAACGTTCATTATTTCAGTTACCTGTTAATAATGAACGCGGTTAAATAGTTTAGATATGAATAAGCCTAGCAGGTTTCACCTGTCGCAGCGTTCCTTATTCAAGCATTGTATTTTAATCTAAATAGAAAAAAATACAAGCTACTCGTTAGCATAATTTATCGTTAATGGTTACAGATTAAGGCTGGATTTTCTTCAGCTGCGGTGACCATATTTTGTAAATGATTTAATACATCTATGCTGGCAGCTTCCATTACAGCAAGTGCAATATTGGCAGAGGCTAAATCATTATTATAATAAGCTTCCAGTGCTTTTTTACCCTCATCATGTACACGTTGATGCGGTGTGGCTACTTCTTGATAGCCAGGCAATTGTGAAAAGCAGTCGATACCTTCGCCTTGGTAATACCATTTGCCCAAACGGCAATTTGTGTGGGTAGATAAGTCTGACGGCTGTTTTTCAGATAAGCCCATAAAGACGCGGTATATTTCATATTTCCACACAATATGGTCAAATTTGGATATTTCCACAAAACTTTGTAGTGCTGACGTGGTGATTACCTTTTCCATCTGTTGAGATAGATTCAGCATACTTTTTATATCCGTTACAGCTAGGTCTACACGCTCACCAAATTCGGCGGTATCTGTAGTGATATTTTGCATTACTGAGCTGGCATTGGAAGTTTCAGTTTGGATCTGACCGACTAAATCTGAAATTTGCACACTGGCTTCACGTGCACGTGAGGCTAATGTGCGTACTTCATCCGCTACCACGGCAAAACCTCGGCCATGTTCGCCTGCGCGGGCAGCTTCAATAGCGGCATTCAATGCTAGCAAGTTAGTTTGCTCCGAGATATTACTAATAATATCAACAAAGCTACCAATTTGGTCGGCATTTTCTTGCAATGCGTTAACACGATCGGCAGACAGTAGTACTTGTTCAGTTATTGTTGTTAGACCATTGGCAACCGTTTCTATATGGTTACCTGCTGAAATAGATATTTCTGCTCCTTCAACGGCTGAAGCACGTTCTTGTGCCAGCGAGCCTGCCATAGCTTCAAGGCTATCATGAAAACCGCCCATACTGCCGCCAAAGCTGTCAAGGTTAGTGAAAAGTGCGGTATCCTTTTTTTGTAGTGCTGAATGAGCTTCAAGTAGTTCAGATTCTAGCTGTGCCTTATCCTGTTCAAGGGAACGCAAGTTATTATTTAATTCACGAAAATCTTCATCGCGTTTATTTAATTGTTGCTGTAATTCAGCTATTTTTTTGCCGTTGTTCCAGAATGCCATTTTTCTTCCTTATGATTAATGATTAATTCTAAATAGCAATTAGCAATAAATACGCCAAAATGAGTTTTATTAGAAGGAAAGTGTGTAACCGTTATCTTTTAACCACTGACGATGTATTTTATATTCCGGGTCAAAATGCGTGACTAAATTCCAAAAAGATTGGGAATGATTATGATGGGTAAGGTGGCAAAGTTCATGAATAATGACATAGTCAACAATCACTTGCGGAGCTTGGATAAGTTGCCAATTGAGATTAATATCGCCTTTGCTTGAACAACTTCCCCAGCGGGCTTTGTAGCTTTTAACGGTAACTGAATGAGGGTGCAGATCGCATACTTCACTCAACCACTGCGTACGTGCCGTCAAATAGTCATCAGCATACTTTTTATACCAAGTGAGAATAGCGGCACGAATTGCCGGTTTGGATAACTTTTTTAAGCGACCATAAAATACGATTGTTGAAGCTAACTTCTTCACGGTAGCGGCACAATCTTCTTCATGTAGGTGTAAAGTAAGCTCATCACCGAGCAATAAAAACAGTTCGCCGTCAATAAATTGTTTATCTACTATTATTTGCTGAGATTGCTGAGCCAGTTTCTTTTGGATCCACTTAGTTTTTTGCAATATAAATTGTTTTGCAGTAGCAATTGAAAGTGACGGAGGAATATGTACCGAAACGCCCTTAGCATCGACCTTTAATGCCATTGTTTTTCGGCGTTTACTTTTAATAATAGTGACGATAAATCCATCGCCTTGAATTGTTGTCATGATTCGCGCAATGCCATACCACAAAATAAAACAGTATTTTACGGGTTTATTTGAGAAAATAGCCACTTCATTATTTTTTTAACTATTATGACTGAACCTTCTTTCACACTTAAACAAAAACATCGTCTATCCGTTGCCCCCATGCTAGATTGGACTAATCGTGATTTTCGTTATTTTTTGCGGTTAATTTCTAAGCATTGCGTGCTTTATACTGAAATGATTACCACGGGTGCATTAATTCATGGCCGGCAAGAACGCTTTTTGGGGCATGATGTCAGTGAGCAACCTTTGGCTTTGCAGTTGGGTGGAAGTGATCCTACTGATTTAGCAAAATGCGCTGTATTAGGAGAGCAGGCTGGTTACAATGAAATAAACCTTAATGTAGGCTGCCCCAGTGATCGCGTGCAAAATGGACGTTTTGGTGCCTGTTTAATGGCTGAGCCGAAACTGGTCGCAGAGTGTGTTGCGGCGATGTCTGCAAGGGTGTCCATTCCCGTTACGGTAAAAACGCGTTTAGGCATTGATAAGCTCGATAGTTATGATTTTTTAGCCGATTTTATTGCTCAAGTAGCCCATGCGGGTTGTGAGATCTTTATTTTGCATGCACGTAAGGCGTGGTTACAAGGTTTAAGCCCGAAAGAAAACCGCAATGTGCCGCCATTAGATTACGACCGTGTTTACAAAATCAAAAAAGATTTTCCACAGCTTCATATTGATATTAATGGTGGTATTCAGACTTTAGACCAAGCTAAATATCATTTAGGGATTGTTGATGGTGTAATGATGGGGCGTTCAATTTATCATGATCCCTATTTATTGGCTCAGGCTGATGCCCAGCTTTATGCTGCTCATCATGCAGTGTTATCGCGCCATGATGTTATTCGAGAGATGCTACCTTATATTGAACAGCGAATGGTGCAAGGTTGCCCTATTAAATCGATAACTCGGCATTTGTTAGGGATATTTCAAGGACAGCCCGGAGCCCGTGCTTGGCGACGGCATTTGAGTGAAAATGCCCATTCAGAAGGCGCTGATATCAGAGTGTTAGAAAAAGCATTAAGCTTAGTTCCTGAGGCCAGTGCCTTTATTGAGTAGATAAAGTGCAAAACTACTCAGCGCGATAATACAGCTAATAATAATCGCAAAGGCTACTTCAACTTTAATATCAGATACACCTAACATGCCATAACGAAAGGCATTGACCATATATAAAATAGGATTAAATAGTGATACATTTTGCCAGAATTCTGGCAGTAGGCTGATGGAATAAAAAACACCGCCAAGATAGGTGAGAGGTGTAAGAATAAAGGTGGGGATAATCGCTATTTCATCAAAACTTTGAGCATACATAGCGTTGATAAAGCCACCTAGTGCAAACATTATGGCACTGAGTACGACCATACTGATCGTGATCCCTAAATGTTGAATTTCGATTGATGTAAAAAATAGTGAAACGATCGTGACGATTAGCCCTACGAATAAGCCTCGCGCGATACCGCCGGCTACATAGCCTGCTAAAATAAGATAGTTAGGCACTGGTGCAACTAATAATTCTTCAATATGGCTTTGAAATTTTGCACTATAAAAAGATGAGGCAACATTGGCGTAAGCATTATTTATCACCGCCATCATAATAATACCGGGGGCGATATAATTCATATAATTAAAACCGCCCATTTCACCAATACGGCTACCGATAAGGTTGCCAAAAATGATGAAATATAGGGTCATGGTGATTGCTGGCGGCAATAATGTTTGTGGCCAAATACGCAGAAAACGACGCACTTCGCGAGTGAGCAAGGTGCGAAAGGCAATCCAGTTGTTCATGATGAAGCCTCTGATTTAGTTTCAGCAGAACCTAAGGTCGCCTCAGATTTTTCTACTAAAGATAAAAACAATTCTTCAAGACGATTAGCCTTGTTTTTCATGCTGGAGACTTCAATGTTTTGTCGGCTCAGAATGGCAAAGATAGCATTCAGATTTTCATTCTTACTAAGCTCCACCTCAAGCGTAGTATCGTCAATTTGTAAATAGTTAATATCACCTAAATCAATATCGCTTGGCAAAGGTGCTTTAAGGTCAAAAATAAAGGTCTGCTTATCGAGACGATTAAGTAGTGATTTCATATTGGTGTTTTCAATAATGCGACCACGATCGATAATGGCAATATTACGGCATAAATTCTCAGCTTCTTCTAAATAATGGGTAGTGAGAATAATAGTGGTGCCTTGCTCATTAATTTTCTGTAAAAATAGCCACATAGAGCGGCGCAGCTCAATATCAACGCCTGCAGTAGGTTCATCTAAGATCAGTAATTTTGGCCGATGAATTAATGCTCTAGCAATCATTAAGCGACGTTTCATGCCACCAGATAAGGCGCGGGCAGTGGAGTGACGTTTGTCCCATAAACCTAATTGTTTTAATAGATCGTCTGCTCTGGGGCCCGCTTCTTTAGAGCGAATACCGTAGTATCCAGCTTGGGTGACAAGTATATGTTTGACTTGCTCAAAGCCATTAAAATTAAATTCTTGAGGAACCAAACCTAAATATGACTTCGCTTTTGCGGCGTGCTTATCAAGATCAACATCAAATATTTTAACACTACCTGCTGTTTTAGTGACGAGGGATGTGACTACACCAATAGTAGTAGATTTTCCGGCTCCGTTGGGGCCGAGCAAAGCAAAAAAATCACCTTGTGTAACATCAAGATCAACGTTAATAAGTGCTTCATGCCCATTTTTATAGGTCTTGGATAAGTTTTTAATTGAGAGTGCTTTCACTGTGGTCTACGTAGATAACTTTATTGCGTTATTATACATCGATGAAACATAAGCAAGCTACATTACCACCACAATCACAACAAGAATTAATGGCACGCTGCCAGAAGATTGTTGGCAGAACAATAGGTAGTGTAGCAGCAGATCTAGGCATCGCTACACCAGAAAACTTATTGCGGCATAAAGGCTGGGTTGGTAATTTATTAGAGAAGGCCTTGGGTGCTAATGCGGGTAATTTAGCCGAACCTGATTTTATTGATTTAGGTATTGAAATGAAAACATTGCCGCTAAATGCACACGCTCAGCCGAAAGAATCAACCTATGTTTGCACGGTTTCTATGCAACAGTCAGGTGAGTTAACATGGCAAAAAAGCTGGGTTCGACGTAAATTATCACATGTTTTATGGGTTCCAATTGAAGCTGATAACACGATTCCATTAGCAGAACGTTATATCGGTCAGGCATGGTTATGGCAGCCGAGTGATGAGCAAGAAGCCATTTTAGAACGTGATTGGAATGAATTAATGGATCGCATTGTTTTAGGTGGCCAAGCGGATATTAGCGCAAAAGAAGGTGAATATCTTCAAATTAGACCAAAAGCAGCAAATAGTCATGTTGTTTCGGCTGGAGTTTCAGCGAGTGGGGAAGCTGAATATATTAACCCTAAAGGCTTTTATTTAAGATCTGTATTCACTAAACAGTTATTGGAGCAACAATCACAATGAGTAGTTTGCTATTATTAACATTCAATTTATAAGGAAATAGCAGGAACAAAATGCGTAAATTAAATGGATTAATTATTGATGGTGACGATAGCTTTCGAAGCACTGCCCGAACGGTGTTGGAGCAAGCGGGTTTTACAGTTGAAGATGCGAGTTCGGGTCATGATGGTCTCGACAAGGCAAAACAACAACGCTTTACTCTTGTTTGCTGTGCTTACCAACTCCCTGATATTACAGGCAGTGATTTTTGTAGCAAAATAAGAGCGATGCCGGGCTATGACTTTTCATCTGTGTTGGTCTTTGCAGAAGAAGATAATGGCAGAATGCTTAAACAAGCGCTCCTTGCTGGCGCAACAGATATCTTTAGCAAAAATGATTTAGATGATTTAAGAGTGTATTTAGATCGTTTTGTTGAACGTGAGCAACGACAGCTCTCAGGCCGTGTACTATTTATTGAAGATTCACGTGTGCTGCAAGAAATCATTCTTGATTTGCTGACGGATATGGGGCTCGATGTCGATGCTTATACGCACGGTGAAGAGGCATGGGAGGCATTTCAAACCAGTCACTATGATCTTGTGATTACCGATATTATGTTGGAAGGGGTAATGAGCGGTATTTCACTGGTGAGAAAAATTCGACGTTTGCAAGATGAGAATGGCGATATTCCTATTATTGCTACTTCTGGATTTGATAATTTATCACGGAAAATTGAATTATTTCATCTGGGCGTTAATGATTATGTGGCAAAGCCCATTATAAGAGAAGAATTGCGCCAACGTGTTTTCAATCATATAACCAGTTATCAAGCGATGATGGAATTACGATCTCAGCAAAAGTCGTTATATAGCTTAGCGATGCTAGATGAATTAACACAGCTTTTTAATCGTCATGCCTTACGGGAGTTTTCAGCAAAATATTTCAGTGAGGCCATTCGGTATAAACACACATTGTCGCTTGCCGTGATGGATGTAGACCATTTCAATAAGATTAACGAATCAGAAGGCTATTCTGTTGGTAATCAAGTGCTGGCAGAACTAGGGCCTTGGCTAAAACGTTTTATAAGAGATGCAGACATAGTGGCACGTTGGAGTGGTGAAGAATTTGTTTTTTTACTTGCGAACTGTGACAAGAACTCAGCAATCGTATTGATGGAACGTCTGCAAAAAAGGTTAGCTCAACTCAAGCCTGCAGGTATTGATATCACGGTTAGTATTGGCATTGCAACAATGGATGTTGAGACGGAACATAATTTAAATAGTTTATTTGAACTTGCCGATGGCGCGAGGTATCAGGCCAAAATGGCGGGCAGGAATTGCGTTAAAGCATATGAAGGTGAATGATTATCCCGATTTTAGGATCGCCAAGCATACTGTTTAGAAAAAGCAATGCATTGCTGCTTGGTCAACATAAAAATGCCGTGACCGCCCCGTTCAAAATCTAGCCATAAAAAATCAATATCAGGCCATCTATTCATCGTGGCGTAATCGCTATTACCTACTTCGACAAACAAGAGGCCGTTATTTGTCAGGTGTTCGGCGGCGTGAAGTACTATTTTTTCAACAAGTGCTAGACCATTGTCATCGGCTTCAAGTGCTGACACAGGTTCATGATCATATTCTGCTGGTAATGTCGCCATCTCTTCAGCACCTACATAAGGTGGATTGCTGACAATAAGATCGTATTTTTGACCTTTCAATGCGTGCCATAGATCAGACTGAATCGTTCTTACCTGCTCAGCTAAACCATGTTTTGTAATATTAATATTAGCCACATCAAGTGCATCTTGGCTAATATCAACAGCATCGATCTGTGTATCAGGAAATGCAAAAGCACAAGCGATTGCAATGCAGCCGCCGCCGGTACACATATCAAGAATATTATTGATTGAATCGGGATTATTTATCCAGGGAGAAAACTGCTCTTCAATAAGTTCAGCAAAAGGAGAGCGGGGGATTAATACACGTTCATCAACATAGAATGGCAAGCCTGCGAACCATGCTTCATGTGTTAAATAAGGTACTGGCACACGTTCAATTATGCGACGATGAACTAGTTCAGCAATGACTTGTTTTTCTGTATGAGTTAGACGGGCATCGGCAAATAGTTCAGGAAACTCGGTCACAGGCAAGTGAAGGCTATGCAGAATCAGCTGTAAAGCATCATTAAATGCATCGGCATTGCCATGACCATAGAATAAATCAGCACTATTAAATTGTGATGTTATCCAGCGAAGCACATCTCGTAATGTATGTAATTCATTGGTAATGGTACGCTCAATAGTAGTCATTCAGCTTGAAATATCAACAAAGTGTCCTGCAATTGCGGCTGCGGCCGCCATCGCTGGGCTAACAAGGTGTGTACGGCCACCTAAACCTTGGCGACCTTCAAAATTGCGGTTTGATGTTGAGGCACAATGCTCACCTGATTCTAGACGATCAGCATTCATAGCTAAACACATTGAGCAACCAGGATCACGCCACTCAAAACCAGCCTGTGTAAATACTTTGTCTAAACCTTCTTGCTCCGCTTGCGCTTTAACTAAGCCTGAACCGGGGACAACTAATGCCTGCTTTAAACTGCTGGCAACAGTACCGCCTTTAATTGCTGCGGCTGCTTGGCGTAAATCTTCGATGCGAGAATTCGTGCATGAGCCAATAAATACACGATCTAGTTGGATATCAGTTATCTTCTGGTTAGCACTTAATCCCATGTAGCGTAATGCTTTTGTAATTCCATCACGTTTTACCAAGTCAGATTCGTTAGCAGGGTTAGGAACCTTATCATTAACAGCCAAAACCATTTCGGGAGAGGTTCCCCAAGTGACCTGAGGTTTGATTTCTGCAGCGTTTAAGACAATAGTTTTATCAAAAACTGCACCATCATCACTATGTAAGTCTTGCCAAGCTGTTACGGCTTTATCCCAATCATTACCTTTAGGTGCAAAAGGGCGACCATGTAAATAATTTATGGTTGTGTCATCTACTGCGATAATACCTGCGCGAGCCCCTGCTTCAATAGTCATATTACACACGGTCATACGACCTTCCATACTTAATGCTTGGATGGCCTTACCGCCAAATTCGATGGTGTAACCTGTACCGCCTGCGGTGCCTAATTCACCAATAATGGCTAAGACAATATCTTTTGCACCGACGCCATCTCTAACTTGGCCATCGACACGCACCAACATATTGTTAGCTTTTTTCTGAATTAAACATTGAGTAACCATGACATGTTCAACTTCTGATGTGCCAATACCAAATGCTAAGGCACCAAATGCACCGTGGGTTGATGTATGTGAATCACCACAAACAACGGTCATACCAGGCAATGTTGCGCCTTGCTCTGGTCCAACAACATGCACAATACCTTGGCGAACATCTGATAAATCAAACTCTGTTACGCCAAAGTCTTTACAGTTTTTATCTAAAGTTTCAACTTGCAAACGCGAAACCGGATCAATAATGCCTTGCTCTCGGTTATTGGTCGGTACATTATGATCGGGTGTCGCTAAGATAGAGTCAAGGCGGTGAGGCTGGCGATTAGCGATACGCAAACCTTCGAATGCCTGAGGTGACGTAACTTCATGAACAAGCTGGCGATCAATATACAGTAAGGTCGTACCATCATCGTCAGTGCGAACGATGTGTTGTTCCCATAATTTATCGTAAAGTGTTTTGGCTGTTGTCATGATTGTATTATTTTTGTGATTCCAGAATTTATGTATTATATATCAAATAGATTAACCACAGAGACACAGAGCACACAGAGGTGAAATATAATTTAGTATTTTTGGTAAGACTATCAAGCTATCTGCAATATTGTCACCCGTCAACAAGCTCAGCACTAACGGCATTTTATGTGGTTTCAATGATTATTGTTATGAAACTCAGTGTTCTCTGTGTCTCTGTGGTGAGGTTTAAAAATTAATTTCAGGCAAAAAAAAACGAGTAGCCTTACGACCACTCGTTTCTTTATTTTTTCAGGAAAGTGATTATTCCATATTAGCGTGACGATGTCGCATTTCTTCTTCTTCAATGCCGCGCTCATGGATTAGATGAGACACCATTGCTTCTAAGAAAATTAACGTTGATAATTCAAACATAGTTCCCATAGGCATGCCCTTTGTAGGAGCAAAACTATTGTCATTACCGATTTGAATTGTTTGGTCAGCTAAATCACCAATCGTAGAGCTAGATTTTGAACAAATCAAAACTACTTTAGCATCTTCAGATTTGGCTTTATTCGTAAATGACACAAGTTGAGTCGTTTCACCAGAACCCGAGATAACGATTAATAAATCGCCCTTGCGGATACTTGGTGTGCTGATTTCACCTTGAACAAATACTTCATAACCACTGTGCATCAATCTCATCCCTAGGAAGTTACCCACCAGTTTTGAGCGACCTGCACCTGTAATAAAGATGCGCTTGGCATCATCACACATTGAAACTAAAGTAGCTTCGAGTGAATCATTAGTATCATCAAGGATATTAGTAATTTTATTTAAGAGTAGATCACGATGCATTGTAATATTCCTTATGCTGCGTCAACTAAAGCGCGAAGCTCTTTAGCTGAGTCTGCTGGAGAGTCTGCACCATAGATAGCAGCACCAACAACAACGATTGCTGCACCAGCTTGAACTGTGCTTTGGATTGTATCTTTGTTGATACCACCAGCAACAGAAATTTTAACATCTAAGCCAAGACCAGCAATTAATGCTAAGTCAGCAAAAGGTGTTTGACCTGCAGCTTGTGCGTCAAGACCAGTGTGAACACCGATGATTTGCGCGCCGTTACCCGCTGCTTCTTTAGCAACTGCAGCTTTATCTTCAACACCGATTAAGTCAACTTGAGCTTCAGCATTATTTGCTTTAGCAGCATCGATAACGCCTTGGATTGTAGACATGTCAGCAGCACCTAAAACAGTAGTGATTTTACCACCCGCTTCGAAGAAAGGTGTTGATTCATAACCACCAGCATCCATAGTTTTAAGGTCAACTAAGATAGTTTTAGTTGGGTGTGCAGCAGTTAATGCTTTAACAAGTTTAATACCGTTATATTTGATACAAGGTGTACCGATTTCTAAGATATCAACATATGGTGCAACTGCTTCTGCTAATGCCATTGTTGCGTCGAAGTCTAGAGAATCTAGAGCCATTTGGATTTGAGCCATGTTTACATACTCCTAAAGTAGTAGATTGATTTAGTACACGTTAATTACGCGACTAAGAACTATAATTCAGAATCTAGGCTAATGTCAATTCATTAAACCTTTTCTGATAAAACCAGCCCAATCATCAATTGATTGGGCTGACAAATTTTACTGCGCTTATTGTTACGGTGAAATTAAGCTTCAATCTCAGCTAAACGATTCGCAAGTAATTCTTCAAGTACTTCTAATGCTTTTGCAAAACCATCAATACCTTCAGCTAATTTTTCAGTAGCCATTGGGTCTGCGGCATGCATTTTCTCAAATGTTGCTTTGTCCATATTGATTTTTTCAATATCCATTGAAGCAGCATTAGCAGCATTTAATTTTTGAGGTAAATCACCTTCAGTTGATTGCAATTCATCAAGCAATGCAGGTGCAATTGTTAGCAAGTCAACACCAGCTAACTCAGTAATTTCACCTAAGTTACGGAAGCTTGCGCCCATTACTTCAGTGTTATAACCGAATTTTTTGTAGTAGTTGTAAATTTCAGTTACAGAAACAACACCTGGATCTTCTGCTGCAGGATATGAATCACGACCAGTGTCTTTTTTGTACCAGTCAAGAATACGGCCTACAAATGGAGAGATAAGTTGAATGCCATTTTCAGCACAAGCAATTGCTTGGTGCAAGCCAAATACTAAAGTAAGGTTTGTGTGAATACCTTCTTCTTCAAGTACTTTGGCAGCCATAATGCCTTCCCAAGTTGCAGCAACTTTGATCAGAATACGATCACGAGACACACCCGCAGCTTCATATTGAGCAATCAAGTCACGACCCTTTGCGATAGTTGCATCAGTATCATAAGATAAACGCGCATCAACTTCTGTTGAAACACGTTGAGGAACGATTTCAAGAATTTTCAAACCAAATGATACGGCCAAACGATCAAATGCCAATGTAACAACTTCAGAAGCCGCCGCGCCTGCACCTGCAGTTTCTCGCGCACCTTTTAAGGTGTCGTCTACAATGCTTTGATATTCAGGCATTTGAGCCGCCGCCGTAATCAAAGATGGGTTGGTTGTTGCATCACGTGGAGTAAATTGTTGGATTGCACCGATGTTGCCTGTGTCAGCAACAACAACAGTCATGCTTTTAAGTTGGTCAAGTAAATTTGCCATGGTTCAATATGCCTTTGTGAATTATGAGATTAAAATGTATGTAAATTCGGTTGAGGTGAATTTACCCAAAATAATAGTTTCGCGATTTAGCTGTTGGCGCGGATATATTGTTCAACGCTAGTCACTGGGTTAGCATTTGCTTGATTGCGAATATATGCTTCGACAGATGTAACGGGTTTCGAGTTTGCTTGAATATATGCTTCAACGCTTGTTGCATTAGATGATGTGTTGGCAGACTGGTTACGGATGTAACGCTCAACACTGGTTAAACCATCATTATTTGATGAAGTATTACTAGATTGATCTGAATCAGATGAAAACAAACCGCCAAAAAAACTGCAGATTGAAGCAAAAAAACCTTGGTTGCTCATGGTAATACCTCTATATTTATTAAAACTTAGCTCCTCAACTATATTGGTATCTTGAGAAAACTATTAGATTATTCGATTATGTTTTTGTTGGAAATAGTAAAAAAACGAGCGACACCCAAAACTAGATGGCGCTCGTTTCTTTAAATTCTACTTTAGAGAAAACTCTAATAGAAGATTATGCCGCATCAACTAATGCACGCAATTCTTTAGCTGAATCAGCTGGGGAATCTGCACCGTAGATTGCAGCACCAACAACAACAATTGTTGCGCCAGCTTGAACTGTGCTTTGGATTGTATCTTTGTTGATACCACCAGCAACTGAAATACGAACACCAAGGTTCAAATCAGCAATCAGTTTTAAGTCAGCAAAAGGTGTTTGGCCAGCTGCTTGTGCATCAAGACCTGTGTGAACACCAATGATTTGTGCGCCATTTGCAGCTGCTTCAGTTGCACATTTCGCTTTATCTTTTACGCTGATTAAATCGATTTGAGCTTCAGCATTGTTAGCATTAGCTGCTTTGATTACGCCGCCCATTGTCGCTTTATCAGAAGCACCAAGAACAGTACAGATGTCACCACCTGCTTCATAGAAAGGTGTAGACTCATATTCACCAGCATCCATTGTTTTAAGGTCAACAAGGATTAATTTGTTAGGGAATTTAGCTTTTAATGCTGTAACAAGTTCTAGGCCGTTATATTTGATACAAGGTGTACCAATTTCTAAAATGTCAACATAAGGTGCTACTTGCTCTGCAAGTGCTACTGTTGCATCAAAATCTAGAGAATCTAGAGCCATTTGGATAAGTGCTTTTGCCATGTTGACATGCTCCTAATAAAGGTTAGTTAAATAAATACGTTAAAAATACGCTGGTGGAATATAATCGATTTTAGACATAAATGTCAATCTGACAATCTTTATGTCATAGAAAAAGCACTGTTTTTAATAGCTGGACAGTCGTATTTGTTTTGTGACAAGATTAACGAAATAGTAATTTGCGCGTAGTGTGTAATCTGTGGGGTAGGATGAATTTAGAAACAATAGATGGCTTTATTATCGATATGGATGGTGTGCTCTGGCATGGAAGTGATCCTATTGACGGTTTAGTTGCGTTTTTTTCTGTGCTAAGAGAGGTGGCGATACCATTTGTTTTGGCAACAAATAATGCCAGCCTAACGCAACAGCAATATATCGATAAATTAGCAACAATGGGCGTGACCGTTATTGCCGATGAGATTTTGACATCGAGCATGGCCACGGCAACTTATTTAGCCGAGCATCAGCCAGATGAGAAAAGACGTGTATTTGTCATTGGTGAAGATGGTTTGCGAGAACCATTGATTGCACAAGGATTCACATTAACGGATTTATATCAAGTAAACCAAGTTGATAAAGGGATTACAGATCAAGGTGCCGATCTTGTTGTCAGTGGTTTAGACCGTAAACTCACATGGGATAAATTAGCAACAGCAACCCTAAATATAAGAGCCGGCGCAAAATTCTATGCGACTAATGCTGACACAACATTGCCTACTGAATTGGGCGAGGTGATGGGTAATGGTGGCACGATTGCAGCATTAGAAGCGGTAACAGGGGCAACAGCGATAAGCATAGGTAAACCCGAGCCGATCTTATACCAGCAAGCATTAACATTATTGGGTACAAAAGCGGAGAATACGGTCGCCATTGGCGATAGATTAAATACTGATATTCTAGGCGCGGTAAATGCGGGAATGCGTAGTATTTTGGTGCTAACCGGTGTTTCTAGCGAACAAGACATCAAAGATGTTGATTATCAGCCCACTTGGATCATGGATGATATTCGAGCGATAACAAATAAATTAACAATATTTGGAGAATTAAAATGAAGAAGATGATAAACGGTGTTAAAAGTCTATTAGAAGAAAGCTTAAATGGCTTTGCTAAAGCACATAAAGATATTATTACTTTTAATCATCAACCTCATTTTATTAAAAGAAAACAGGCTAAACAGGCGGGCAAAGTTGCATTAGTTTCGGGTGGCGGTTCAGGGCACGAGCCTTTACACACAGGGCTGGTTGGTGAGGGCATGTTAGACGCTGCTTGTCCGGGACAAATTTTCACATCACCCACGCCCGATCAAATGGTGGCGGCGGCAGAATCAGTAGAAAATGGCGGGGGTGTTTTATTTATCGTTAAGAATTATGCTGGCGATGTGATGAACTTTGAGATTGCGGGTGAAATGTTAGATTGCCAGCATGAAACTATTTTAGTCAGTGATGATGTCTCGTTACCTAAAGATCATAGTACTGGTCGTCGTGGCGTTGCTGGTACTTTAATTGTAGAAAAAATTGTTGGCGCGGCGGCAGAGCAAGGCGCAAGTTTGGCAGAGTGTAAAGCATTGGGCGAACGTGTTAATAATGCTACCGCCTCAATGGGGGTGGCATTAACAAGTTGCACAGTGCCGGCCTTGGGTAAGCCTACTTTTGATCTTGCAGAAGATGAAATGGAAATGGGGGTAGGGATCCACGGTGAACAGGGGCGAGCAACAATGAAGCAAGCCAGTGCCAGTGAAATCGTTGCACAGATTGCAGATGCAATTAATGATGATCTTAAACCCCAAACAGGGCAGAAAGTATTACTTCATATCAATGGCTTAGGTGCAACGCCTGCAATGGAACTGTATTTACTTTATGAATTAGCTGAGCAGTATTGGCAAGAAAAGGGTGTTGAAGTTGTACGCTCATTGGTCGGCAATTACACCACATCACTTGATATGGCGGGTGCATCTATTACGGTTACCTTACTGGACGATGAAATGATTAGCTTGTGGGATGCACCGGTGCATACGGCTAATTTACGCTGGGGTAGTTGAAAAGGAATTCACCACAGAGGCACGGAGGACACAGAGATACAATATGGAAGATAATATTTTAACAGGTGAAATTATCGGTGCGGCGATTGAGGTTCATCGACACCTGGGGCCAGGATTATTAGAATCTGCTTATGAGGAATGCATGATGCATGAACTGAGGCACAGAAAGTTAAGCGTGAAGCGCCAGCTTGAACTGCCATTGATGTATAAAGGTCTTCAGCTCAATGCTAATTATCGGATAGATTTATTAGTCAATGATCTAGTTATCATTGAATTAAAGTCTGTTCAGAGAATTGAAAATATACATAAGGCGCAATTACTAACGTATTTAAAATTAGCAAAATTACGACACGGACTACTATTAAACTTTAACGTGCCAATAATGAAACAAGGTATTTGTAGGCTAGTAAATGGTTAGCTTGAGGAATAAACTGCTTACATAAATTTTACCACAGAGGCACGGAGGGCACAGAGATAGAAGTAAATGATTAATTTTTAACAATTGAAATTTGTTGACACTCTGAATGAAGACCATTCCAATGTTAATTCAAAAAACTCTGTGACCTCTGTGTCTCTGTGGTGAATAAAATAAATGTTAATGAGAGTCCAAAACATCAGCAATAGCACAAATCATCAATTGGCTAGTCCTCGCGCCAGCATCAATATGGCCAATTGCACGTTCACCTAAAAATGAGGCGCGGCCTTTGGTCGCGATCATGTCTTTGGTTGACTCCATTCCTACAATGGCGACGGCTTTTGCATTGTCGAGTGTTACGGCTAAGGGAGCATTACTCGCCGCATCAGCTTGCAAGCTATTGGCAACGGGAATAAGTGTATCCAACATGGTTTTTTCACCAAGATCGGCTTTGCCACGTTTTTTAACCGATTCGACACCTTGGGAAAATATTTCTGAGAATGCAGTTAGGTCTAATTCCTGCCCTTTTGCCGCTTTACCCATACTGACAAATAAAGTTCCAAACAGTGAGCCAGAAGCACCACCCATAGTAGACATTAATGTCATGCCTATTTTCATAAAAGCAGCAGACCAATTCATAGTAGTCAATTCTTCGCTAACATTGTTCAAGGCATCCAAACCGCGTTGCAAATTCACCACATGGTCACCATCACCGATAGCACGATCAAGCTCTGCCACTTCATCAGCATTAGCATTAATCGTGTTTTGAATAGCGGTAATAATATTAGGTAATGATGTTGTCATAGATACTCCTGCTTGTCATTAATTCAGCGGTTACTTCCCAAGCTCCGTCATTCCGGCAGGCTTGTAGCCGGAATCTTGAGTTTAAATAAATCGTGCAGTGCTTTCACAATCTGCTTTTGATCGTTGGCACAAAGTGAACCTGCTTTTCTAATAATTAATTGGTCATCTAATGTGAATAGTTTCATGCGAACTATTGATGCAGAAGGAAGGCCTGCAGAATCAAGATTGGTAATATCAGTATCGAGAGGCCAATCAGAATTTTGAGCACTGGTAATCATGGCAAGCACTGACTGCCCGACTTTCTGGTTAAAATTAGATTTGTTAGATAATACTAGAGCAGGTCGTCGCTTGCTTGTTGTTTTATCGGTAAGAGGAAAAGGTACAACAACAACATCAAACAGTTCAAAGCTCACTATAGGCTTCCTCATCTTCAGCAGAAGCCCACTCAGTTAGTGTGCCTTGAAGGCTTTGTGCAAAAACAGTGTCAACTGATCGTGCTTTGCGAATATGTACATTGCTATCTTCTATATCAAAAGCAATAGTATCGCCTGCACCTAAATGAAGTAAGTTGCGAACAGGTTCGGGAACCGTAGTCTGATATTTGCTTGTTAATTTACTCACCGAAGTTGAAATCATCATTTTCTCTCTTTTTAGGTAATACTAGCATTACCCATTACCTGCGTCAAATGTATTATAGCAGGCAAAAAAAAGCCCCAACCGTGAGGCCGAGGCTTTTTAAATCTTCAAGCATCAAATCATACGATTTGAGACTTTAAGTTGTTCAGTATTCTTTAGAAGAATACGAAACCACCAATGCCGTAAATATCTTGGTCAAGACCAGTATTTAGATCATCTTCAACTTTAGTGTATTCAGCAACCAATTTTAGGTTAGCGTTTACATCATGATAAACACCAACAGTAATGCGGTCGATGGTGTCATCATTTGCATTACCTACACCATAAGCAGCAGTTCTTGCAGCGTTGCTACTGTCATCTTCTAATTTTGAATAGTTAGCTGATACTAAAGTAGAACCATTAAAGCGGTAACCAGCTTGAACAATATATTGAGACCATTCACGTTCAACTGTTGCACTAGATGAACCTTGAGCGTCTGAGTATTGAGCCATAAACTCAAAACCACCAAGAGCTAAAGTACCACCAACAGTCCATGCTTGAGAGTTATCTTTAAGATCGGCTGCATTACGTATTTTATCACCTTGATACATAGCACTTAACCATACTAAGTAGCTACCACCATCAAATGCGCCAGTGTAAGATAAGTCACCTTCATAACGTAAATCTTCAGAATCCACACCACCAGAAGTGATTGAACCTGTAGGTTTACCAGAAAGTGAAGAAACAGCAACTGCGCTATCCATAACTGCTAAAGCAACTTTGAAACCGTTCATGTCGTTAGAAGTCCATTTAACTTGTGAACGCCAAGAAGCGTAGTCATAACCAAGACCGATACCACCAAAAGTCGTTACACCGTTACCGCCTGTGCCGTAACCAATACCGAAAAGTGTTTGCTCAGTTAAGATATTGTGTGAACCGTAAAGACCTAATGCTTTACCCGCTAAGATTTGACCGAATGAACCGTCAACTGTAAAATAAACTTCACGTTGTTCAAAGCCAGCATAGCTGTTTGGGTTTGTACCAGGGCTGAAAGAGATATGTGCTGCGATATCAAGACCATTCATTGTTGGTGCTTTCATATCGAAGTTTAAGAATGCTGGTAATAGACCATCACGAACTTCATTGAAGTCATCAGCGCCACTATTATTATCGCTTGTGTGAACGATAAATTGGTTAACTAGTCCACTAACGCCTAATTCCCAGCCGTCGTTGCCTGCAACTGTTACTGCTTGTGCAGAAGTTGATGCTGCTGCAAATGCAACAAGACCAGCTAATACTTTTTTATTAAATGTCATTTCTGTATACCTTATATTTGTTAAACAGATTACTAAATATTCTCTCGTAACCGGAGTTAATCTCGGTTAAGAGGCTATTCTCCACGTTTTAGCCCGCTTTGCAACACATTTACAACAAAAAAAAGATATTTTTACAATATTTACTACTTCTGTGTGTTTTTTACCACAAAATAACTGTTTTGACTGAATTTATAACACTTTGGGTGGATGTTTATAATTGAGATGGTATACCTGAAGAATAAATATTTTTGGCATTCCCACCTGTTGCACCTCCATCATCCTGCATGTTGAACTTCCGTCACCTCCGCATGTTGCACCTTCGTCATCCCCGCATGTTTTAAGCGGGGATCTACTTTCGAGGTATATAGATTCCGGCTACAAGCCTACCGGAATGACGAAGAAATAAAAGCTACCGAAACGAAGTAACCGAAGGGTAAATGACGATGCTTGTGTTTGCCGGAATGATGACTTTTGTGTTTTCCTCAAAAAGGAGGTGATATTGTTATAATTTCTATTCAGATGAAAACGTTAATGGAACATACAAAAAAGCCCCAACATTTAAAATGCTAGGGCTTTTATATAAATGGTGGCTCGACCTGGAATCGAACCAGGGACACAGGGATTTTCAATCCCTTGCTCTACCGACTGAGCTATCGAGCCACACAAGGTCGCGTATTAAACCCTTAGCATCGTTCTGTGTCAAGTTAAAATTATTTATTTAATGTTATTTTTGTCGCATTGGTGTTTATGAAAGGTGGTGTATGCCCGTGTTCATTTAACATGCAGGCAACTATGACTAGGCTTCGTCATCCCCGAGATCTTTTATCGGGGATCTATATAAATTAGGCGTAGATTCCCGCTTAAAGCATGCGGGAATGACGAGAGATTAAAGCATGCGGAAATGAAAAAAATTAAAGAAAGAGAAGATGACGGAAGATTGAATGGTCACGGGTATATGTCATTGTAATCACGATTTATTGGCGACGATAAATGCTGCGCCAATAATGAGTGCGACAATAACAAGAAACAGAAGATCAAGCATGGTTAGTCGGTTATTGCGAAGGTTTCAATTTCTTGGTTTCGTTGTTCCGAAAAAAATTGATAGATCTTTTTAAGTTCATCTGGCGTAAAGTGGATGACGACTAATTGTTGCCCGGGGTGGATAATATTGGAATCGCGACCCATTTTGTGGGAGTTCAAGTTATAAATATAGCTACTATCTACTTTGTTGGCGAGTATGCTACCTAAAAAAGAGCTTAAGCCAGAAGGCAGCTTCTCGTCGGCATTGGCGGGGATGACAGCCTGAAGCCTATCTTTATTTTGGCTGATGCCTTCGATTCGCAAGCCTTGGCGAAATTTATTGATTAAGCCTGTTTGGACAATGCCCCATAAACCCTGCACATCTTTATCGGTAACGCTGTGCACATAAAAAAGCGCATCATCGGCGATAGCATCATCTTGAACAATATCTTTGATAGCTAGTGCTTGTTTGTCGGTATTAGGTAGTGTGATGATGCTGTCATGACGAACAAATTGATCATTATGCTTATCGACGGTTATGGGCTCTGTTGTTGCGATTGCTAATTGATTTACAAAGGCTTCGGCTTCTTGTTCTTTTTTTAGAAGATCGGTAGGTTCGGTAATGATGGTAAGCGGTGGTGGCGCATCAATGATTTCGATTGGTGGGTTAATATCGTGTTCGGTACTGCTACTTGGTTTAAGATCAGAAAATAAAATATAGCCAAACACAATTAAAACAAGCAGTGCCATAATGGCTGGAACAAGTGAAGGTTTTGCTGAAGCGACAACTGCCATTTGATTAACCTGGAAATTCTATAGTTAGGTTGAGAATAAGCTACTCAGGGTTCGTTGATCAAGTGCAATACACCATTTTTTTGTGATGGGCATCACGTTTAGCTGTTCTATCACGTGTTTTGCCTGATCGGTATTATTAATGGAGATCAGCGGTATATGTTGTTGTAGCAATGCGGTAAGGCATTCTATATCGGCTTGTTCGTGGCTTAGTGCAGTAAAAATGGACGACATTAGTTTGTTTATATCACATTGCGCAAGCAAGCTAGGAATTGCCGTTACCATTAATCCATTTTTGTGTTGTTGAAATTGAATGGCTAATTTATTTAGGGTTGAGGCATGCTGTTTTGCGGCATTAATCTGTTGTTTATCTGCACTCACGATAATGGGCACCAAGATCGGGCGGCATCGTAAAGTATTATCTTTGATGGCATCGCATAATTGTTGACGTTGTAACTCTCGGTTGGCTTCTTGTAAATCTAGCAGATGTAGGCCCTGTGAATTTTGGCTGATGATATATCGCTGTTCCAAGAGGGTGAGTACCTGCCCCAAATGTTGGGGGGTATCTAAATTTAAGGAGAGACTCGAAAGCGACGACGGTTGTGAATGGTACGTTGGTAGCTGTTCAGCAATAGAATCATGCTCTGGTGTTTTTACGATGGCAATATTATCGGTGCTTGATAATGTATCTTGAATCGCCGAGATAATTAAACCATGAATTAAACGGGCATTTCGGAAACGGACTTCATGCTTTGTAGGATGCACATTAATATCGACAGTATCGAGCGGGATTGTTAGATAGAGTACGTAAGCGGCTTGCCGACCTGCTGGAATATGCTCACCGTAGGCTTGGCGAATAGCATGATTAATCACCCGATCACGAATAACGCGACCATTTATAAAGAAGTATTGAACATCAGTTTGTGCGCGATGGGATTCGGCTTTACCTAACCAGCCTGATAGCGCAATGTCCTCATAGGTCTGTTCAATGTAAAAACTATTATCGATAAAGCTTTTGCCGCAAATTTTGGCGACACGCTGTTGGCGCTCTTCAAACGTATTGGCAATCGCTAATTTTAATTTACTTGAGTTTGCATATTTATAATGAAAGCCGACACTAAACTGACTTAGGGCTAATCTTTGAATTGTCGTTAGAATATGATGTTGTTCGGTTTTATTACTGCGAAGAAAATGGCGTCGAGCAGGCAGGTTAAAAAACAAATCGCGCACTTCGAAAGTGGTGCCATAAGGATGTGATGCAGGCGTGATTTCTGTGTCGCCATGGGTGATTTGATAGGCACAATCAGCATCTTTTTGGCGAGAAGTAAGTGTTAAATGAGAAATGGATGTAATACTTGGCAAAGCCTCACCACGAAAACCGAGGCTACTAATGTGGCTGAGCTGTTCGCTAGAATGAATTTTGCTGGTGGCATGGCGACTGAGCGCAATAATAAGATCGTCTGGATGAATGCCTTCGCCATTATCTTGAATGCGGATAAGCTGACTTCCAGCACCCTCAATATCAATATCAATTTGGCTAGCGAGTGCATCGAGACTGTTTTCGATAAGCTCTTTGACAACTGAAGCAGGGCGCTCAATAACTTCACCGGCAGCGATTTGATTGGCAAGATGGACTGGAAGAGCGTGAATGCGATTGCTGGTCATACTTATGGAATGAGCAATACATCACCGATTTTGAGTGTGGTGCTTGTTAACTCATTTTTCTTTTTTAATTGGCCTAGAGTGACTTGATAACGAAGAGCAATAGTGCTTAATGTATCGCCACTACTGACAATATGTTGTTGTGGCATCTTGGTGCCCGGCAACGGGTTGCGTTGGAAGTAATGCCTAATGCCAGACATCATGGCTCGTGCCAGTTTATTTTGATGGCTGGCAGATTTAAGTTTACGCTCTTCATCAGCATTAGAAATAAAAGCAGTTTCAACAAGTACCGATGGGATATCAAGTGATTTTAATACCACAAAAGATGCATATTCGACTTGTTTTTTATGAACGTGACCGATACGTTTTAGACCCGACAAAACAGTGTTTGCGACTTCATTACTGGCTACTTGGCTCGCATCTCGTGATAAATCTAACAATACATAAGCAAGAGTGTCATCTTTATCTTCCAAGCTAATTCCACCGACAAGATCGGCTGCATTTTCTTTGTCGGCTAATAATTGTGCGGCTTCACTACTGGCGCCTCGTTGAGATAACACATAAACAGAAGCACCTTTGGCTTGTTTATTGCGAAAAGAGTCAGCATGGATTGAAATAAATATATCTGCTTTTTGTTTGTGGGCTCGATCTGTACGCTGACGAAGACTGATAAAGGTATCGTTAGAACGAACTAAATAGGCTCGCATTCCTTGTTCTTTATTGACTAAATTTGCCAAGCGTTTTGCGATGGCTAACACCACATCTTTTTCTTTTGTGCCATTTCTACCTGTCGCGCCATGATCTTTACCACCATGGCCAGCATCAATAGCGATAACAATATCGCGCTTTGGTTTTGGTTTTTCTTTAATTGCGATAACGGGTTTTGGTTTTTCAGGTTTGGGTTCAATCTTGGGTTTTGTTTGTGAAGCGGGAACCGGTGTAGGTTTAGCTTCAGTTTGCTGAACTTTGGGCTTAACTTGATTAGGGTCATTTAAATCAATCACTAGGCGATATGAATGTGTTTGATCTGAAGCTAATTTATGCGTTTCATATTTTATTTTAGTCGTTAGATCTAAAACCAAACGAAGTGTTTCATCTCTTTGTGCATGGCGAATATTTTTTATAAGCTGACCTGAAAATTCGGGTAATGTGGTTGCTTTTGTCCATATGGTATTTCGTAGATCAATCACTAAACGATGTGGTTTATCTAAGGTAAATGTTTTATACGTAGCCGATTTTGTGAGATCAATAACGAGTCGTGAACCTTCATCAGAACTTGATAAGCGTACACCCGTAACCGAAGCAGACCACGCAGTAAAACTAAAAGTAAGTAAAATCAGGCTCAGAAAAACACGGAGCATTTGTTGTTTCCTATGGTTTGTTAATCTAGTTTTGCACACAATATTTTGCCGGCATCAGAGCAAGCTACAACACTTATTTGTCTACCCTTTTCATCATATTGTAGTTTGATTATTATATCTGGCTTGGGCAAGTAATTTCCACCTTGTTGTGGCCATTCTATTAAACAAAGAGAATCGGAATTCATGTAATCATCCAGCCCAATATAATCAAGTTCTTCAGGGTCGACCAATCGATATAAATCAAAATGAAAAACAGATCGATCTGTTAAATTATATTGCTCAACTAAAGTGTAAGTAGGGCTTTTGACCTTTCCATGGTGGCCAAGTTCACGTAATAGGCCTCGACATAAGGTTGTTTTTCCCGCGCCGAGTTCACCTTCTAAGTGAATAGTAAATTGTTGCTGAGGGCAAAACCTTGCAATGCGAGCACCAAGATCAAGCGTCGCCGCTTCGTCGGCTAGGTGCATCTTCCACCCCTATATTAATAAATAAGGTTGGCTAAATGCCTGAGATGAGGAATAAGGTCCATGGCTAACATGCCACGCTCACCATCTTTCTCAGCCGCTTTATCACCAGCCATACCATGCAGGGTTACACCTACACAGGCTGCGTCCATAAGAGGGAACCCTTGCGCCAATAGGCCGCCAATAACACCGGCAAGCACATCGCCCATGCCACCACTCGCCATACCGGGGTTGCCCCATGCTGATAAACGGGTTGGCACTTCGCCATTATTAATTAGCGAGCATGAACCCTTGAGTACAATAATACCGCCATAGCGTTTTTGCAATTCTTGCGCCGCCTTGAAACGATCTGCTTCAATTTCTGCAGAAGAGCAGCCTAATAATCGAGCTGCCTCACCCGGATGCGGCGTTAATACCCAATTATCATGGCGCTGCGGGTTCTTGCTTAATATATTTAAGGCGTCAGCATCAACGACCATAGGTAGGTTGGCGTCGATAGCGGCTTGAAATAAGCCTTCACCCCATTCAGTCTGGCCTAAACCAGGCCCTACAGTTAAGGCGTTGGCACGCTCAATTAACGGCGCTAAATCTTTAATATCATCAACGCCATAACACATGAGCTCAGGTCGGGTAAGGTTGAGGGTATGACCATGATCAGCCCGAGTTGCAATACTTGTTAAGCCAGCACCAACACGAGCACCGGCTTCAGCAGCCACGCGAGCAGCTCCTGGCATACCGTGATCACCACCGATAATAAGTAGATGGCCATATAAGCCTTTATGACCTGTACGCTGGCGAGGAGCAAGCAATTGAGCGGCATCATTTTCTAAACTGACACGACGTGCAATGGGTGTGAATTCTTTTAAGATAGCCGTTGGCACTTGTAGTGAATCAAAACAAATTACGCCACTGTGATTAGGACCTTCACCTAAAAACAAACCTTTATTTAGACCAATAAAGTTAAGTGTGTTTGTTGCTTTAACAGCGATGTTTTGAGGGTTTCCTGTATCAGCGTGGAGGCCAGAAGGAATATCAATAGATAAAACAGGAGTACGCGTTATTTTATTTATTTCTTCAATAATTGTTTTGAAATCGCCCGTTACCTCACGGTTGAGACCTGTACCAAGGAGTGCATCGACTACAACATCGGTTGAGGGAAGAGTGCCCTCAAAACTTTGAATTTCCGAGCCTGTGGCTAAATATCCATCACGGGCAGCTGTTGTTTCGGGCCCGAGTGGATCGTCGCCTACTTGAATAACAGCTACGCGGTAACCATCAGCGATAGCCTGGTTTGCCAGCTCAAGACCATCGCCCCCATTTTTTCCTGTTCCACAGAGGATTAATATTCGCTCGGCTTGTGGCCAATGATTCCTTATCGTAGACAGTGCCGCTTTGCCGGCGCGAGACATTAATGTTGCGGTTGAAACATTGTGCTGCTCTATAACAAGTCGATCAATTTCAGAAATTTGCTCGGCTGAAAAAAGATCATGAGGTAAGTTAAGCATAAATAATATCCTAAATTGTATTTACACATATAATAGCCTGCATGAGTGAGATAAATACAGCATTGTCGGAAAATGAATTGTTAAATTTATTGCGCGGGTGGGCAAAAGACAATGGTTTTCAACAGCTTGGCGTTAGCGATATTGATTTGAGCAAAGCTGAAAAAGATTTAACACAGTGGTTAGTGAAGGGCTTTCATGGTGAAATGGCTTATATGGCACACCATGGCACCAAGCGCACACGACCAGAAGAACTTGTTTCTGGGACGGTAAGGGTCATTACTGTTCGAATGGATTATTGGCCTGAACCCTCTGCAGAGCCTTGGTCTGTTATGGATAATGATCAACTAGGTTTTGTGTCTCGTTATGCCTTGGGGCGAGATTATCATAAGTTGATGCGCAAGCG
>Ga0256840_1000526_pt1 | contig 39102 bp, 34 predicted proteins | sample 355202metaG_FD_185969 | JGI IMG/M metagenome (GOLD analysis project Ga0256840, IMG submission 185969) | Hydrothermal vent microbial communities from Mid Atlantic Ridge, Atlantic Ocean - 355-202 | ecosystem: Environmental > Aquatic > Marine > Hydrothermal vents | place: Atlantic Ocean: Mid...
GCTGAAATATATTTAGATGAAACAAAAGAGATGATAGCAAAGCAAGTCAAAGAGCTAGAAGATAGAGAAAAATCTCTTAAAAGTTTAGACTTACAATTAGGTATCTCGCAAACAAAAAAAGAGAGTTCAAAACTTGAAATGCAAAAGTTAAATCAAGAGATACAAAGCATCAAAAATCTCTTTGAACAGTACTCTTTTGAACTTACAAATCATAGTAAAATAGAGCTCAAAGAGAGAGACGAAGAGCTTACAAAAAAGCTTGATCTTATAAAGCAAAACCGTATCAAAAAAGAGCAACTACTTATACAAAGAGAGAGTGCTAGCAAAGAGCTTCAGACACACGAAAAGTCACTTTATGAGATAAGAAGTGCCTTGGAAAAACTAAAAAATGAGAAAGAACAGTTGATTATAGCTGTGCAATCTAGCAAATCAAAGAGTAATGAACTAGCAAAAAGCTTAGGCTTACATGTAGAGAGGTTTGCGTTAAAACTGAATTTAAAAAAGATAGATATCCAATATAAAGAGTTAGTAAATAGAGAAAAGCTTTATGCACAAGCACAAAAGACTTTAAAAATATTAGAGTCTGAGTTAAATAGATGTAATATCAGTAAAAAAGAGAGTGAAACGAAATTTACCACAACGGCTAAAGAGCTTGAAAGCATAAAAGCTAATATAAAAGAGTTGCAACAAAACCTTAGTGAGTTCTCATCTAAGCGAATAGAAATACTCAATGTTGCTGATTTGGATGCTTATGAAAATGAGATGACTACTCAGTATAAAATCTCACAAGAAAAAGAACAACTCTGCAAAGCCGAGTTCAATGAGCTAAAAGTAAAAAGCGCAGAACGATTAGCCAATAAAAAGAGTTTAGAGAGCAAAATAGCATCAGATGGGCAAAAGTTAGCTGTTTTAAAAGCTGAACTAGAAGAGCTATATAAACAAAATGATTTTCAAGATGCCCAAGAGTTTCAAAATGCACTGCTTGATAAAAACAAGAGAGAAGCCTTAGATACTTTATGCAAGAGCATAGAAGATAGATACAAGCAGACGCAAACACTGAAAACACAAACTCTTAAACAACTACAAGAACATAAAAAAGAGCCACAAAGCAATAGACCAATAAAAGAGCTAGAGACTTTACAAATAGAGCTAAAACAAAAAGTAGATGCCCTACAAGAGAGCATAGGAAGTGACAAAAAAGAGTTAGAAATCAACCAAAAAAATAGTGATGAATTTAAAGAAAAAATTGCATCGCTTGAGAAGAAAAAAGAGTCCTTTAAAATCTGGATAAAACTCAACGAGCTTGTAGGTTCAGCAGATGGCACAAAGTTTAAAAAATTCGCCCAAGGTATAACCCTAGAACAGCTCACAAACCTAGCAAATCAGCATTTAATTCGCTTAAGCCCTCGCTACACGCTCACAAGAAACCAAGATAAGCTCCTAGACCTTGAGATAGTAGATGCTTACCAAGGAAATGTAGTTCGCCCTGTAAAGACGCTCTCAGGTGGAGAGGGTTTCATAGTAAGTCTTGCCTTGGCTCTCGGACTCTCAGAACTTGCAAGTCAAAAAATAGCCATAGACTCTCTCTTTTTAGATGAGGGCTTTGGTATGCTTGATGAAGAGAGTTTAGAAATAGCACTCAATGCGCTCAACCTTCTCCAAAGTGGTGGAAAAATGGTCGGAGTTATCTCGCATGTAGAAGCACTCAAAGAGCGAATATCTTTACAAATAAGAGTTGTTCCAAATGGTGATGGAACTAGCTTTGTTAAGATTACTTAAACCCGGATTATGCAGTAGAAGACAATAAGTAGCGTCTATGCTTGTGCTTAAGGGATGTTTACAAAATTGTTGCGCCCACCTTATTGGTGGGTCAATAATTTTGTAAATGTGCCTTGAGTGCAATGATAGAGGCTTTCTTGAGGTTTCTACTGCATAATCCGGGTTAAAATCGTAATCAAAACGCTTTTGAAACACGGTAGATATAAAAGGTTTTTGTGCCATTTGGACCTCGTTTACATGTAAAGGTATTTAACAAAACAACCGAAGAAAAAACTTTCAAAAGTTTCTCTTTTGCAGGGTTTTGTGTGAGGTATAATCCATCTTTTGGTTTTGCTTTGCCTCGCCACATATCATATTGACTAAAACGAGTTCGTGTATATATTTGCGTCTGAGGGTGTCTTGGAAGATAAAACTGCATAAGAGCCGCGATAGTGAGATGGTCACCATAAAAGGCATCAGAGGTTTTTGCGTAAGTTTCTAAAAGGGCGATAGCTTCTCTGTTACCGTACATTCTATCTTGAACAATCTCTAAATGGGTCTGAAAAGCTATACGCACGATAGCACTTAAAATCAAAGCGGTGATAATACCTGCTTTAAAGGTTTTTTTAAGTTCATATCTTTGAAATATATAGGCAAGTAAAACAGCTCCACCTACAAAAGCAGGAGCGGTATAGTTGAGCTCTATGCGTGCCAAAAGACTTTTATAGAAGAAAAAGAGTAGTGGCACAAGGATAGAAAGTGAGATATAAAAGAGCTTCTCATTAGAGAAAAAAGCACGTTTTTTTACTAGATAATAAAAGAGAACAGTAGTAAAAACAGGAGTAAAAACTCCAAACTGTCCACCAAAAAATTCTAAAAATCGTCCAAAATTAATATCAAGTGTTTTTGTGCTCCCGTGTGCTAATTGAAAGAGAAAGCTTATCCAATCATGTTGATAGTTCCACCAAAGCATGGGTGTGATTACAACAGATGAAATACCAACAACCGCATAGATACGCCAGTCTCTAAAGAGTTCTCTTCGTTTGATAAGTGCAAAAAACACTAAGGTAAAAGCAAATAAAATAGCGGTGTATTTGCTCATCATCATAAGTCCTAAAAAGAGCCCAAGAAGCAAGTATGCTTTTGTAGAATTTTCAAAAAGTGCTATATAGCCGTAGTACAAAGCCAGTGACCAAAAAAGTATCAACGGTGCATCGGGGGTGACAAGGGTGTATCCTGCATGCACTAAGATAACTGAACAATAAATAAAAAGAGCATTAAGTGCCGTTATATCATCGCTCATCTTTTGCGTAAGTTTAAAGATATATAAACCTGCAATACTCATACTAAAAACAGCACTCAGTCTCACTCCCCATTCACTCTCAGAGATAAAATTGCTTACTTTTATCATAAAAGCTAAAAGTGGAGCATGATCATAATAGCCACCTTGAAGATGATGCGACCAGACCCAATAATACGCTTCATCGCCATGTAGAGGAATAAAAGCGTTGTAGATAATGCTTGTAATGGCAAGAGCTACTAAAAGTATATAGGCAGTTTTCGTACTGCTTTTATATAAAATATCTATCACTACTTCTCTCTCCTTATAGTGTCTGTGCAAGATTTATCAATAGTATAAGTATCGACAATCTGATCTTTATCATCTATGAAATCGACATGCAGTTTTGTAGGGCATACATGTAAGAGTAATGAGCCAAGAGTTCTTGATGAAAAGGGGAGAGCAGGGTGTTTGTATGAAGCTCTATCTGCCTTGGATGAAGAGCCTATTACATTATAAATAGCTCCATCAAATGCGCTTTTTTGTGGGCTTTTGCAGTAGTTATGATCAGCATTTGAAATAAGATGCTCTTGAGGATTAAAGGTATCAGAAGTACCGTAGTGTTTGCGCATCAACTTAGAACGCTCATATCCATGAGAGTGCCCAGAGAGTACCAAATCCACTCCATGCTTTTCTAAAATAGGAATAATATTTTCTCTCATGCGAGTCATGCGTCCCCAACTATCTCTTGAGTTATCAGATTTATGAGAACCATCACTATATGGAGGATGATGAAAGGCAGCGATAATCCACGGTTTTTTCACCTGTGCCAAATCCTTCTCTAGCCACTGCGCCATTTTTGAATCTTTTGAGGTGTCGGCTTGTTCTGAATCAAGCATCACAATATGAACATTGCCACTCTCTATGGCATAATACTCTTCACTCCCCGAGGCAAGACCACCAGATTCACCATTTTGAGGAAACTCAAAGATATCATACATTGCCCAGCGACGCGCATCATGGTTGCCGTTAATTGCCCATGGTACAAGGGTTTTGACTATCTCTTTATAGGGTTCAAAAAGTGAAGCATTAAACTGCTCTTGCGTGCCACTTCTATAAGCATTGTCTCCAAGCAAGAGCCAAAGATTAAGCTCTTTGTCGCCCTTTACATGTAACATAGATTGATAAACATTATCTTGTGCTTTGCATAGCTTCCCTGAGTCGCCTATCACCCAGATAAGCTGTTCATTAAGAGAGTTTGCATAGAGTGTTTCAAAGTGGCGGTTTGCATTGTCTATATTCATAGAAGCAGAGAGGACTTTGTAGTTATATCTTGTGGAAGGTTTGAGATCTTTAAGTGTGATATGATGGTAAGAAGTAGGTGTGTCTTCACACACTTTTTTATCATCACCATACACTACGCACCCTATCTCTTTTGCATCACTTTGCCATTTGATAAGGATAGAATTTTGCGTTTGCATCTGCAAGTAAGGCTGACGCTCCACAAAAAGGTAACTTCCATAGCTCACAACAGCGAGTCGTCCTACGCCATAGAGTGAGACTAAAGCCAGTAGAGTCACTGCTATATGTTTTATCCATTTGAACAAATTAATTCCTTAGCTTTGTAGTTTGGCTATTATACTTGCAAAATCCTTGCTATTGTTTATAATCTTATCAGTTTGTGCTTATTGTTTTATAAGTTAAAAGCAAAATTTAGATAAAATAAGTCACTTTAAATGTAAAAAAGGTAGTTAAATGAAACAATTTATTGTATTGCTCTTGCTTGTCTCATCTCTTTTTGCTGCTTTGACTTTTGATCAAAACGATAGAAAAGAAGTCGCTATACTTGAAAGTTTTGATATTGACTCCTCATTTTTAAATGACAAAGTGCTCGTTGATATGATACAAAAATATAAGACAACTCATAGAAAGCGTACTTTTTTCAAATCTATGGAAAGAGCCTATCTTTATATCCCAATAATAAAAGACACTTTAACCAAATCGGGAATTCCTTCTGAATTTCTTTTCTTAGCTATGGCAGAATCAAACTTTGCAACCCGTGCGATCTCACATAAAAAAGCTGCTGGTCCGTGGCAATTTATGCCCAAAACAGGAAAGATATATGGTCTCAAGATAGATAGTTATGTTGATGAACGGCGTGATGTTTTTAAATCCACTCAAGCCGCTGCTGATTATTTAACTTTCCTACATAAGCGTTTTGGAAAATGGTATCTCGCAGCTATGGCTTATAACTGCGGTGAGGGTAGATTAGATAGAGCGATTAAAAGAGCTAAAAGTGATGACATTGCAACTCTTCTAGATTATAAAAAAGCATATATTCCAAAAGAGACTAGGCTTTATATTCGTAAGATTTTAACATTAGCGATTATGGGAAGCGATGAGCGTTATCTTATTAGAAATGAGTATGCTTATCTGCTTAATCGCTCCAATGCGAACCTTATAGTACCGATATATGTTCCAAGTGGTGAGCGTTTAAGTCGTGTTGCGAAGGCTGTTAATCTTCCTATGAGGGAGCTAATGAAGTACAATCATCATCTCAAATATGACTTTATTCCACCGTATGGGAAAAAGTATGCCATCTACATACCTTATGATAAATTGAGCAGTTTTAAAAGATACTATGAGCCTACGCCACTGAAAAATATCTATGTTGTCCATACTGTTAAGAGTGGCGATAATCTTTCTAAAATAGGAAAAAAATACCGCATCTCTTATAAAAAAATTATGGATTTTAATCATCTCAAAAGTTCTCGTCTCTCTCTCAAACAAGAGCTTATTATTCCAGTGAGCACACCACCTTTGACTTTAGATGCGCTGTATGTAGTAAGGCGTGGAGATACCTTAAGCTCTATCGCTCATAACTTTCAAATCACAGTCAAAGAGCTTAAAAAATATAACAATATGACAAGTTCATTGATTAAGATAGGTGAAAAACTTCATGTCTATGACTAGAATTTTTCTTCTGAGTCTCATCTTGCTTCTTCTTGATGGCTGTAGTACACGCACTCGTGATGGCTATATTCATCATGGAAAAGTTAGTGCGCAAAAACCTAGTGGGAAAAATTATTCACATCCTACTATGCGACCTTACAGTGTTCATGGTAAGCGTTACTATCCAAGTATAGTCCATATCGGAGAGGTATTTCATGGTCGCGCAAGTTGGTATGGTCCTAACTTTAACGGAAAACTCACTTCTAATGGTGAAACCTATAATATGCACTCTATGACTGCTGCACATAAGACCTTGCCTATGAATACCATAGTTCGTGCCACAAACAAATCTAATGGAAAATCTGTTATCGTCCGAATCAATGACAGAGGACCTTTTGTTGATACGCGTATCATTGACCTTTCAAAAAAAGCCGCAATGCAAATTGGCATGATTAAAACTGGTACTGCTCCTATTAAGCTTGAGATCTTAGGATTTGAGCAAAAGGGTAAAAAGTCGATATCTTCAGTGAAAAAATTGCGAAAAGGTCCTAAAGAGAAAGTTCTTGGTTCTTTTGCTATTCAACTTGGCTCATTTACAAAATTTGAAGGCGCACTCTATACGCAAGAAAAATATGATGGCTTTAGTGGATATAAAACTATTATCAAAGATATAGAGTTGAGTGACAATCGTGTTTTTAGAGTTCTTCTGACGGGATTTAAGAGCGATGAAGAAGCAAAGGATTTTATAAAAGAGAAACAACTTCAATCTGCAATTATAATAAGGGAGTAATATGCACACTTTACAGCGCACAACAAAAGAGACTGATATTACAGTAGAACTTGAACTCTACGGCAAAGGAGAGAGCAATATCGCAACTGGTGTTGGTTTTTTAGACCATATGTTAGAGAGTTTTTCAAAACACTCATTGATAGACTTAAATGTTACATGCAAGGGTGATACTCATATAGACGATCATCACAGTGTTGAGGATGTAGGGATTGTTATAGGGCAGTTACTGAAAAAATCTATCTATCCTATAGAAAAAGTTGAACGCTTTGGAAATGCAGTGATAGTTATGGATGAAGCTGCTGTTTCATGCGATATGGATCTGAGTAATCGCCCATTTTTACACTTTGAGCTTCCACTCTCTGGCAGCGTGGGAAATTTTGATACCGAACTTACAGAGGAATTTTTTAAAGCCTTAGTACTTAACTCTAGTACAACAGTGCACCTTGTTATGCAACGGGGTAAAAACAAACACCATATCATCGAAGCAGCTTTTAAATCCTTTGCGGTTGCGCTTAGACGTGCTATTGCTGAAAATGATCGTGTCGGTATTCCTAGCACAAAAGGTGTTTTATGATTAAATTAATCGTCTTAGATGTTGATGGTTGCCTTAGCGATGGTAAAATCATCTATAGTAGTGATGCAAGTGAGACAAAAACTTTTAATGTCAAAGATGGACTTGCTGTTGCAACATGGATTCGCATGGGACATCTTGTTGCAATTATCACGGGTCGTGAATCTAAAATTGTTAAGCGTCGTGCAGATGAATTGGGCATAAAATTGTTATACCAAGGTGTTAAAGAGAAAAAAGCTCTCTTGGAAAAGATCGCTAGTGAGCATAACTTAGCTCATGATGAAATTGCAGCTATTGGTGATGATCTTAATGATTTTAATATGCTAAAATTTGTAGGTCGTTCCTATACTCCAGCCAATGGCGTTGATGATATCAAAGAGATTGTCACAAGAGTTTTATCAAAAAATGGTGGCGATGGTGCTGTAAGAGAGATGATTGATGATATTGTCAGTATCAATAATCAGAAAAAAGAATTTTTATCTTTTTGGATATAAAAATACTGTGAATATAAATCTCTTTTTCATTATTATTATTAGCTTACTTTTATCGGTTTTTCTATTTTTTAAACCTTTAAAGATAGAGCTGCCCGATCACAAAGAGATTGCCCAACTTGAATTGAAAAACTTTCAGATATATGAAATAAATAAAAAAGGTGTACAAAGTATTTTAAAAGGTCTTACAGGAGAGCGTTATGAGAATCGTTATGAAGTTACTGATGTGACTTTTAAAGATGCTTCAAAAGAATTTATCCAAGTAATGCACGCGGATCATGGACGCTATCAAGATGATATTATTTATCTTAATGATAATGTCATCTATGCGCAAGACAATAATCTAACATTCAAATCTGATGAGGCGATGTATGATTTGAACACTTCTTTGCTAACGACGAAAGGTGCTTTTATTATGAGAGCAAACCAAAACTATTTTAAAGGGCAGCAACTGCACTTTAATACAAAAGAGAATACAATTCTTGCTAAAAAAGTTAGCGGATTATACCTATTGGAGCAAAAATGAGATTAGTTTTTCTGTTTTTATCTATTGTCACAACATCACTTTTGAGCGAGGAGCTGAAGATTATTGCAAATAGTTTTGAAGCTGATGAAAAAAGCGGTGTTTCAGTTTTTCAAGGTGATGTGAGTATTACTAAGGGTATTGATCTCATCAAAGCATCGAAGGTGAGCATTCATATTGATAAAGATCGCCATCCTACAAAATATATCGCTGAGGGTAATGTAACTTTTTTTATCTCCACTGAGGATAATAATACTTTTGAAGGAAAAGCAAAAAGTGCTATTTTTGCACCTCAAAAACAAGAGTATAAGTTCAAAGGTGATGTAGAGTTATTTCAAGTCAATGAAAAAAAGAAGATAGTAGGAGAAGAGGTGATTGTAAACACACTTAAAGGCACAGCAATAGCACAAGGAAAGAAAAATAGACCAGTAATAATGATTTTTGAATTGGAAGTCAAAGATGATTGAGATAGTTGACGCAGCATTTGAGACCTCATCCCCAAATGTAAAACTAACCCCTCCAAATGAGTACCAAAATGAGGTAGCCTTTATGGCACGCTCCAATGTAGGAAAAAGCTCCCTGCTCAATGCCTTGACAAATAGAAAGTCTTTAGCAAAAGTCTCTTCGACACCAGGAAAAACACGTCTGATAAACTATTTTCGTGTCACCTTTATGGATAGAGAAAATGAGCTGAAAAATGAGGCAAAATTTGTGGATTTGCCTGGTTTTGGATACGCAAAAGTATCGAAGTCTATTAAGGCTGATTGGGAGAAAAATCTTACTGATTTTATCTCAAAACGTCGTGAAATTAAACTTTTTATTCATCTTATTGATTGTCGCCATCCTCATCTTGATATTGACCGCTCTGTTTTAAATTTCTTAGAAGAAAATATAACGCCAGACCAAGAAATATTACAGATTTTTACAAAAATAGATAAGCTTAATCAAAAAGAGATAAGAGCGCTTAGACGAGATTTTCCTCACGCCATTATGATCTCAAATACGAAGAAAAAAGGCCTCTCAAAACTAACATCCATTATCTACAACACTCTCTTTAAGATTGAATATGAGTAAAATAGTATTTAGAAAGGCTACCTTAAAAGATATCGCTAAGATGCAAGCCTTAGTAATGCCCGAAATAGAAAGTGGCATCATTTTAATGCGAAATGATGATGAGTTAGCGACAAATATTCGCTCTTATACCTTAGCGGTTCAAAATGAGAAGATAGTCGCTTTCAATGCCTTACATGTACACACTCCAAAACTTGCTGAAATCCGCTCCTTGATAGTAAAAGAGGAGCTTCGAGGGCAGGGTGTTGGTAAAAAACTTGTAGAACTTGCCAATGAAGAAGGTGCTAGCTTAGGTCTAAAAGAAATTTTAGTTTTAACCTATCAGCAGAGTTTTTTTAAAGCCTTGGGTTTCGTTGAAATCTCTAAAGAATCTATACCTGAACATAAAATTTGGGCAGATTGTATTAAATGTAAGCACTTTCCGGTATGCAACGAAGTCTCTCTCATCAAATATCTATAAACCCAATTATAATACTACCTCTTTTTCTCATTTATGAGAGTTTGAGTAGTATCTACCTCTTTATGCCTTCATTATTGGGAGTGATTTTTTATCTTTTTATCGATGCAAAAGAGTCTGATAGCATAAAGCTTTTACTGATTGTTACTCTTATGCTTATTATTTATGAAGCAGAGAAAGGCTATCTTTTTTTAAGTACACTGCTCTATTTTTCTGTGGTATATGAACTTTTTATTCCCTATTTGAAGCAAAATATCGTCTGTAAGGCATGCCTGAAATTTATTTTTATCTTTCTTGCTTATATTGGCTATTATCTTTTTATGTTTTTGCTTTCACAGATATTTATCTTTGAATCACCAAGTATTGACTTACATGTAATATATTATATTTTTGTAGAATTTCTGATTGTGAGTCTATTATGAGAACAAAACTTATTTTAAGTATATTTGCAATTGTCTGGATTTCACTTTTAGTGAGAATTTTTTATCTCTCTGTTGAGTCAAATGATTATTATGATGCACTTTCAGAGAAAAACACCATCAAAACAGAGTATATAGCCCCTGTGAGAGGAAATATCTTTGATTACAATGGTAAGCCTATCGCTATCAATAAACTTGGTTTCAAAATCGTTCTTAAGCCTCATTTAAGCAGCAAGAAGAAACTTCCTCTTTTAGAAAATGAACTTCATTTTCTTGTAGAAAAATTTCCCTTTCTTGATTATGAAAAACTTTTAAAACGCTATAAGAAAAAAGATTCATACTATAATCATCACTATATTCCTGTTGTTGATTTTATTGCGCATGAAGATTTTTTAGCATTTTTTTCTATACTGAATTTACGTGAAAATATGCGTATTCTTCCCGCTTCAAAACGCTATTATCCAAACGGAAATATTGCAGCACATACTATAGGCTATATGTCACGAGCAAGTAGAAAAGATGTTAAGAAAGATCCCCTTTTGAAGCTTATTGGTTATGTAGGTAAAAGTGGCGTTGAAAAACAATATAACTCCTATTTGCAAGGTGACCCTGGTGAGCGTCTAATTCAGGTTAGTGCCTCTAATGAAGAGATGAGAGAGATTTCACATACGCAACCTGATGAAAATCATGACCTCACACTCTATCTCGATATGCGTCTTCAAGAGTATATCTCAAAACTTTTTAAAGGCAAGGCAGGCTCAGTCATTGTGATGGGTGTTGATGGAAAAGTTCTCTCTATGGGGAGTTACCCAGAGTATGATATCAACGCCTTTGCGATGGGAATATCTTCTAAGGCATGGAAAAAGCTTATCAATGATATAGATGCCCCATTTACAAATAAGACAACAAATGGACTCTACCCTCCAGGCTCAGTCATCAAAACAGGTCTTGGTCTTATCTATATCTCAACGAAGCTTCATCCTTGGTCACAATTTAACTGTACAGGAACTATGGAGCTAGGAAAGCGTAATTTTCGTTGTTGGAAACATAGTGGGCATGGCACTACAAATATTAATAAGGCGATTCGTGAAAGTTGTGATGATTATTTTTATAAAGCTAGCCTCAAAGTTGGAATAGAGACTATGAGCGATGGTTTAAGTCGGTATGGCTTAGGACAAAAAACAGGCATAGATATCCCCAATGAGTTTATTGGTACTGTCCCTAGTCGTATCTGGAAGCGTAAACGCTACAATCAACCTTGGTACATAGGTGAAACGCTCAATACCTCTATAGGTCAAGGTTCATTCTTAGTGACACCTCTACAGATAGCGCAATTTACAGCTTTAATGGCATCAGGTAAACTCCCAAAACCACAAATAGCATATAAACGTGGGGATACAATAATAAAACTGCAATCCAAAGATGTGCTCACTGCCAATGAAAAAAAACTTTTACCCAAAATACAATATGCCATGAAAGAGGTCTGTAACCACCCTAAAGGGACAGCGACACACCATATCAATTCTCGCATAACAATAGCAGGAAAAACAGGAACCGCACAAGTTATTAGTATTTCACAAGAGACAAAAAAACGTCTTAAAGAGCATGAGATGGCATACTATCAACGCTCACATGCTTGGTTTAGCACCTATGGACCTTATAAAAATCCGCAATACATAGTCACCGTCTTAGTAGAACATGGCGGACACGGTGGACAAGCAGCAGGTGAAATTGTCTCAAGAATTTATGATAAATTACTCGAATATGGGTATATAAGGGATTGAATTTTCTCTAAAAAAAAGATAAATATTGCGCCATATTGATTGGAGATACAAGAAGAAATAAGATGTATCAACCTTTAGCATTTAAGGTTATGGAACGATTTCTAAAAGTTGGCTTTGAATTAAAAGAAGATATAATTAAACATCAACACAATTGTAAAGCTACTGGATTTTGGGTGAATAAGTCAAAAGATTATAACTTTTTATTAATAATGCATGAACACTTATTTGTATTTAAAAAAGTTTAAAAGCTTTAGAGATATCCTTAAGCTATGCTAGCTATAATTATCCCAATAAAATAAAAAAGGGCTTCAATGAAAAGTTCCATTGTAAATAGTATTAAATCACTTCCGCCACTGCCAAAGACCCTGCTTGATGTGCAGCGTATCACAAATGATATGGATGCTTCTATTCATGATTTAGTAAAAGTTATTGAGCCAGATCCGATGATTGTTGCGAATCTACTCAAAGCTGCAAATTCTCCTCTGTATTTTTTTGGAAGAGAGATTAAAAATGTTTCTCAGGCAGTTTCACTTTTTGGGATGACGATGACACGCTCTATTGTTATGGGAAATTCTGTGCGAAAACTTTTAAATGTGGATATGGAACCTTACGGAATCACATCTGAAAAATTTGCAGAGATTTCATCAAAACAGTCTTCGTTGATGATGCGATGGTATAAAAAAATTGATCGTGCAAAGGCTGATAAACTCTTTTTGACCTCATTTCTACAAGAGACGGGCAAAATTATTATTGCGAGTGATATTATTCAAGAAGATCTCCTTATACAGTTTAAATCAGAAGTAGAAGCATCAAATAATATCGCTTTAGTGGAACGCTCTTATGTTGATGATACTACGGCGACGATAACCGCTGCTATTTTTGAGCATTGGAAGTTTGATAAAGAGTTTGTTGAGATGATTAAATACTCAGACAATCCTGAATCCGCTCCAGATGAAGTAAAAGAGTACTCTGCAGCACTCAATATTGTTAAAACAGCAATTCCTATGAATACTCCACTGAGTGAACACGCTATCAATTTCGCCCTACAAAAAGCAGAACAAGCAGGATATGATGTGAATATTTTAGAAGAGTGTATCAACGAATTTTTTACAATACAAGAGAGATAATGTCAAAAAAAACAGTAACTATTATTGATACCTTTGGCTTCTTTTTTCGCGCTTTTTATGCCTTGCCACCTTTAAGCAATAAAAATGGTTTTCCTACGGGTCTTTTGACGGGATTTACTAATTTTATCTCTACCTTGCAAAAAGATCACTCAAGTGATTATATAGTTTTTGCCTTAGACTCTAAAGGCCCTACTTTTAGAAATGAGATAGACCCTAATTACAAAGCAAATCGTTCTGCTCCACCAGAAGAGCTTAGTATGCAACTGCCTATCGCTATAGAGTGGATAGAAAAAATGGGTTTTGCTTCACGAAGTCAAGAGGGTTTTGAGGCAGATGATATTATCGCTTCATTAACGCAAAATGCTTTAGCGCAAGGGATGAATGTCCGCATAGTCTCTCATGATAAGGATTTGTATCAACTTATTAAAGATGATCATGTAGTGCTTGTTGATGCAATTAAGCGAAAAGTGATAAATGAGCAAGAGTGTATTGATAAGCATGGTGTTCACCCCTCTCAGTTTATTGATTTTCAATCCCTCCTTGGCGATAGTGCTGATAATGTTCCAGGTGTAAAGGGAGTAGGGAAGGTGACTGCTCAAAAACTTTTAAGCAAGTATGAGACCTTGGACAATATTTATGCCTCTATAGATGGAATTACTCCGCTAGGTGTGCAAAAGAAGTTGATTATCTCCAAAGATGATGCCTTTATGTCTAAGAAACTTGTCACTCTGAAGCGTGATTTGTATGAAGATGTGAACTTTGAAGAGTTTGTAATGCATAGTGAAAATCCTTTTATCCCTATATATGATGAGTTACAAAAGTATGAGATGAATGGAGTTTTACGAGTTCTTCATGCAAAAGGCTTAGTGAGTCAAGAGAGCAAGAAAGCAGAAGTAAAAGAAGAGATTCCTAATGAAAATTTAGATTTTAAAGCGAGATTAATTAGTGATGATGAGGAACTTTTAGGCATTGTTGAAGCTATTAATCCTGAACAAATTGTAGCTTTTGATACTGAAACTACAGGCTTAGAGCATCATACAGACACTCTTGTTGGATTTAGCTTTGCGATAGATGAGAAAGAAGCTTTTTATGTACCTATGAGTCACTTTTATCTTGGAGTCCCTAAGCAAGTCTCCAAAGAGGCAGCTAAAAAAGCGATAGAAAAACTCCTTACATGTAAGATAGTAGGTCACAATATTAAATTTGACCTACATTTTCTAGCAGACTTTTTAGAAACTGATAGCTTTGATATTTATGCAGACTCTATGGTTTTAGCGTGGCTAAGTGACTCCCAGCAACAACTCTCCTTGGACAAGCTAGCCTTAAAATATTTTAATCACACAATGATAAGCTTTAAAGATACTGTAAAAAAAGGTGAAACCTTTGCTAGTGTTGAGATTGAAGATGCCACTCAGTATGCAGCGGAAGATGCGCTTATTACGCTCAAACTTTTTAATCTTCTCTCACAAAAGATGCAGCTTTTAGAAAATAGTGCAATTATCCAAGAGGCTCACGAAGTTGAGTATCCTTTTATTTCGACACTCATGCGTATGGAGCGTCATGGAATTGCTATAGATACAGCAGGTTTAGAGGCATTTAAAACTGAAGTTTTGGCTCGTTTAGCTGAACTTACATTTGCTATATATCAAGAGGCAGGGAGTGAGTTTAATATCAACTCAACAAAGCAATTAGGAGCTATTTTATTTGAAACCTTGGGTTTGCCAGTTCAAAAGAAGACAAAAACAGGCTACTCAACGGATGAAAAAGTGCTCAATGCTCTTAAAGATGAACACGCGATTATCATATATTTACTTGAGTATAGAGAGATGTTTAAACTCTATTCTACTTATATAGAGCCTCTTTTAGCGTTGGCATATAAAGATGAAAATAGTCGTATCTATACCTCTTTTGTGCAGACAGGAACAGCAACAGGACGACTCAGTTCAAAAAATCCAAATCTTCAAAATATTCCAACAAAAACAGATTTAGGACGGCGTATTCGTGAGGCTTTTGTTGCTCCTGAGGGGAGAATGCTTATCGGTATTGATTATTCTCAGATAGAGTTGCGTTTACTAGCGCACTTTTCTCAAGATGCAGTTTTAGTAGATGCTTTTAATCATGACAAAGATATCCACCTCCAAACAGCGATTGCACTTTTTGGCGAGGATGAGGCTGCTTCAAAGCGTGGTATAGCTAAAACGGTAAACTTTGGACTTCTCTACGGGATGGGACCTAAAAAACTTTCAGAAACCTTAGCTATCACTACTAAAGAGGCAAAAGAGATTATAGAGAAATATTTTCAATCTTTTCCAAGTGTAAAAACCTATTTTCGCTCTATCGCTGATGGAGCAAAAGAGCTCGGCTATGTTGAGACTCTGCTAAAACGAAGACGCTATTTCAATTTTTCAACTGCAACACCAATGCTTAAGGCTGCTTATGAGAGAGAATCAGTAAATACACTTTTTCAAGGAAGTGCCGCAGATTTGATTAAGCTTTCTATGAATAAGATTGATAGTATTATTCGCAATGAAGATCTTGACGCTAAAATGCTGCTTCAAATTCATGACGAATTGATATTTGAAGTAGATGAAGATAAGGCAGAAGCTTATGTGGAGCGTTTTAGTAGTGTTATGCAAGAAATATCTCCTTTACATGTAAGGCTAAAAACTTCGGTCAATATCGCAAAAAAATGGAGTGCATTAAAATAATGGGCAAGGTATATTTAACAGGAGCTGGTCCTGGTGATATAGAACTCTTGACACTAAAAGCTTTGCGTGTGCTCAAAGAAGCTGATGTAATTATCTATGATAGACTTGCTAACTCCGATATCTTAAAAGAGTCAAAAAATGGCTGTGAATTTGTTTATGTTGGCAAAGAAGATGGTCGTCATATTATGCCTCAAGATGAGATAAATAAAACTATCTATCAAAATGCACTCAAATATGAGTGTGTAGTTCGCCTTAAAGGTGGTGATCCCTTTGTTTTTGGACGCGGGGGAGAAGAGGCTGCTTATCTTTTCAAGAGAGATGTGAAATTTGAAATTATCCCAGGGATCACTTCAGCAATTAGCGTGCCTGCCTATGCGGGTATTCCTGTAACGCATCGCGGTATTGCAGCGTCATTTCGTGTGGCTACAGGACACGAATCGCCAAATAAAAAAGAGTCGCAAATTCCTTGGGATACTTTCAAGACAGACGACACTATTATTTTTTTAATGGGTCTTCATAATTTAGAGAAAATTTCCAAGAAGCTTATAAAAATTGGAAAGTCTCGTGACTATCCTATTGCAGTCATTTCAAAAGGAACAACTGCTGAGCAGAGCGTTATTGTCGGTACTTTAGAAAGTATTGCCAATAAAGCTAAAGATATTTCTACTCCAGCTATGATTATAGTAGGGCGTGTGGTTGAGTTACGCGAGCAATTAAAATGGTTTGAGGACGATGCCTAAATCAAAAATAGACTTTAAAGATGCTATAGAGATAGCAAAAAATATATACTGGATTGGCATGTATCTCGAAAACGATCCTTTCCAGTGCCATCCTTACTTAATAAAAAATGGCAATGAATCCATCTTGATTGACCCAGGTTCTATGCTAGAGTTTACAGAGATAGTTCGTAAAGCAACAAGTATTGTTAATATAAAATCAATAAAATACATCGTTTTACACCATCAAGACCCAGATTTAGTAGCTGCTGTACCAGAAATAGAAAAGCTTATAAATAGAGATGATCTTCTTATTGTGACGCACTCACGCATGTCACTTCTTATCAAGCACTACCTTGTCACTTCAGATTATTATGAAATTGATAAAAACGAGAATCAACTAATCACTTCAAATGGTTTTAAATTGGAATTTTTAACAACTCCTTATTGCCACTCACCAGGTGCTTTTGTAAGCTACGAACCTAAAACAAAAACACTTTTTTCGGGTGATATTTTTGGTGGACTTGAGGAGTCTTGGGAGTTTTATGCTTCACATGATTATTTTGAAAAGGCGAAGCAGTTTCACAAAGAGTATATGCCCAGTAAAGATATTTTTAATTATGCACTTTCTAAAATTGAGAAGCTTGATATCGACTTAATAGCTCCCCAGCATGGTTCAATTATAGAAAAAAGATATATCGCAGATTTAATTTATAAAATGAAAAATCTCGATTGCGGTCTCTATATAGAAGAGAAATATAATAGAGAATTATTAAATACAATAAATGAGCTACAAGAGAAAGAAAAAATGATTCAAGAACGCGATAGCTTACTTTTTGAACAATCAAAAAGAGCTGAAATTGGAGAAATGATTGCTAATATTGCGCATCAATGGAGGCAACCTTTAGCTATTGTCAATACTATTGTTGGAATCATGAGAGAGAAAAATACACAAAGTCTTTTAAGTCAAAGTGAAATAGATACCAAACTTGAAAAGATGGAAAAACGTATTGTTTATATGTCTGAGACAATTGAAGATTTTATGAATTACTACCGCCCTGAAAAAGAAAAATCGGTTTTTAATATTGCTGAAGCAGTGAACAAAGCACTTAAAATTATTGACACAAGAAATATTAGCATTCTTATCTTAGGCGACAACACTCTGACAACCTATGGTCTAGCAAATGAATACATACAAGTTATTGTCTCAATATTAACTAATATTACAGATTTAATTATTGAGCGAAATCTCTTACATGTAAAGGTAACTATATATATACAGCAAGAAGCTAACCAATCCCTTTTATCTATTAATGATGATGCTGGTGGCATAGATGAAAAAAATTTTTGCAAAATATTTGATCCTTATTTTACTACCAAGCATCAATCTCAAGGTGCTGGATTAGGATTATATATCGCAAAGATGATTATAGAAAATAAGATGAATGGCTCTCTTAGTGTTTCTAATAATAACAATGGTGCAAAATTTAGCATAAGGACACCAAATGCTCATTGAAGATATCACTATCTTAATCGCTGAAGATGAAGAAGAGCTACGAGAGTACCTAGGTGAGTATATAGGACTTTTTTTTAAGTATGTTGAGTTAACAAAATGTGGACATGATGCTTATATGCGTTACTTAGATAAGCGACCCGACATTATACTTACTGATATCAATATGCCTAACCTTGATGGACTAAGTATGATAGAAAGAATTAGAGAGCGTGATAATGAGACAAATATTATAATCATGAGTGCTTATTCTGATAAAGAGAAATTGCTTCGTGCAATAAAACTTCACCTAGTCACCTATTTGGTCAAACCTATAAAAACCGATGAATTAAAAAAAATTCTTTTTGATATTACAGATAGTATTCACCTTAAAGCAACGCGTATTTATCTTGGTGACGGTATATTTTGGGATAAAAAAAACAGAATCTTATTTTCTAAAGAAGAAGAAATTGTTTTAAATGAACGCGAATTAATGCTTGTGGAATTGCTATGCACAAAGATAAACCATGCCTATAGTTCTGAAAATATTTTCTATCATCTTTTTGCTACTCAGAGCGAAAAAGAGTTTTCTCAAAACGCCATAACATCTTTGATAAAGCGTCTTCGTAGCAAGTTACCGAAAAATCTTATTCAAAGTGAGTATGGCGTAGGATATAAAATTGTTAAAAAAAATCAATTTTGACATATTGTGACATATTTGACTGTTATAATTTGACTCGAGACCTATCTCAACGATTCAAAGCACAAATACATCAAAAATTTCCATTTTTTTTTGATGCTATTTGATTTTTTCACAAAAGCTTCAACTAAGCTCAATCTTTTTACTCAAAAAGGGCGTGCAATCCCACTATATTTTTAATTTTATAGCTATTGGAAGATTTTTCTAGTAGTTCTAGCTTTACAAGTTTCTTAAAAACACGCGAGAGTGTTTCTGGTGTCATATGTAGATGTTCGGCAAGTTGATAATGCTTAAACTGGGCTAGGGCGCCCTCTGTATCGCAAAGAAATTTTGCAAGTCGTGAAGTAGAATCAAGAACAACATTTAAAGCAATAACAGACTCAAGATGGCGTATCTTTTTTGAAAGCGACTTAAAAAAGACAAAGGCAACATCAGGATCATGTAGAAATTCATTTTTGAATCGTTTAAAATTAATCTCAATAACTTCACCATCAGTCTCAAAAACAGCTGAAGCAGGGTAATTAATATCTTCAAGCACAGCCATTTCCGCAATCAAGGCTGTTTGTTTAAAGCGATGCATAACTATCTCATTATTTTTAAGATCAGTTTTATAAACTTTCAAGACACCCTCAGTCAGGAGAGTAAGCGATATCGGTTTCTCTTTTTCATAAAAAAGAATGGAACCTTTTGGCATTTTTTTTCGTATGGCAAAAGAGCTAATTGCATGCAACTGTTCATCAGAGAGATTTTCAAAAAAGTAAACATTCCGTAATTTACTTATCACAAAAAACACCCTTCTTTTAATTTCTTAGCCACAAGCTCATTTACAACTTTTGGATTTGCTTTTCCTCCTGTGGCTTTGAGTACTTGCCCGATAAAGAAGCCAAACAGCTTAGTGTTTCCTGCTTGAAACTTAGCAACATTATCTGGGTTATTTGCAATGACCTCATTAATAATAGGTGAAATTTTAGATGGGTCACTTATCTGTATAAGTCCTTTTTTCTCAACTATTTGTATCGGATTTTCTCCAGATAATACCATCTCTTCAAACACTTGCTTTGCAATTTTATTTGAAATAGTCCCATTGTCAATTATACTAACAAGCTCAGCTATCTGCTTTGGAGCAAATTTTAGCTCATTTATCTGTTTCTCTTTAAGCTCTCTTGCTACTTCATTAGTCACCATATTAGCAATACTCACTGGGCTATTATATGAAGCGAGAGTCTCTTCGTAAAAAGAAGAGAGCTGCGCATCACGAGCTAGAGTATTTGCGATTTCACTATTGAGAATTAACTCCTTAGTGTATTTGATAAAGAGTGTTTGTTCAGCTTCATCCATAGGTGCAACTTCACCCTCAATATGGATTTTTTTAGTCTGAGCTTTGGCTGGAGTTGCTTTTGTTTTTTTAGTCCAAGAGTCTTTAAGAGAGACGATTTTATTAAACACTGGGTTTTCGTCTGTATAATCAAGAGGATCAGCATAAAAATATCCCAATCTTTCAAACTGGAATCTTTCATCAGGTTTTTCAGTAATAACAGCAGGTTCAATAAGAGCATTTTTGATAATTTTTAAAGAATCTGGATTTATATCTTCTACTCCCTCAGGCGTCTCATTTTTAAATAATCTATCATAGAGTCTAATTTCAACTCTTCTAGCACTTAAAGCACTCACCCATTGGATAGCACTTTTGACTTTGATACCACTAGTATCTTGTGAACCACTTTTAGATTCAGGGCTATAGTGCGCTTTTATCTCTATGATATTACCGTCAACATCTTTGATAATCTCTTTACATGTAATAATATATCCATGTCTCAATCTCACTGATTGTTCAGGCGTAAGACGAAAGTAGCCTTTTGGTGGATTTTGCATAAAATCATCACGCTCTATGTATATTTCACGAGAAAATGGTATCTTTCTGCTTCCCTCTTTGGGTATGTCATGCGGATAATAAGAAGCATCAATCTCTTCGCTCCCCTCATAATTTTCGATAGTAACCTTAAGGGGGTTAAGTACACACATAACACGAGGTACTTTCGTGTTTAAATCATCTCTTATACAAAACTCAAGCTGTGAAACATCAACCATAGAATTGGCTTTTGCTATACCTATCTGATCACAAAAATTTAAGATAGACTCTGGAGTATAACCTCTTCTTCTATATCCTGCAATCGTAGGCAAGCGAGGGTCATCCCAGCCACTTACTACACCACTCTCAACCAACTCTAAAAGCTTTCTTTTACTCATAAGCGTATAATTAATACCAAGTCTAGCAAACTCATACTGATAAGGGCGAGGAGGCTGAAGCTCAAGCGTATCAAGAACCCAATCATAGATATCACGATTATTTTCAAATTCTAGTGTACAGATAGAGTGTGTCACACCCTCTATATAATCAGACAAACAGTGAGCAAAGTCATACATCGGATAGACAAACCACTCATTGCCCGCTCTAAAATGATGCACATGTCTGATGCGATAGAGTAGGGGGTCTCGCATCTTCATATTTGCAGCGCTCATATCAATTTTAGCTCGAAGAATATGCTCACCATCTTTGAACTCACCCTTTTTCATTCTCTCAAAAAGGTCAAGGTTTTCCTCTATACTACGCTCAGCATATTTACTTCGTTTGCCTGCTTCTGTAACAGTTCCGCGATACTCCCTTATCTCTTCTTCACTGAGACTATCCACATAAGCCTTGCCCATTTTGATAAGTCTTATCGCGTAATCATAAAGCTTAGGAAAATAATCAGAAGTAAAATAGACCTTATCATTCCACTCATATCCAAGCCACTGCACAGCATCTTTAAGTGCTTCAACATAGATAGTGTCTTCTTTAGTCGGGTCAGTGTCATCCATTCTAAGATTACAGTGCCCTTGATAATCACGCGCAATTCCAAAGTTTATAAAGATAGACTTAGCATGCCCAATATGCGGAAATCCGTTTGGCTCTGGGGGAAATCTTGTTACTATTGCACTATATTTACCTGATTGTAAATCTTCTTCAACTTTAGTACGTAAAAAATTTTTGCTCTCATTCATTATTATTAGACCTTTTTTCGTGTAAGAGTGATATTTTATCGAATATGAGCTTATTCTATATATTGGTTAACATAATATATATTCTCTTGAAAAATATCCACATTTCACTAGAGGGAATTATATACACATGAAACCGTATAAAAGAGATAGATGTACCGATAAGCCGGGTTCTGTGTAGTGTGATTATTAATCTACTCAGATTGTTGCCAATCTGCTCTAGCGAAACAATAGCTTTGTAAGACGCTAACCATCTGTTTCTTGCTGCGAAGTTGGGTTTACAAGCTCTCTATATTGCTATAAAGACTGGTGGTCTCTTACTCCACCGTTTCACCTTTACCATTATAAAGCAAAAGTCAAGACTTTAGTGTCTTAACGACTTTGCGATAAACAATGGAAGTCTATTCTCTGTTGCACTTTCCCTCGTATTGCTACGGCCATTCGTTAAATGGAACTCTGTCTTACGGCAGCCCGGACTTTCCTCTTGAACTAAGGTGTTCAAGCAATCACTTAGTACATCTGCGTTATGGTAGTAGATTTGAGTAGTATTTTAGCTTAGAAAAAGTAGATATTATTTAATATTAATACCTCTTATAAAAAAAGACGCTCTAAAGCGCCCTCTTCTACTTTGCTAAGAGTTTATGACTTACGCCATTGCCTCTTTTGCATATTTTTCACCAAGTTCATAAGCTACTTTATTTACCTCATGAACTTTTGCAGGTACTTTTGAAAGCATTGTAGCGATAAGAGTATCTTTATCAATAGCATTCATCATAGTATTTGCAATTGCAAGTGCTACAACAGACTGAGTAATAACATTACCAACCTCTTCTTTTGCAATGGTAATAATAGGAATTTCATAAATATTCCATTTTTTTCTATCTTCATCAGTTGGGTGAACAAGATTTGGATCGACAACAATAGTACCACCCTCTTTCACACCATTTTTAAAGAGCTTATAGCTCATCTCTGCAACAGAAAGCATAAAACCAATCTCACCATCATTCGCATATGGGTAGTAAATCTCTTCATCATCAAGTTGAATATCAACAACAGTTGGTCCACCACGTACTTGTGATGTATATGTTGCTGTTTTTAAACCATGACCACCAGTTTTAATTTTTGCTGCTGCAAAAATCTCACCTGCAAGAAGAACACCTTGTCCACCAACACCTGTAAATCTCATTAAAGTTTTAGTACTGCTCATTGTGTCTCCTTAGATTTTTTTAGTGAAATCATCTTGTGTGATTTTGCCACGCTTACCTTGATGAACATCTTGGATATCTTTATACATATCACAATATTCACGAACCTCTAAGTCTTGTTTTAAGATACCAGTAGGAAGAAGGTTTAACTGCTCTTCCTCACTCATTGCATCATATTTTTTCTTAGAAACAGTAATACTATCAATCCAATTGAGATTGTCCATTGCAGAAAGCATTTTATTTTTACGTCCAAGGTTAATATGGCAGTTTGATAAAACCTCCATCATTGAAAAACCTTTATGTTGCATCGCTTTGATAAGGACTTTCTCTAATTTTTTAGGATCAAGCATAGTTTCACGCGCTACAAATGATGCACCAGAAGCGATAGCTAATTTACATGTATCAAAAGTTGGATCTATATTACCAGCTTTTTGAGAAACAGTCCACATACCTTGAGGCGTTGTAGGAGATGTTTGTGAATTTGTAAGACCATAGATAAAGTTATTGATAATAATCACGGTGATGTCAATATTTCGGCGACAACCATGGATAGTGTGATTACCACCAATAGCGAGTGCATCACCATCGCCAGCAACACAGATAACCATTTTAGATGGGTCTGCTAGTTTGATACCAGTTGCATAAGCTACTGTTCTACCGTGAGTTGTATGAACTGTATTAAAATCAACATAAGAAGAAAATCTTCCCGAACATCCAATTCCAGAGACAACACAAACATCATCTTGGTTTACACCCATCTTCTCAATAGCTCTTACAAAAGCCTTAAGAATTACGCCATCACCACAACCCCAACACCAAAGTGTTGGCATTTTTTCTAATCTTAAATATTTTTCATAATTAAATGCCATCTTATAATTCCTTTACTTTGCTTACAATCTCATATGGAGAGAGAGGTCTTCCGTTTACTTTAAAGAGACCATCAATATCAAGACGCGCAGCTGCACGTTGTACTTCAGAGTGGAATTGTCCAATATTTAGCTCTACAACTATAACTTTTTCAATTTTATCTGTATGTTCTTTAATTTTTGCAGCTGGTGAAGGCCAGATAGTAATTGGACGGAAAAGTCCTGCTTTGATACCATCAGCTCTTAGGTGACGAATCGCCTCTTTTGCTGCTAATGAGACAGAACCATAGGCAACAATCATAACTTCTGCATCATCCATCATAAACTCTTCATAAGACTCAACTTCATCTTCATGGAGTGCAACCTTATCTTCTAAACGTTGGATAAGCTTACGACATGTTTCAATCTCTTCTGTTGGGAAACCATTTTTATCATGGTGAAGACCTGTAAAGTGATAGCGATATCCTTTATACATAGGATTTAAAACCGCTGGCTCATCATGTTCACACTGGTATGGAAAATACTCTTCAGCTGGACCGTCAAAAGTTTTTCTAGGTACTATGCCAGCTTCTACCTCTTCTAGTGTTGGAAGATCTGCTTTACCGTGCATGTGACCGATAGTCTCATCTAAAAGAACGATTACTGGTTGCATAAATCTATCGGCAATATTAAATGCACGGACAACTTCAGTATAACACTCAGCTAAAGACCCTGCACATAAAGTAATTGATTTATAATCACCATGAGATGGATTTTTAGACTGAAGGATATCACCTTGTGATACACGAGTAGGAAGACCAGTTGATGGACCACCACGCATAACATTAACACAGACTAAAGGAACCTCTGCCATCTGTGCAAGACCTAACTGCTCAGCTTTGAGGCTCATCCCTGGACCTGAGGTCGCAGTTAAAGCACGTTGACCAACCATAGCTGCACCGATAACCGCACAGATACCACCGATCTCATCTTCCATCTGAATAGCAACCCCACCCTTTGCAGGTAAAAGGTCAGAAATAACATGCATTACTTCACTTGATGGTGTTAGTGGATACCCACCAAAAAACTTACAACCAGCATCAACTGCTGCAATTGCTGCTAGTTCATTACCTGTAGATATAACTTCTCTTGTTGCCATTACTTAACTCCTTGTTCGCTGAGTGACATATAATTATTTGCAACAATTGCTGCTTGTCTCTCTTTAGCTTCGTCTGTTAGTTTTGCAAAACTAAAACCTGCCGCTTTATATTCTGCTCTATCTGCTACATAAATAGCAAAGTCTGGACAAGTAAGCTCACACTCATTACATCCAATACAAGCTTCAGGATGATCAATAGAAATCATTGCACCAAGAGTTGATGTTGATTCATATTTCATACCAAGCACACCTGATGGACATACAGATACACAAATATCACATGCTTTACAGTTGTCTGTATTTACCCATACTGGTTGATTACCAGGGTTTTTGGTTCTAAAAGTTGACATTTATTCTCCTAATCATTAAGTTACGAATTACTTCGTATTGTTTTCAATAGTAAATTTTCCAACTGCACAGGAGACAAAACTCTTTGCCTTTAGTGAAGCTGAGCTACTAAAGCTAATCTCTTCATCAAAAAGAGGATAACCTAGTTTTCTTAAAATCGCTCTAAATTGTGCTGCTTGCACCTCGTTTTGAATATCAGCTGTTACCTTACGAGGCTCGCACGAGAGATCAACATCTATTTTTTTAAAACCCTCTTTTGCAAGAGCAGTTTTAATAGTATTTGCACAACCTTTACATCGCACATTACTAACCATTATAGTTTCGAGCATTTACTATTTCTTTCCCAAGACTTCTGCAATAGCCTTACCAATTTCAGCAGGAGAAACAACAACTTTTACACCAGCTCCTTCAAGTGCTTCCATCTTCTCTTTTGCAGTACCAGCTGAACCAGAAACGATTGCGCCAGCATGACCCATAGTTTTACCCTTAGGTGCAGTTTGCCCTGCGATAAAAGCTACAACAGGTTTAGTAATCTGCTCTTTGATAAGTTTAGCTGCTTGAATTTCAAGATCGCCACCAATTTCACCAATCATAACAATTGCTTCTGTCTCTGGGTCTGCTTCAAACATTGGTAAAATTTGCTTGTATGAAAGACCAATAATTGGATCTCCACCGATACCAACTGCTGTTGTGATGCCATAACCTTCATTACATACTTGGTTCGCGCCTTCGTAGGTTAAAGTGCCAGACTTAGAGATAAGCCCAACATTTCCTTTTTTGAAAATCATACCTGGCATAATTCCAATTTTACACTCCTCTGCCGTGATAATACCAGGACAGTTTGGCCCGATTGTTTTCATTCCATGCTTAGTAGCATACGCTTTTGCCATCTGCATATCTTTAACTGGAGCACCTTCGGTGATAATAACCGCAAGCTCAATTCCAGCTTCAGCAGCTTCCATAACAGCGTCACCAACAAATGCAGGTGGAACAAAAATCATAGAAACAGTAGCACCTGTAGTTTTAACAGCTTCAGAAACTGTATTAAATACGGGTTGCCCTAGGTGAGTTTGACCACCTTTACTTGGTGTAACACCACCGACAATTTTGGTACCATATGCTATACACTGTTCAGCATGGAAAGAGCCCTCTTTCCCTGTAAAACCTTGAACGATTACTTTTGTATCTTTGTTTACTAGAATTGACATTAGTTTCCTTTCGCTGCCGCTACTGCTTTTGCAGCACCGTCACCTAAATCATCACCAACAATTAAGTTAGCAATATTTGCATTTTTAAGAATCTCTGCAGCCTCTGGAGCATTTGTTCCATCAAGACGCACAATAACAGGCACATTTACATCTGTAATCTTAGTTGCTTCAATGATACCATTAGCGATACGGTCACAGCGTACAATTCCACCAAAGATATTTACAAAAATTGCTTTTACTTGAGGGTTTTTCAAAATAATTTCAAAACCTTTCGCGACAGTTTCAGCATTTGCCGAACCACCAACATCTAAAAAGTTAGCTGGAGTTCCACCCATATAGTTGATTGTATCCATAGTACCCATAGCAAGGCCAGCACCATTTACCATACAACCGATCTCACCATCAAGCGCAACATAAGAGAGACCATATTTAGAAGCCTCTACTTCATCAGCATCTTCTTCTGTTAAATCTCTCATTGCAGCGATATCTGGATGACGCCCTAGAGCAGAGTTATCAAAGCCCATTTTTCCATCAAGTGCGATAAATTCACCCTTACCTGTTTTCACTAGAGGATTGATTTCAATCATCTCAGCATCATTATCCATATAAAGCTTATAAAGTTTTCGTGCAAAAGTGATGATGTTTTTTTGTTCAGATTTATCAGTGATACCTAAACCAAAAGCGAGTTCACGACCGTGAAAACCTTGGAAACCGATAGTTGGATCAATAGGAACTGTGATGATTTTTTCAGGAGTGTTTTCTGCAACATCCTCGATATTCATCCCACCTTCAGTCGAAGCCATAATGAGAGGCATCTCTAATTTTCTATCAAGAACAACAGAAAGATATAGCTCTTCTTGAATGTCAGCGCCATCTTCGATGTAGAGTTTTTGAACCAATTTACCCTCAGCAGTTGTCTGATGAGTTACCAAAGTCATACCAAGAATTTCATTTGCTAAAGTTTCTACTTCATCAATAGACTTAGCAAGCTTGACACCACCACCAAGACCACGACCACCAGCATGTATCTGAGCCTTAACAACCCATACTGGACCACCTAACTCTTCTGCAACCTTTACAGCGTCTTGAACGCTCTCAACCATTATACCTTTTGGCGTTGGGACACCATACTTAGCAAAAATCTGTTTCGCTTGATATTCATGTATATTCATCTATTCTCCTTATGTTTGATTACATACAAGAAAGGAACAAAGCTCCTTTCTTATATGATTAATTAACGCTAGATCTTTTCTGCACTGGAATCGCACATATAAAACCTTAAGTCTTAGACGCAATCATCTCTTCTGGAACTACATATTTATCAAATTCTTCAGCACTTAAAAGACCAAGCTCAATAGCTGTCTCTTTGAGTGTAGAGTTGTTTGCATGTGCTGTTTTAGCAATTTTTGCTGCATTGTCGTAACCAACATAAGGGTTAAGGGCAGTAACAAGCATTAACGAGTTATGTAAAAAGTGATCAATTTTATCTGCAACTGGCTCCAAACCTACTGCACAGTGATCGTTAAATGATGTAATAGAATCTGCTAACAGACGGCAAGATTGCAAGTAGTTGTAAGCAATAACTGGCTTATAAACATTAAGCTCAAAGTTTCCTTGAGATGCGCCCATAGAGATAGCGACATCATTTCCAAAAACTTGACAAGTCACCATAGTTACAGCTTCTGCTTGCGTAGGATTAACTTTTCCTGGCATAATAGAGCTTCCTGGCTCATTTGCTGGAATCTCTATCTCCCCTATTCCACAGCGTGGACCCGAAGCTAACCAACGCACATCATTGGCTATTTTCATCATATCTGCAGCTAAAGCTTTAAGTGCCCCATGAGAATAAACAAGTGCGTCATGTGAAGTCAGCGCATGAAACTTATTTGGTGCAGTAACAAAGTCATGACCTGTAAGCTCTGTAAGTTTTGCAGCAACTCTTTGACCTAATTCTGGGTGAGCATTAAGACCTGTTCCAACGGCAGTACCACCAAGAGCGAGTTCACGAACTGCTTCAAGAGAATCCTGTGCCATTTTTTCACATTTATTAAGCATCTCAACCCAACCGCTAATCTCTTGTCCAAGAGTCAGTGGTGTAGCGTCTTGAAGGTGAGTACGTCCAATTTTTACTACGGATTCAAATTTAGCTGATTTATCTGCTAATGTTGCTTTAAGTTTTGCGATAGCAGGAAGTACGCGTGTTTCCATGGAGATGACAGTGGCTACATGTAAGGCAGTAGGATAAGTGTCATTTGAAGATTGAGATTTGTTTACATCATCATTTGGATGAACCAGTTTTTCAGTTTTAAAATCTCCACCTAAAATCTCAGTGGCTCGATTTGCAAGAACTTCATTATTATTCATATTTGACTGTGTACCTGAACCTGTTTGCCATACAACAAGAGGATAATTTCCATCAAGTTTTCCTGCTAACATATCATCAGCAGCAGCAGCAATAGCATCTGCTTTTGTGGCATCTAGTTTACCAAGGTCTTTATTTACTAGGGCAACTGCTTTTTTAAGGTAAGAAAATGCACGGGTGATCTCATACGGCATAGTCTCTTCACCAATAGCGAAATTTTCGATTGAGCGTTGTGTTTGTGCTGCCCAATAAGCATTTTCAGGTACTTGCATATCTCCCATTGTGTCTTTTTCAATACGATAATCCATACTACTTATCTCCTTTTTTTTCTTCTAAATCTTCAAAGAAATTTTGCTCATAAAGTATATCAATCATCTCAGAAACTGAATTAACAGATTTTTTAAAGCGAGCTTTTTGCAACTGTTTAAGTGTCATTTCAATAATCTCCTCGGCTCCATTTTCTCCAATCATTACAGGAACACCACTTACCATATTGGTATAGCCATACTCACCTTTTAGCATCACAGCGCATGAGTGAATCTGCTTTGTATCTTTCAAGATAGCATCAACCATCACTGCTGTTGATTTTGCAGGAGCATAATAAGCAGAACCATCTCCAAGAAGGTTTACTATCTGAGCACCACCCTCTTTTGTCTTTTTAACAATCTCGCCAATCTCTTCAGAATCAAGAAGATCATCAATAGGTACACCAGCAACAGTAGTAAACTTAGGAAGAGGTACCATAGTGTCACCATGACCACCCATAACAGTAGCACGAATCTGCCCTGCTCCATAGCCTAATTTCTCATAAATAAAGTGTGCCATTCTTGCGGCGTCCAAGATACCTGCCATTCCTAAAACACGCTCTCTAGCAAATCCAGTATATTTAAGCATCACATAGGTCATAACATCAAGCGGATTGCTTACCACTATGACCACAGCGTTAGGAGCATGTTCTTTTATCTCCAAGGCATAGCCTTTTACAATTTCTGCATTCTTGCTTAAGAGATCATCTCGACTCATACCAGGAGCACGTGGAGCACCAGCGGTGACTACAACTATATCACTGTCTGCAATATCTTTTGGACCTTTTGCCGCCTTTACAACCGTATGCTCTCTTGCCGCATTGGCTGCTTGAGACATGTCAAGTGCTTTCCCTTGAGCTACAGCTACATTTCTACCTCGAAGAATAACTTCATGACACGAACCACGCATAGCTAAAATAAATGCTACAGTAGATCCAAAATTTCCTGTACCGATAATGGTTACTTTACTTGCCACATATCTTCCTTTGAATTAAAGAATCAAAATTAAATTTTGATTTCTTAGTTTTTATTTTTAGCTAAACTTTCACTAGCTAAAAATAAAAATTATCATATTCAGCACCCTAAACAGGGTTTGGGGCTGAAAATAGTAGTTTATATTGCTTCTATAATTTTATTTAAAGTTGCAGATGGACGCATTGCTACTTCTACTTTTGTGTCATCTGGCTTGTAATAACCTCCGATGTCTTGAGCTTTACCTTCAGCGTCAAGTAGCTCTTGTATGATTATAGCTTCATTCTCTTTAAGTGCCTTAGCAACAGGAGTAAATTTTTCAGCTAAAGCTACATCATCAGCCTGATTCGCCAAGGCTTCTGCCCAGTATTGCGCCACAAAAAAGTGAGAGGCTTTGTTATCTGGTTCACCACATTTTCTTGATGGTGCTTTGTTGTTATCCAAATAAGCATTATTGGCAACATCTAAACCAGCAGTAACAACTTCTAAAACTTTAGAATTATTTTTATGCGCAACAAAACGTAAAGATTCAGCTAAGGCTAAAATCTCACCTAAAGAGTCCCAACGAAGATGACCCTCTTTTAAAAATTGATCAACATGCTTAGGAGCAGAACCACCAGCACCAGTCTCATACAGTCCACCACCTGCTAATAATGGAACAATAGAGAGCATTTTAGCCGAAGTTCCAAGCTCTAAAATCGGGTACATATCTGTTAAGTGGTCACGAAGAACGTTTCCAGTTACGGCGATAGTGTTTTCACCTCTACGCACACGAGCATTAGTAAAGCGTGTTGCCTCTGTTACATTCATGATTTGAATATCTAAGCCATCAGTATTTAAATCTTTCAAATAAGTGTTTACTTTTTTAATTATCTGTGCATCATGCGCACGATTTTCATCTAACCAGAAGATAACAGGAACTTGCTCAATTTGACCACGTTCAACTGCTAAACGTACCCAATCTTTAATAGGAATATCTTTTGTACGAGACATTCTCCAAATATCACCTTTTTCACACTCAAACGACATCAACTCCGTGCCATCTTCTGCTGTTACTGTAACCGTACCCGCTTCAGCTAACTCAAAAGTTGTAGGGTGAGAGCCGTACTCTTCTGCTTTTTGTGCCATAAGTCCAACATTTGCCATTGAACCCATAGTTGCAACATCATACTGACCATTTTTAACACAATCAGCTACCATCTCCTCATGAAATAATCCATAAGTACTATCAGGAATAACAGCAGCACACTCTACTGCTTCACCCTTACGGTTCCACTGCTTACCACCTTCGCGAACAACGACAGGCATAGAAGCATCAATAATGACATCATTTGAAGCATTAAAGTTTGTCGTTCCTTTGTCAGAATCAACCATTGCGATTTCTGGATTGTCAGACTCTACTACTGCCTGAAATGCTGCTTTGATTTCTGCTTCTTTGGCGTGACCAGCAATTTTCTTCTCTAAATCGCTCATACCTTGGTTAGGGTTTACATGTAAGTCTGCGAAAACATCTGCATATTTGTCAAATACTTCTTGGAAAAATACAGTAAAAGCGTGACCAAACATAATAGGGTCAGAGATCTTCATCATCGTTGCTTTGAGGTGGATAGACCATATAACACCATTTTTCTTCGCATCTTCTATAGTTTTAGCAATAAATGTCTTTAGTTTCGCAACTGACATATATGTACCATCAAGAACCTCTTTATCAAGAGCATCAATAGTGGCTAGCTCTTTGCCATTTAAAGCGATAGTAACTTTTTGTGCTTTATCCATAGTAACAGATTTTTCATTTCCATAAAAGTCACCATCACCTTGCATATGTGCTACATAAGCTTTAGAATTTTCAGCAAATGGCTTTAATCGGTGTGGATTTTTCTGAGCAAAACGCTTTACAGCAGCAGCTGCGCGTCTATCAGAGTTTCCTTCACGAAGAACAGGATTTACTGCTGAACCTAAACATGGATTATATTTAGCACGAATAGCCTCTTCTTCAGGAGTTGCTGGATTTTCAGGAAAATCAGGAATATCAAAACCTTGTTCTTGAAGTTCAGCGATACACTCTTTGAGCTGTCCAACAGAGGCAGAGATATTTGGGAGCTTGATAATATTTCCATCAGGCTGTAATACTACCTCACCCAATTTAGCAAGTTCATCTTCTGCTAAACCTTGACTAGCAAGAACTCTTCCTGCTAATGAGATGTCACTTGTCACAACTTCAACACCTGCTGCTTGTGTAAATGCATTTACGATTGGTAAAAGCGAGTAAGTCGCTAAGGCTGGAGCTTCATCAATAACTGTCCAAATAATTTTCGACATATTTCATCCTCTATTTTTTGGGGTTTATTCTATTTCAAGAAGAACCCATTCTTAAATTTCAGAGTTATTTTATCACCTTGTAGATAAATAAACTACTATATGCTCTCTAAGCTTAGCGCATAAATGCCTACAATGTTTCAATCCGTAGCATTTGCTATGTTTCTCCTATGTGTAGAATAGTAACGCGTGTAGTGATGCTTCCCATCTTTGCCCAGCACAAAATAGAGAAAATCGTTTTTTGCTGGAAAGATTGCAGCCTTAATAGCATCAATACTTACATTACATATTGGATAGGGAGGTATGCCACCGTATTTGTAGGTATTATAACCTGAAGCGTCCTCTTTTATACGCTTTGCTGTTATCTTTGTATGAGAATATTTTCCATAATTCAAGGTGCCATCCATCTGAAGACGCATCCCTTTTTTAATGCGATTATGAATAACAGAACTTACCATCGCCATATCTTCAATTGAAGCTGCCTCTTTTTGTATCACTGAGGCTAGTGTTACAAAATGTAACCATTTTTTCTCTTCAAAGGTACCAAATATTTTTTTTGACCATCTTATCATCTGCTGACGAGAACGATATAGTAAAATTTTAATAGCTTTTTTTTCCGTTATGCCTAGGGGAAGCTTATAAGTCTCTGCAATGATAGCCCCCTCTCTTATCGGAGCATATTTATCAAAATACTTTTGAAGTTTTTGACGATTGAGATTTAATTGACTTGAGAGTTCGTTTAAAAAGAAATATGTTGTCTCGCCTGGAATTAAAGTAACTTCTACAAGCGCTGCCTTAGATTTTGTCAAACGATATAAAAAATCAGCATGGCTAAGCTTACTTGCACCTATATCTATCCAACCTTGCTGCGGATAACCAATAAATCGTATAATATACTTATCTATAAAGGTTAAATCAATTTTTTTATCTTTTAAATGTGTTATAATCTGACTTATATTTCCTTGAGGAACATAAAGCACTTTAGAGCTCTTTATTGGCAAGTTTAGGTAAAAAAGTATGGATAGTAGAATCACTAATATAATTTCAACTATCCACTTTTCATTAATTTCATTAATTATTTTTATCACGCTTCTCTCAACTTCATTATTTATTGTTTTACAAAACGGTATTGTACTCAAAGAAGTTAACTTTTCAAATCTACATATAAAAGAGCTACATGTAAGCGTTAAAGATGGTCTCAATATTTACGCACAATCTATATCTGTAACAAATAGTAACAGTCAAAAAGAGAATATGAATTTTAGCACTAAAGAGTTAGGAGAAATTCTTTCTACACTGGAAGATTGCCTTCCTTTTTTGCATTCAATAAACATCAAAAAATTAAGAATTAATAAAAACATACTTAGTATCAATTATAAAATAAACAATCCCTTGCATGTAAGCATGAATAATGAAGATATTGCTCTGAAGCTTTCAGCTATTTTAACAAAAAAATATCTCAATATTTATCTTCATAAATTTAAAACACTTGATAAGTTTTTACATGTAAGCGGTTTTGGAAGTTTTGATAGAGTTACGAAAAATGCCTACTTTAAACTTAAAAGCACTCTTGTAAATCAAGACAAGCAGATAAGTTATCTTTTTTGTGATGATAAAGGTATCGCTTTTAATACTATTTTTTTAACGCCTCTGAGTAAATTAAAAGAGATTGTTGATTATGCTCAGTTACACAAAAAAACCAAGCCATGGATAATTCAAAAAGCAAAAGCAAATGCTCCAGAAATTGAGCATCTATCTGGCTATATTCCTTTTAATAATCCATCTGAAATTCTTCGCACACTCAAGGCAAAAGGTCATTGGAGTAATGTAGCATATACCTTTCAAAAAGGCTTTGAACCTGCAAAAGCAGACAGGGTGGATATCTATTTTGAAAAAGGTATCTTAACTATCATGCCTAGAGATGCGAAATTTTATTCTCATGATGTGCGAAACCCTACGATAACTATTGACTTTAATCCTAAAGAGTTTCAATTAAAGTTTCATCTTCATACAACGGCGCGTTTAGACAAGGTGCTTGTAGCTCTTATTAGATCTTACAAAATTACTCTTCCTTTTATGCAAAAAAAGGGGCTACTTAAAGCCGATCTGAAATTATTTATTAATTTAGATACCATCGCTACGGGTGCTCTTGGAAATTTTGAAATTTCTGAAAGTATTGTTACATTTGAAGGCGTAGATTATAAAGTGCATAGTGGTATTGTAAAAATCAAAGATAACGATGTATCACTTATCGACTTAAATGTTAGCTATAAAACACTTACTAATGCTATTATTAATGGAGCTATTAATGCTCAAGAAATGAAAGGAAAACTTAATATTGATATATCTAAAATCAACTTTTTACAAAAACCTAAAGTTTTTTTAGATCAAAAACCTTTACATGTAAGCTATACTTTAATTCCTCATCAACTAGATAGTATTGCAATAGACAAATCACTTTGGAGTGCTTTTGATAAATCCTTACATGTAGGAGCAATTCAAGCTAGATTTAATTACAAAACACTTCAGATGAGACTACCTGCAACATCTCTTTACATAGACGATGCACTTCAAATGGAATTAGAAGGCAATATTGATATTAAAAATGAACTGTATGAATTTAATTCTAGCGTCTCACAATTTAATCTGTTTGATTTTAAACTTCAAAAAAAGCCTCTACATGTAAGCCTTAATTATGACAAGAATTTATCTATTGTTAGTGATGAAAATAGTTCATGGCTATATACAACACTCCCGATAGCTATAAATGGTATTGATGCTTCTCTAAATAAAGAAAAACTAAAAATTAACACATCGCGATTTATTATAAACAAAGATATACAGTCTAATATTTCAGGACTACTCTCTTTAAGTAACTTAAACGGAAGTTTTCAACTTAAAAACATCTCTGTTTCAAACGATAAAATTGGTAAAATCCTCTCCTTTAAAGATTCATTACCTCTTCAACTTTCCATAAAAGAGAAGAAATTTGATGTAAAAATTCCTAAGCTTAATTTTTCCCTGCTTGCTTTAAAAGAGGGGTGGCGATTAAATATTGCTGATATTTCACAAATTACACCCTATTCTGCTTTAATGCAAGAGTACAATATCTCAAAAGGTTCTTTGTATATTGGCGAAAATTCAGGTAAAAAAGGTCTTTACTTTACTGGAAATATTGATTATGCTTATCCATTTCTTATTCAAAACGAGAAGCCACAATACAATTATAAATTTCATGGAAGCGTAGATAAAAATAATATTTCTATACTTCTTAATGAAGATATAAATATTAAAATCGACAATGATGTCAATGTTACATGTAAGAATATAGGACTCAACTTAAGCGCATTTATAGACTTTTTGAAAGAACACAATAGCTCTGAATCCAATACTAGCACCCCTTTTTCCTTCAACGCAGATAACAGTTATATCTATTTTTCACCAAAACGAAAAGCTGTATCTGATAATATTAAAATATCAGCCAAAGGCAATGAGATATTTGCCTCACTCATATATAAAAAAGGTGGGGCTGGGTTAGAGATGCATAAGAGTAACTTTTATCTTTATGGACAGCATTTTGATGATACTTTTATGAATAGCTTCTTTTCTCTTTCAGAACATAAAGGAGGCAGCTTCTCTTTTGCACTCAAAGGAAATTTAGAAACTTTTAAAGGTGTTGCCCGTATTGACAAAGGTCGCATTATGGACTATGTACTTTTTAATAATATACTTGCTTTTATTAACACTATACCATCATTAACAAGTTTTAGTTTGCCGAGTTACGCCAAAGAAGGGATTGAGGTTAAAGAAGCGTATGCTGCTTTTGAATACAGAGAAAAGCTTATGCACTTTAATGCTGTTAAATTTGATTCAGGCGAAATTGGCATATATGGACAAGGCAGTGCTGATTATTTCAACAATAAAATAGATATTGCACTTAATCTTAAAACACACCTAGGTAAAAATATTTCAAAGCTTCCTGTGGTTGGTTATATACTAGTAGGTGATGATGGTACAGCAGCGACAGCCTTCAATATTACAGGTAAACTTACAGATCCTCATGTTGAAACAGCACTCGTAAAAAATATTATTATTGCGCCTTTTAATATCTTAAAGCGCACTATCGTTTATCCTTTTCATCTTATTAAAAACCTTATTGATGAGAAGAATATTACAAAAGAACTAGATCCTACTCATTTCTTAGAACAGTAAGAATATCTACTTCGCTCGCTTTTTTAGCAGGATAAAATGAAGAAAACAACACAATAAAAAAAGCGCCAAATACAATCAAAAAGAAATCAACTATACTTAAATCAAGTGGCAATGTTGAAGTCGGATAGACATCTTTTGGCAATGAAATAATTTCAAAATTACTTAAAATCCATAAACCACTCAGCCCTAGAAATATACCAGCTAAGATTCCAACAATACCAATAATAATACCAAGATACAAAAAGACCTTTTTAATCTCTAATCTTGAAGCCCCCAAAGAGAGTAGTAGAGCAATCTCACTGCGACGATTCATCACTGTCATCAACAATGACGAGATGATATTTACTGAAGCTATTAAAATAATAAGCATGAGAACTATAAAAAGTGCTGTTTTTTCAAGCTCAAGCGCCGCAAAAAAGTTTAGATTGTCTTCCCACCATCCTTTTACACTCACTGATAATGGAAGAATTTTTTTAATTTTGAGTATATCTTCTTGAGGATTATCTGAGAAGATATGTATTCCATCATACTGATTTGCAGGGATTCGTAGTATTTTTTGCAAGGATTCAAGTGTTGTATAGCTATAAGCTTTGTCATAAGCACTCAAACCAGAATCAAAAATACCTTTAACCCTAAAACGTTTCATTCGTGGAGTAACACCCAAGCCACCTGGTTCCATCTGAGTAAAAATATATGTTAGCTTTGAATTATCATAAAGGCTAAACTCATCATAGAGTGTTTTTCCAATTAAGACTTCAAATTTTCCTAATTGAGTGTCTTGAAGCGCTTTTTGCATAACACTATTTACATGGCTCTCATCCTCAAAGTTCACACCAAAAAGATAGCCACCCTCAAGTCTTCTACCTGAGCGTGCCATAATAGGAGAGCTTACAAAAGGACTAAAATATAAATCTGGAAATTCACTCTCTAGGCTAAGAAGTAGCTCATCATTTACGCTGCCATAAAATTTTGGGATAACCGTAAGGGGATAATTCATGACAGTAAGCTTCTTTTTAAACTCATTGTCAAAACCATTCATTAATGCCATCGCAATGATAAGCACCATGACACCTAGAGTGATTCCTAAAAATGCCAGAAGTGCGGAAAGAAAAATAAAAGGTTGGTCGTTATCAAAGCGTAAAAAACGCTTGACGAGATAAGGAACTACACTCAAGAGGCAAAAGCACCTTTTTTGGGACCACTTTTCCCACAACATTGTTTATACTTTTTGCCACTACCACAAGGACATGGGTCGTTTCGCGCTATCTTCTTTTCTGCAACAAGAGGCTCATGAGAGACTTCATCACCATGTTTTAACGATTGAGCAAGTTCTAGTTGGCGTTGCTCTAGCTCGTATTGTTTTGCTAGAGCTTCTGCCTCTTGTTCTGCAACACTATTTTCCATAGAAAACTGAATAATATGAAGCGTTTTAATAGTCTCATACTTGATAGTTTCAACAAGTTCTTGGAAGAGATTGTAGCTCTCTTTTTTATACTCAACAAGTGGATCTTTTTGGTTGTATGCACGAAGACGAATACCTGTTTTCATATTGTCCATATTATAAAGGTGCTCACGCCAAGCAGTATCAAGAGTTTTTAGATAAAGTTCACGCTCAACATTATGGCGCATCTCTTCATCAATAATACTCATCTTTGTATCATAAGATTCTTTCAGTTGAGAAGTAACTTCTTCCAAAAGTTCATCATATTCTTTATCTTTGAGAGTTTCTAAATCAAAATCAAAGTTCATTCCCTCTTTAACAATGCCATTAAGTTTTTCTAAATCAAAATCTTCACGAGCAACACCATCCAAGATACCACACTCTAAAAAGACAGAGTTTATATACTCTTCACGAATCTCATCAACTTTATGAGCAATATTAAATTCAGGGTTAATCAGTTCATTTCTAAACTTGTACACGATCTTACGCTGTTCGTTGGCAACATCATCATACTCAACAATATTTTTACGACCTTCAAAGTGAAGATTTTCCACTTTTTTCTGCGCTTTTTCAACTGCACGAGTTACCATTTTAGACTCTATAAATTCGCCATCTTCAACACCAAGACGCTCCATAATGCTTTTGATTTTATCTGAACCAAAAATACGCAATAGATTATCTTCAAGACTTAAATAAAACTGAGTTATACCTGGGTCACCTTGACGACCAGAGCGTCCACGAAGTTGATTATCAATACGACGGTTTTCATGACGCTCTGTTCCTAAAATATAAAGACCCCCAAGGGCTTTAATCTCATCACTCACCTTGATATCGACACCACGCCCCGCCATA
>Ga0256840_1000527_pt1 | contig 39045 bp, 48 predicted proteins | sample 355202metaG_FD_185969 | JGI IMG/M metagenome (GOLD analysis project Ga0256840, IMG submission 185969) | Hydrothermal vent microbial communities from Mid Atlantic Ridge, Atlantic Ocean - 355-202 | ecosystem: Environmental > Aquatic > Marine > Hydrothermal vents | place: Atlantic Ocean: Mid...
TTGGTAGAGAGTATGCAAGACAGATTGTAAAAAATGCCAAAGCTCTTGCTGAGAGTTTATATGAGCTTGGGTTTAAAGTTGTTGGTGAAAGTAAGGGATTTACTCAATCTCATCAGGTAGTTTTTGAGGGAAATGAAACTGAGAAAATAGAGCTTGAAAAATCAAACATATTTGTAAATATTTGGCCATCTACAAACCTACTAAGAATTGGAGTTCAAGAAGTTACAAGGCTGGGAATGAAGGAAGGGGAGATGAAGGAAATAGCTCAACTGATCTATAAATGCTTGAAAGGGAAAAATGTAAGAGAAGAGGTAAAAGCTCTAGCATCTGAGTTTTCTGAAGTGAAGTATGGATATACGCATCCCATGTTTTCAAAGTGTAGATTGTATGAATTATTTTAAATAAAATCTTTTTCACTTACATCAGTACCCTTGAAAGTAGGCCCATCTCTACACACCCTTGCCCCACTTTCTGTTACACATGAGCCACACAAACCAATACCACACCTCATATAGTTTTCTAAGGAAACTTCCAGTGATTCAAGTTTTCCCAATTTTTTCATAATTTTATACAAGCTAAGAAGCATGGGCTTTGGTCCGCAAGAATAAACTCTAAATTCTTCTTTAAAATCAGCAAGTTTTAGAAATAATTCTACAGCATTGCCTCTAAAACCTACACTACCATCTTCTGTTGCAACTTCTGGATAATCGTATATCAATTCTTCCTTTGTTTTAACACCATGTATTGCTATAACTTCAATCTCATCTTTGAAGTATTCATATAAATAGTTTAGAGGGGCTATACCAATACCTCCAGCTATTAAGTATATTTTTTCTACATCTGGGTAACTGAATGGTCTGCCAAAGGGACCTCTAATCCCAAAAACATCGCCTTCCTTAGTATTTACAACTCTGTTGGTTGTTTTGCCAACATTTTTCACTGTTATAGTTTTTGGAGATGAAAGGCTAAGAGGTATTTCTTCAAATCCAAAAACGTTGAGCATAATAAATTGTCCGGGATACCCTCTAATTTCCCTATCGAACTCTATTATCGCAATATTATTAAATTTCTTGACCTTTTTTACGCTTAAACAGTACAAATTATACACCTCCATGTGCAACTCCTATTAGATCTTTTACCCTTTCATTTTTTGAGTAAAGGTAATCTTCTAAACTTTTCACAATTCCTTCAATCGTCCTTAGACTGTTGTAAAAAGCTGAACCTATTTGGACAAAACTTGCACCAGCCATTATGAATTCAAGAACGTCAATCCAATTGCTGATTCCACCGCATCCAATTATAGGTATATCTAAGACTTCATATAAATCCCAAACACATCTAAGAGCTATAGATTTTATAGCTTTGCCACTAATCCCACCTACAATATTGCTTAAGACTGCTTTTTTGCTATAAATATCTATTGAAATAGCTTTTAATGTATTTACAGCCACTACTGCATCAGCACCCCCCTTCTCAGCAGCAAGTCCAATTTTTGTTATGTCTGTTACGTTTGGAGTTAACTTTGCAAAAACTGGCTTATCTGTAGCATCCTTTACCGCTTTAACGCAACTTTCCACAGCTTTCTCATCAACCCCTATGGACATACCAAGTTTTTTAGCATGAGGACAGGAAAGATTCAACTCAAAAGCAGATGCAAAAGGAAAGTAATCTACAAGTAATGCAAAATTTTCAGGATTTGGTGCAAACAGACTAACTATCAAAGGTTTTTTTATTGAAATTTCTTTCAACTCCTCTGAAAACACCTTAGCTCCGGGGGAAGCTAACCCAACTGCATTTATCACTCCGCATTTCTGGTTTATCACGCAGGGGTTTTTGTATCCTTCTCGTTTTTCTATTCCAACGGATTTTGTTACTACAGCTCCAGCGAATTTGGCAATCTCAACTAAAGACGATTTTTTACTTCCGAGAATTCCACTTGCAAGTGCTACAGGATTTTCAAGTTTTAAACCTGCAACTTCAACGCTGAGCATTAATGTACCCTAAACGTGTACTGTTTTAAATCGATTCTGATATCTTCTATTAATGGAAGTTAAAATGAGGTGTTTGGATATAAAATGTAGTAAATGTTGTTATGAAACTGAAATGCCGTTAAGTGAGAAAGACATAAAGAGAATTGAAAAACTTGGATACAGTAGAGATGAATTTAGTTTAATTAAAGACGGGATTAGAGTATTAAAAAATATAAATGGACACTGCTTTTTTTTAAAAAATGGAAAATGTTTTATATATAAGTATAGACCTGAGGGGTGCAGGTACTATCCGGTTATATACGATGTTGATAAAAGAAAAGCTACAGTTCACGATTTTTGTCCTTTAGCAAGTGAATTAAAAATTTCAACAATAAAAAAAGTTGAGAGATATCTTATTAGGCACATTAAAAGTATATACGGCGAATTACCATAGTATATTAACCTTTTTTAATCACTAAAATAGATTTTGGGCTATGGATAGAGAAGAAATTTTGGAAATATTGAGAGGATATAAAAACATAAAAATAGCAACTCTTGGAAGCCACTCAGCTCTAAACATCTTAAAAGGTGCTAAGGATGAGGGATTTAGTACAATTTGTCTTTGTAGAGAAAAAGAACGCATAATTTACGAGTCATTTGGGGTAGCAGACGAAATCTTAGAATTAAAAGATTACTCGGACCTTTTTAATATTCAGGAAGAATTGATAGAAAAAGAAGTATTGCTAATTCCTCATGGAACTTTTAACGCTTACATTGGTAAGCTTGACAAACTGAGGGTACCGATATTTGGGAATAGAGTATTAATGGAGTGGGAAACAGATAGAGAAAAACAGAAGCAGTGGCTATTAGATGCTGGTTTGAATTTACCTCGAACTTACAAACCTGAGGAGATAGATGGATTGGTAATAGTAAAGTATCCGGGAGCTAAAGGGGGAGCGGGATACTTTATTGCAACATCTAAGGAAGATTTTTATGAAAAATCAAAAAAGATGGTAGAATCGGGAATTATAAGCGAAGAAGATTTAAAAAATGTTTTTATTCAGGAATATATAGTCGGTGCTAACGTATATCTCACGTTTTTCTATTCACCAGTATTAAACAGAGTGGAACTTTTGTCCATAGATAGGAGATACGAATCAAACGTAGATGGTATTGGTAGAGTTCCTGCAAAAGACCAATTAAAAGTCGATCTAAACTTAACTTACACAGTAGTTGGAAACTTCCCTGTGGTGTTAAGAGAGAGCTTACTTTCTAAAGCTATAAGAGCCGCTATAAATGTTGTAGAAGCATCCAAAAAAATAGCATATCCTGGTATGGTTGGACCTTTTTGCTTAGAAACTGTATTCGATGAAAAAACAGACATGTATGTTTTTGAAATATCTGCAAGAATCGTTGCTGGCAGTAATGTAGGAATACCTAATTCACCATACAGCTATATTTTGTTTGGAGAACCCATGTATGTGGGTAGAAGGATAGCAAGAGAAGTAAAAATGGCTATCAAAAAATCTATGCTCGATGAACTTGTTTGGTGATAGTATGATTAAAGTTGGTTTGCTTGGGTGTGGTGCAATTGGAAAAACCATAGCTGAAAGTTCTGGGCGTGAATACACAATTTTTGCCGTTTACGACAAAAACTTTGAAAAAGCAAAATTTTTTGGAGATAATTACAATTCCAAAGTTGCAAGTAGTTTTGAAGAGTTTGAAGAAATGTGTAGTGAGTGTGATTTAATAGTTGAAGCTGCTTCTCAGCAGGCTGTTAAAGATTGCGTAAAATTACTGAAATATGCTGATTTATTGATAATGTCTTCTGGAGCTTTGAGTGATTATGAATTACTAAAAGAACTTGTAGATACCGCTAAAAAATATTATAGGAAAATATACATACCTTCTGGAGCAATAGCCGGAATAGATGCTTTAAAAGCTGTCAAAAATTGCACGAATGAAGTTATTTTGACAACGATAAAACATCCAAGTAGCCTCGGATTAAATTTAAACGAGAAGAAAGTTATATTTGAAGGGAGTGCTCTTGAAGCGGTTAAACTTTATCCTAAGAATGTAAACGTTTCAGCTACACTAAGTCTTGCTTGTTTGGGCTTTGAGAATACAAAGGTTAGAATAATAGCCGATCCAAAAGTTAGTGAAAACATTCATGAAATTGTTGCAAAAGGAGATTTTGGCGAATTGTATATAAGAGTTAAAAATAAGAAACATCCAGATAATCCAAAGACAAGTTATCTTGCTGCTTTATCAGCTATAAGACTTATAAAATCTTTTTCAGACGTATTAAAGGTGGGAACGTGACATTCAAAATACCCAAACCTTTGTTAAGGAAGTATGCTTTAAAGTATATAGAAGAGGATGCTTTTTATGGAGATGTAACACCAACTCCTGAAAGAAATATTAATGCAGTTGTATTGGCTAAGGAAGATTTTGTACTATCTGGTATGGAGTTAGCTAAAACATGCTTTGAAGTTTGTGGTGCTAAAGTAAAGGTGAAAGTAAGAGATGGGGAAATTGTTAGGAAGAACGATGTGCTTATGGAAATTGAGGGCTTATCTTCAGACATTTTTATTGCAGAAAGAACTGCTTTAAATGTAATACAAAGAATGAGTGGTATTGCTACAGCGACTAAAAAGCTTGTAGACATCGTTAGTGAATTTGGTGTAAAAATTTCTGCAACGAGAAAAACAACACCCGGATTTAGAATTTTTGAAAAACTTGCAGTAATTCATGGTGGTGGAGACCCTCACAGAATGAGTTTATCTGACTGCATTCTAATAAAAGATAATCACATAGCAGTTGCTGGAGGAATTGAAAAAGCAATAGAATTCGTAAAGGCATCATTCACAAAAAAAGTAGAAATTGAAGTTAGCAATATAGAGGATGCTTTAAAAGCTGCACTTGCGGGAGTTGATATAATTATGTTTGACAATATGAATGCTGATGAAGTAAGATTAGCTGTTAAAAAAGTAAGAAAGATGTCTGATGTAATATTGGAAGCGTCTGGAGGAATAACTCCTGAAAATGTGTTAGATTATGCAAAAACTGGTGTAGATATAATATCATCTGGCTGGATAACTCACTCCTCAAGGGCAGTTGATGTTAGTATGAGGGTGGTAGATTGATTAGGGTTAATGTTTTTAGACCTATAGAAAAACTCGATTTACCTTTCGTTTTATATCCTATGAGAGCCTATCATTTAAGACTTAAGTTTAGAAGGTTGGGTATGGCTGATAAAGTTATGGATTACTTTGCTTACGTTGATTGTGTTAGAGCTGGAATAGAAAGAGGCAACAGTATATTGCCTGTGGAGGAGTGGACTGTTGATGAAAAACTCATTATGAAGGAAAATGTTGATGAAGAAGAGGCATTAAAAATAGCAATTGAAGGCGCTAAGAAGTGGGGAAATTCCATGGTTGTTAGTTGGTGGAATCCAAAAGTAGATGTTATCGAAAAAGTAAAGGCGTACAAAGTATTTTGGATTGATAAAAAAATTATAATCGATAGTTTAACTTGTGAGAGATTCAGAGTTTAGTATCTCAATTAACACACACAAGATGGATGGTATTGTATGCTCTGTTGCAAAAGTTATATTTGGTGATAGATCAACTACAAAATCTGCAAATCTAAAAATACCCTTTGGTATTCCGTGCCTACTTCCGGCTAAAACGACTATTTCATTGCAAAAGCTTATTTTCTTTCTTAATTCTTCTTTAATGTTGTAAACTGGTTCTCCGGCGGGATCTGTAACTATTATGACGTTTTTCTTTCTCCTTTTATCTCTAACACATTGAAAGAGATCTTGAAGAAGCACTTTTGTTTCTCTTACCTCCCTTGAGTATGCTTTTTTCTGGATATTTAATCTACTTTTTTGACCGACTCTGACACCTCTAATAAATTCCTCCAATTCAAAAGCATCAACATATCCGTAGGGGGCTATAATTAATTCCTTTACTTCAAAAGCTTGTGCTGCCCTTCCAATAGCCTCTCCGAATTCATAAGCTTTTTTTTCTAAGTAAGGTGTTTGAACTATTACTGTTTTACTAAATATTTTTGTAGAATCGAATTTACCAAGATACTTTCTGTGTTCAAAAACACCTTTTATAAATCCAATGTACGCTTTTTTCCCTATGATTTCAACGCATACTGTTACGTCTGGAGATATCCAGTCTAACTTGTAATTTTCCATTAACTTTTCGCTAACCAAATTTGAAACGTCTCTACTTTTAAAGTTGTGTTTTCCTCTCACTTTCGCTCTTACATCAAATGTTTTGACATCTTTTAGTTGTTCAATTATTTTTTCTGTAGCTTTGGCTATTTCATCTAAGTTCGCATCACATTCGACTAAAATTGGAACATAGCTTTCCACCTCTGGTATAGAAAGTTGGCTCTCATCACCTTCCACTATTAAAAGTCCAAGAAAACCAGAAGGCCTGATTTCTATTACGTTGGCACCCAAATCTTTTAAACGGGATGCAGTTATGTATTCCATTCCTAACAATGTTTTAACAACGAATTTCATCTTTTAAAACTTAAAGCTACTTTTTTAAATTTTGAGGTTAAACTAGATAAAAATTCAACCGCACAACGTATATACTCAAAGCACAATTTAAGCTTTGATGCTGTCATCTTCTCAAATATGGAAGGAATTCTTTGAAACGTACTATAGAGATGAATTAAACAGGTTAGCTGATGCTATTGAATTTGGTGGAAACAAGTCTTTGTATGTTGATTATTTGAGAGATCTTTCAATATTTATGGAGGGAAGACTTGGAGAAGAACTACTTGAAAAACCCGATGTTGTTATAGCTCATGCAAATGAAGGTTTAGCTTTAACTGAAAATATATATGATGTTAGCTTAGAGGGATGTTACGTTCGTTTCTATAACTTGCCAACATCTAAGAGAATTCTTATAAGAAATTTAAGAAGTGAACACATATCAAAATTTGTAGCAGTTGAAGGAATAGTAAGAAAAGTTACAGAAGTTAGACCAAGAGTTGTTAAGGCTGCTTTTTCTTGTACAAAATGCGGGAAAGTTGTTGAAGTAATTCAGGATGATGAAGCAACACTTAAACAACCGTATGAATGTCCCGCTTGTAAGAATAAGAGGTTTATTTTCCTTCCAGATGAAAGTTTAAGTATAGACAGTCAGAGAATAAGAATTCAAGAATATCCAGAAAATTTGAGAGGAGGAGAACAACCACAGCAGATAGATGTTATACTTGAGGGAGATTTAACTGGTAAAGTAAATCCGGGAGATAGGGTTATTGTTAATGGCATAATAAGAGCAAAACCGAGGAAACTTGGTAGTAGGCAATTGCAACATATGGATATACATATAGAAGGAAACTCTATTGAGATTTTACAGCAAGAATATGAGGAATTTGAAATAACTGAAGAGGATAAAAAAAGAATACTTAAGCTTGCTGAAGATGAAAATTTATTTGAAAAAATTGTTGCATCCATTGCCCCTTCAATTTATGGACACGAAGATATAAAACTTGCAATAGCTCTACAGCTTTTTGGTGGAGTTCCAAAAAAATTGCCTGATGGCATAGAGATTAGAGGTGATATTCACGTACTGTTAGTTGGTGATCCAGGAGTAGCAAAATCCCAAATATTGAAATATGTCCACAGAATAGCGCCCAGAAGCGTATATACAACAGGAAAAGGCACAACTACTGCTGGTCTAACAGCAACAGCGACAAGAGATGAATTTGACGGAAGATGGACGCTTGAAGCCGGAGCATTGGTTCTTGCAGACAAGGGTATTGCTCTTGTAGATGAAATAGATAAGATGAGAAACGAAGATCGCTCAGCTTTACATGAGGCTATGGAACAGCAAACTGTAAGTGTTGCTAAGGCTGGAATTAATGCAGTATTAAGAGCGAGGTGTGCATTACTTGGAGCGGCAAATCCAAAATATGGAAGATTTGATAAATATACACCAATTGCTGAACAAATAGACTTATCCCCAACCCTACTTTCGAGGTTTGATTTAATATTTGTTTTGACAGATGATCCGGATGAAGTTAGGGATAGAAAGTTAGCAGAGCACATACTTAGAGCTCATGAAATTGGTGAAAAACTTGAAAAGTTAAGAAATATAACTTCTGTGGAATACACGAGAGAAGATCTGGATAGGGAATCTGAACAGGCGAAAATAATTCCTGCCATAGATCCAGAATTGCTTAGAAAGTACATAGCTTATGCTAAGAAAACAGTTTTTCCTGTGTTGAGTGAAGAAGCAAAAAATAGAATAATAGATTTTTATATAAGCTTAAGGTCCAGAGCAAAAGATAATTCAGCCGTTCCTGTTACAGCGAGACAACTTGAAGCATTAATAAGATTGGCAGAAGCGTCTGCAAGACTGAGGTTGAGTGATGTTGTAAGTGTGGAGGATGTTGATAGAGTTATAAAAATAGTTAAGAAGAGTCTTGAACAAATAGCAGTGGATCCCGAAACGGGAGAAATTGATATAGACTATGCTTTTACTGGTACCTCCAAATCTCAGAGAGATAGAATACTAATACTAAAAAGAATAATTGAAGAACTTGAATCGAACTATAGTAAAGGTGCACCGGAAGAAGAAATTCTGAGAGCGGCTCAGGAAGAAGGTATTGATGAAGTAAAGGCTAGGGATTTGCTTAGAAAGATGAGAGAAATGGGCGATATATATAGTCCAAGAGAAGGCTACTACAAATTGGCAGTTAAGTGACAGCTTTTTAAACCAAGTAGTTTCTCAACTTTCTGTGAAATGCTCTCACTGTAGAAGAGAGGCTATATACTTTCAAAGACACTCTGGAAGACACCTATGTAAAAAACACTTTCTGTATGACTTTGAAAAAAGAGTTAGATATGCGGTAAAAAAGTATAGGATGATAGAAAGTGGAGATAGAATAGCAATAGCTCTCAGTGGAGGGAAAGATAGTGTTGCTTTAACACACGTTTTAATGAATCTCTATGGTAGTAGAAAAGATTTGGAGTTTTTTGCAATAACCATAGATGAGGGTATAAAAGGATACAGACCACCAACTGTAAAAATAGCTAAGAAAATTACAAAAGAGCTAGGTATAGATCATGTTGTTGTATCTTTTGAAGAGAACTTTGGAATGACTCTTGATGAAATGGTAAAGCTTGGAGACAAAAAACCTTGTACTTACTGCGGTGTGTTTAGAAAATACTTGCTCAACAAAACAGCAAGAGAGATGGGTGCCAATAAATTAGCTACAGCTCACAACCTTGATGATGAAACACAAACAATTTTACTCAACTTTTTGCAGGCGGACATTGAGAGACTGGCTCGATTAATCCCCCAGAGGGTTCAAAAAGGGTTGGTTATGAGAATAAAACCTTTTAGAGAATTATATGAAAAAGAAATTCTTATATATTGTATTGTCAATTCACTACCAATAGATATGAATGAGTGTCCCTATAGTCACTTTCCAGTTAGAGCAATGGTTCGAGACTTTCTCTACGATTTTGAGAATGCGTATCCCGGTAGAAAATTCTCTGTTATGAGAAGTTTTGAGACTCTAATACCGTGCTTGAGGGAAATGTTTCCTCAGATAGACTTAAACAAATGCGAAAAATGTGGTGAGCCAACACCTTCAAAGGTTTGTCAAGCTTGCGTTTTACTTGAAGAACTAAAAAAAGCTAAGGATTCCAATTCTTGACTTTTACTTTTTTTCCAGATAATTTTAATACTAAAACCCTTAAAAGAGCGACAAATGAGATTAACATCCAAATTGGGGAATAAAAAAAGTAAAAAATAGGTAAAAGTAGGTAGCTAATTTTCCATTTAAGTTTTACAGAAACAAAAATCTCAATTAACATCCAGACGATAAAAGTGGTAATTCCAACTACTATGTTCTTTAACAACCTTTCTTGAAATAAGATAAAAAGTATTATTAATAGTAGTTTTTGTGGTAAAATGATTATAATAGGTAGAAGCAAATATATTATTTTTACTAGTATATTGCCAGTTATCAGGTTATTTAAAATAAAAAGCACTATTGCTGGGAAAACTAAATAAATGGCTGGAATCCAAAGCAGAGGCTTTTTTATTAGTTCTGGAAAAGCGTCAAGTATTGCCTCTGCACCACCGGTAGCCCACCTTTCCCTCTGCACCAACCAATCTTTGAAGCTCTTTGGAGATTCTGTTTTTGCTTTGCCTACAGTTCCAAAACTATAACCCTTTAAACTTATCCTCAGTCCAAGATCTGTATCTTCATTTACAACGTTTCTAAATCCATTTAGTGAGAAGAATACATCTCTTTTTATTGCAAAAGCAGCTCCATTTACACCTAAGCAACTGTTAAATTTCTCACATAACTTAGCTACTGTAAACATGTTTAGGTAATCTATATTTACGAGTTTTTCTATTATTTTTTTACCCATAATTTCTTTTCTTATCTCTACAACATCATATTTTTGAAGAGCTTTTATTATATCTTCTAAGCTACATTCTAAAATCGTGTCAGAGTCTATAAAGAGTAAGTACTTTCCTTTGGCTAATTTTGCAGCTTCATTCAAAGCCCTCCATTTTCCCCTTCTTGAACTGCTAAAACACCTTAAAAAAGAGTACTTTCTTGCAATAAAGAGAGTTTTACTATCTGGCTCATCGGCAGCGAGTATAAACTCACATTCTACATTGCTCTTTTTTAGTCTTAAATAATTTTTTTCAACATACCCCGGAGATTTATAAACAGCAAATATTACTGAAACGAGCACACAACTAAGGTTGTATTAGATTATAAAGTTTTTTCTATAGAATTTACTATGTTTTTTGTTCAGACGTTGCTTTCATTACTGTTATAGATAGTGTTGCTATAATCATAGAACCTAAGATAGAATAAACTAAGTATTGTATGGGAGAATACTTCAATCCAAGTTTAATATTTGCCGAAAGAATGAATACGCTTGCACCCCATAAAACCAAACCAGCTGATACGAGCATAAATGGCATAATTATATACTTTTTTACTGATTTTTTCTCTAATATGCTATCTATTAACTTTCCAAGAGAGGCAGCAATTCCTCCTGCAACTACCCACCATATAGCTCCATATATAAACGCAGTTATTAGTGTAATTATTCCCGGAGCAATCTTTCCATTGTATATATTCCAAACAAGATTTATACCTTGAATTGTACCTATAATTATTAAAATAGCTGAAATTATGTAAGCTACAAAAGATAATCTACCTTCCATAAGTGCTTTTTTCAATGTTGAGAAATATTCTTCTATAACATCTTCTAAACCGTAAGCTTTTATTAGGAAATATAAACCAATTGTTAGAATTATTGCTCCAGAACCCCATTCTGGATATCTGGCTAAGAGAAAAACTGAATAAACAACAAATATGATTCCCAGTGGTGTTAAAGTCATTTTTGCTATTTTTGGATCATCGAGCATCTTTTTTATAAGGAAATAAGTGCCTTCAAGTGTTCTGCTTTGTTTAACTATAATTCTATTAACTGCGTCTATTTTGAATCTACTTGAAATTAAAGGCATTATGTACTCATCTTCACCTCCATCAGTTACAACCACAACTTTTTCGGCATTTAAATTACTTTTTAGCCAGTCAAGTTGTTCTGCGATTTTTGAATCAGATATTATTCCAACTCTTTCATCTCCGCAAACAGTTACGATTTCTACGTCTTCTCCATTTTTTTTCAATTCATCGTATATTTTTACAGCACCGAACATTGTGTTTACATCTGATTCTTCTGGATCTGCTATTGCAAGTTTTACTGCAGCTTCAATATTGGCTCTTCTGCCAATAACAGGAGAACGAATTCCAGTTTTTTTTCCAAGATCATCATCTCTATCAATTGCAATAACTAGTTTCTTAGTCATTTGAGTTAATTACTTACCGAGAATATATAAAACTACTCTCAAAGATACTTCAGTATGAACGAGTTTATCCAAATAAATCCAGAGTTTTATAAAAGATATTCTTCAGTAGATGGAAGTAAAGAATTTTGGGAATACATGTCCAAGCCAATGAGGCAGAGTATTAGGATAAATACACTTAAAGGTGATTTTGAAGATATTATCGAGACACTTATAGAGAGTTATGGAAATGTTTTTGAAAAAATATCTTGGTGTAAGGAAGGTTTTTTTGTAAATGGAGTAGAAATTAGTGGATCAAGTCTTGAACATCAGCTGGGTTTGATATTTATTCAGGAAGCATCATCTATGATACCACCAGTTGTTTTGGAAGCTGAGAAGAATTCAAAAATTCTCGATATTGCTGCTGCACCCGGAGCTAAGACTACCCAGATAGCTCAATACGTTGAAAACGATGCTTTGTTGGTTGCAAATGATGTGAAGAATGAAAGAGTAAATATATTGATCTCTAATTTACAAAGATGTGGAGCTATAGCTCATGTAACTATGTGTGATGGGAGAATGTTTAGACGTTATCCTGAGTCTTTTGACTATGTATTACTTGATGCTCCATGCAGTAATGTTGGAATGGCTAGAAAAAATTACAAATATGCAAAAATATGGAGTATTAGAGATGTTTATGCTCTCTCCCGTTTACAAAAACAGCTAATTCTTGCAGCTTACGAAACTCTTAAAAGCGGCGGTACTATGGTTTATTCTACTTGCACTCTTGACCCACTTGAGAATGAAGAAGTTGTAGATCATCTTCTATCGAATACGAATGCAGAACTTGAAAAAATTGATATAAAATCGTGCTTAAGGCCAATTTTAAAATTTGGTGAAAGAGAATACTCAAATGAAATAAAGAAGTGCCTCAGAATTCACCCTCAGTGTTTCGATACGGAAGGCTTTTTTGTTGCAAAAATTAGAAAACCATAAAAAATTTAGGAATTCTTGTATAGAACCCCTTCTTTTTCCAATATTTCTGCTGCTTTTTCTATATCATCTACTCTTAATATTATTAGAGCTTTATCTCCTCCGTATGTAAAAGCGTAAACGTACTCTATGTTTATTCCTTCTTCTCCAAGAGCTTTGGCTATTTTGTATAAACCACCCGGTTCGTCAGCCACTTCTACACCCAAAACTCTTGTAAGTGTTACAGTAAATCCAGCATTTTTTAAAGAGCTGTAAGCTTCCTCAGTTCTATCAACGACCATTCTTATTATTCCAAAATCTCCAGCTTCGGCAATTGTAAACGCTCTTATGTTTATTTTCTTGTCATATAAAATTTTAGTTACAGCAGCAAGTCTTCCGGGTTTATTTTCTACAAATACTGAAAGTTGTTTAATAACCCACTCACCCATCTTCTACACCTCTAACTATATTTTCCTTCTGTCAATAACTCTTTTTGCTTTTCCTTCAAATCTTTGTAGCGTTCCCGGATTTACTACTTCTACTTTTGCTGTTACATTTAGAACTGATTTTAACTTTTCAGCTATCCTCTTTTCTAACTCCAGTATATCTGAAACTTTATCTATCTCTGCTTTCTCACTCAACTCTACTTGTATTGTCATAACATCCAGCCCATTTTCTTCTCTATCGAGTATTATTAGGTAATGTTCTCCAACTTCTGGTATCTGCATTAATACATGTTCTATCTGAGATGGGAAGACGTTAACACCTCTGACAATTATCATGTCGTCAGCTCTTCCAAGTATTCTCATAATTCTTGGATGTGTTCTACCACAAGCACATTTTTCGTTTTCGAGAATAGTTATATCCCCCGTTCTCCATCTTATTAGAGGTAAAGCCTCTTTACTCAAAGTTGTGACAACGAGTTCCCCTTTTTCACCTTCACCAACTTGTTCCCCAGTCTTTGGATCTATAATTTCTACTAAGAAATGGTCAGCCCAGATATGAATTCCACATTTTTCTGTACATTCTGTAAAAAGAGGACCACTAAGCTCAGAAGTACCATACACGTCGTAAGCATCAATTCCCGTTTTTTCTTCAATTCTCTTCCTAGTCTCTTCACTCCAAGGCTCAGCACCAAATATACCTCTTTTCAGATTAGTCTCTTTAAGATCTACACCCGTTTTATATGCATATTCAGATAAGTAGAGCATGTAAGATGGCGTACATGCTATAACTGTCGTTTTTAAATCTTTCATAAGCTCTATCTGTCTTGCTGTATTTCCTGCGGATGTTGGAAGGACTGTAGCACCCACTTTCTCAGCAGCATAGTGAAAGCCCAATCCACCAGTAAATAAACCATATCCATACGATATTTGAACAACATCTTCTCTTGAAACCCCGCATGATACAAGACCTCTGCATAAACACTCTACCCACATATCTATGTCATTGGCAGTATATCCGACTACTGTTGGTTTGCCAGTAGTTCCACTCGATGCGTGAAATCTTACTACCTGTGATATTGGAACTGAGAACATTCCAGTTGGATATGTATCTCTTAAATCTTGTTTTTTTGTAAACGGAAGCTTGGTTAAATCTCTCAATCCAGAAAAATCCCATGGATTTATCCCAGCTTCTTTTAATCTTTTACGATAAAATGGTGAATGGTTGTAAACTCTAAATATCAGGGCTTTTAGTTTTCTTTCCTGATACTCTTCAAGTTCTTTTTCAGGCATTCTTTCAATTCTTGGATCCCAGAACATAACTCGTAGTCAGATTAGTGTAATAAAACGTTTTTCAATAATCATAGTAATCTTCATAATCTCCTTCTAATTCTTCTTCTTCAAGCTCTTTTTCTGTCTCATCTTTATTACTACTTGCCAGCTCTTCAAGTTCAAATTCTTCATTAGTTTCCATTATGTGTAGTTTTCCGTTTTGATAGACAATTGTATATCCACATAAACTGCACGTTATTTCCATTCCTTCGTACAAATCTTTTAAAACTATCTCTTCACCACAAGATGGGCATCTAATGATTTTTATCATCTTGCTTCGAGAAATTTTTATTAAACTTAAATTTTTCCCCTGAATAATAGGGAGGAAAAAATTTATTAATTGCCCTGACTTGCTGTGAATACATCACGTTCATGGGGATCAGATATGGCGAGAAAGAGGAGACATGCAAGGGTTAAGGATAAGTGGGCTATGAAAAAATGGTACACTTTGATTGCTCCAGAGTACTTTGGAATGGCTGAAATAGGTGAAACTCCCGCGGATGATGCAAGCAAAGTTGTGAATAGAACTGTGGAAGTAACTTTGGCTGAGCTCACAAACGATTTCTCGAACCAGAATCCATACAAGAAACTGATATTCAAAGTATATAGAGTTGCAGGAGATAACGCATATACAAAGTTCCATCGCTTTGAGCTAACAAGGGATTATCTAAACAGTTTAATTAAGAGAAGGACAAGCAAAATTGACGATGTAATTGATGTAGTTACGGCTGATGGTTACAAGCTGAGAGTAAAACCTGTTGCTTTTACTATAAAAAGATGTAAATCTTCTCAGAAAAGGGCTATAAGAGCAATAATGAGGGAGACTGTTCAGCAATTTGCAAAAGATAAGAACTTCGTTCAATTTTTGCAAGAATGCGTTCTTGGAAAGATACCTTCGGAAATTTACAAGAGAGCAAAGAAAATATATCCACTTAGGAGAGTAGAAATAAGAAAAATAGAGTTACTCTCTGAACCAAAGATTGTTGAAGTTCAGGAAACACCTACAGCAGAAGCTACAGCCTAACTTCAATTTTTATTTAGAGAAAGTATTATATTCTGGCAGATATAATTTGATTTCGTGAAGATAACAGTAGATATACCACCAGATATAGAACAGGCTTTAATCGAAAAATGTGAAAAGTCAGGAGTATCCCCTTCTGAATTTATATTATCTTTGTTAGATTGGTACTTTCTTAAAAGAAAAAAGGAAACTGGAAAAATTTCTGAGTTTCTAAGAATAGCAAATCAATGTGCTATCGAGAGAATAAAGTACTGTAAGTATAGTGATGGCAGACATTGTGCAAGAGAAGTTTTCAGTGATTTGTTTGAGGAAAAAGAACCAGAACCAATAGTACCCTACAAGTGTCTGTTTTGTCCATACTATGTTGATAGGAGAGAAGAAAAAATCAAGAAAATAGAGGAAGATTTTGTGGATAAAACATATGATTTGGCAAGATTAGCTGCAAAATTGGTTGTTCAGATGTATGGAGATAGACTTGGTTACAGACCTGGTGTTTTTAATGATATTGAAAAAGAAGTTGAAAATAGTGGAGTATTAGATATTGAAGAAGAAGGAGTCAGAAAAAAATTCTCAACTAACGTTAAAAAGCTTCTTGATTGGTAAATGAGGCTTGAAATTAATGTTAACTGGAGCAATAAGTTTAGTGAGAAAGATATTCTGAAAATAGTTGATCTAATTGAAAAAAGCAGATTAAATAAGATATGGGTCGGAGACTTTCATCTATTTAGAAATCCCATTGATTTAGTTAAGCTAATTGAGGAAAATTTCTCTATTGAAGTGGGTTTAATAGTAAAACCACAAAAAGCTATGATTTTTGCAAAAAAATATGATGTTTGTTTAATTCCGGGGAATAGTGGTAAAGAGGCTGTAAAAGAAGTCTTGAAACGTTTGGAAAAACTTAAAAGAGAAAACGTTTGCAAAATATATGTAGGTTGTTCCGGTAGAATTATGGCTAAAAAAGCATTTAATGTTCACAATAAAATTGGAATTATGCCAAACTATGTAAAAAAAGAGTTCGTTGAATGGTTAATTCAAGATCTTGATTGGGTAGAAGTATTGCCCATAGGCCCATCTTTAATTCTTCCGAGTGATAAGAAAGATGAATTGTTAATAGCTGCTATTTTAGTTGCTCTGAGTAATCAATCTTTCGCAAAAAGCTTTGGATTTGATAAGGAGTATAATGATCTAAGTTCTGTAGATGTTTATGGTATGATTGCAAACTCTCGCCTTTATAGAAATGAAGCTATAAATAAACTTGAAAAGTTTTTATTAAATAATTTTACAGTTAGCGGCTCAATAGTTGACGTAGCTAAAAAAATAAAATCCCTATCTAAATTTGATGGATTCATATTAGCTGATCCTTTTTTCAGGGATTTAAAATCTTTAATTAAACTCAAAGAGCTTAAAAAACTATTATTGACCGTTAAAACTTAAGATAACCTTTTCTCTCTAACCACTCTACTTGAGGATTCGTATATCTCCAGACTACATCAGCTCTTTCATCCTGAAATGGCCAAGGAACTATTATAACGACATCTCCTTCTCTTATCCATATTTTTTTCCTCATTTTACCCGGAATTCTCGCTAATCTTTCTTTTCCATCTTCACATCTAACTTTTATATGTCCGGCCCCCATCATTGATTCTACAATCCCAAACATTTCATTTTTTTCTTTTTTTGGCAATCTAACTCTTATTACATCCTCACTCAATTAATCACCTCCTTCAATCTTTTTCTTGGTTTTTCTAACAACTTATTTAAATACTTCGCAGTTGCATCTTTTAAATCGAGAGGGTGTAACTTCCCCGCCTCAAAATCTCTTGCTAAATCATCAAAACTCGTGTATTCTATATCTCCTCCAAATTTTTCATCCCTTTCTATAATAACTTTCTCAAATCGTGGAAATATATGGTATCTCATTATATCTATGATTGGATTATCTTCAACCTTTTTTGCGGGGCAGTACGCTTTTTTTATCTTCTTTTTTATTTCTTCCTCACTATCTTTTATGGATATGTAGTTACCTTTGGATGAGCTCATTTTTTCACCATCCAATCCAAGTAAAATAGGTGTATGCAAACACACAGGGGAATAATAACCGAGTTTTGGTAAATTCTCTCTTGCAAGCATGTGAATCTTTCTTTGATCAATACCTCCAACTGCCAGTTTTACTTCAAGGTGAGCAATATCCATAGCTTGCATTAGTGGATATATCATCTGAGAAACAACTGGATCTTCTTTCCTTCTACTAACTTCGTCCATGCTTCTCCTTGCCCTTTTTAGAGTTGTAATTCTGGCAAGTTTTAAAACATCGAGAATGTAATCTTTTTCAAGTTGATAACTGCTACCAAGTATAAACTCCGTTTTACTATCGTCCAATCCTAAAGCTACAAAAGCCATCTTGTTATATTTAGCTATTTTTTCGATTTCATCAAAATTGCCCTTCTCGTTTAAGTATGCATGAACATCAGCCAGTAACACTTTCACTTTAAATCCAGCATTCTGTAAATCTATTAGTTTATTCACAGTCATCAAGTGACCGAGATGAATTTCTCCACTGGGTTCATAACCTACGTATGCAATAGGTCTTTCTTCATTTTCAACTAAGGATCTGAGCTCTTCTTCTGTAACGATCTCCACAGCATTTCTTTTGATTAGATTAATTTTCTCTTCCATACTTACCATAGCAATTGCTCTCCGAAAAAGTATTAAGGATTTTACGATGTTGAAATCATTGGGTGAAACAATGATTAATAATTCCGAGTTTCCATTTCATCCGGGTTTCACGTTAATAGCTTGTGTATCTCTCTTACTTATGCTAATCTTTGTTTATACTAGAAGGAGAAAGATAGGTTCGCTTGCTTGGTTTTTGTTTGGAGTAGCATGGCTATTTAACATACCTCACTTTATTTCCATAGCTGATTACTATAATACTGCCATAATGATTGGAGCTTTTGTTTTATTCACTCTGATTTCTCTTTCAATATTTAAAACAAAAAAACTTGAAGTTTTTATTGAAACTACATCTTTTTCAGCTCTTTCAATAGCCGTTTACTTCCTATTTGCTTTTACACCTCTTGGTAAAATTCTAATAAACTTGGTTGCAAAGCAAAGTGCTTTTGTAGGCAGACTACTTGGTTACGATTTATATGCTGTTGGTAACAGAATATACATGGATGGTAGGCATGTCACACTAATCTTAGCATGCACTGGAATTCAGAGTATGGCTCTTTTTGCTGGTGCAACTCTCGGTATAAAGGCAGAGTTAAAAAGAAAAATCAAAGCTTTTTTAGTTTCAGTGCCAGTAATTTATTTTTTAAATTTGCTTAGAGATGCATTTGTGACCGTAAGCTATGCTGAATCTTGGTTTGGGGAGAACAGTTTCTATATAGCTCACAACGTAATTTCAAAAGTATTAGCTACTATAGCACTTTTTGCAATAGCTTATACAGTATTCAAAATATTGCCAGAGCTCGAAGAACTTATATGGTCTTTAATAGATGAACTGAGAAATACTGTTAAGGGTGGAGGTAAATGATAGAGAGCAGTTGTAGAAAAATAATAGCTATTGAAGTTATAGCCTCTATATTTTTATCTTTCATTAACCTGTATGTTTCTTTGTTATCTTTTGCTTTTACAGCAATTACAGCTTTCTTCTTTAGAGATCCTCCAAGAGTGATTGAAGAGGGTGTAATCTCTCCTGCAGATGGTAAAATCGATTTTGTAAGCGAAACGAGAATGGAAGTATTTATGAATATTTTTGATTGTCATGTTAATAGAAGTCCGGTGAGCGGGAAAGTAGTAAAAATAAATTACATACCCGGAAAATTTCCACCAGCATTCATAAGAAATAGAAGTGTAAAAACTGCTGAAAGAAATGAGATATGGATTGAAAACGAAGATGGTGTTTTTAAAGTTACTCAAATTGCAGGTTTTTTAGCCAGAAGAATAGTATGTTACGTAAAAACCGGAGATTTTGTTGAAAAAGGGCAAAAAATAGGTATGATAAGGTTTGGATCAAGAGTTGTTTTGGAAGTACCAAAATCGTATAAGATAGTAGTAAAAAAAGGTAGAAAAGTATTTGCCGGAGAAAAAGTAGCAGTAAAAAGGTGAAACAAATGAACATTTTTAAAAATCTAAGCTACGCAGATGTTTTTTCGCTTGCAAACTTAATTTCTGGATTCATGGGTCTTATTACTTGCAATATTCAATTTTTAATCTTATCTACTGTTTTTGATGGTCTTGATGGATTTTTAGCAAGATTTAAAGGTGGAAGCAGTATGGGTAAAGAATTGGATTCCTTAGCAGATTTAGTATCTTTTGGTGTTTTACCCTCTTTTTTTCTTGTTTTTAAATCTAACAATGTATTAGCTTATACTTCAGCTTTTATCTATGTTATTTGCTCTGCTTTAAGATTGGCAAGATTTAATGTAATTAAAACAGAAAATTTTATTGGATTACCTGTTACAGCATCAGCACTAATACTCTTTTGTCTTTTTAGACTTAGATTATCTAAATTCTTGATTTCAATTTCAGCTTTACTTCTTTCCTTGATTATGGTTAGTACTGTTCACTATCAAAAAATTAGGAATACAAAACTTTTAATAATTGGTGGAATTGCAGTAGTTGTATCTATGATTAGTAAATTTGGTTGTTTGTTATTGCTGTCTTTATCTTTACTCTATCTAATATCTCCTATACTACCTTCGGGGTGTATAAGATGTTTGATGAAATAGATAAAATAAATTTAGTAGCAAAAGCTGGATTTGAGGCTGGAATAAAACTTGGAGCGGCTTTTCATCAATTTATAGGGTTGCCAATTAGTGAAAGTAATGTGGATATAGTTGAAATGATGATTGAAAGTTGTGTGAGATTACAACCTTATGTGGAAGATGTAAAAGTTGAAATAGATAGAGATGTTTTAAAAGACAGTATTTCAAGTTTTGGTTACACTACTTTATCTCCTGAAATGCTGAAAATGGAAGTTCAAGTTTTAGTAGAAAATATAGAAGGTCATTGTAGATTAAAAGCTAAGTTAGAGTGGGACGGGGATTATCCTTTGATGTATATTAAAGAGGTGGAATTACTTTGAAAGTTTATCCACCTTCTGAAGATTCAGAGCTTTTGTTAGAAGCTGTAAAAAAAGAATTAAAGCCGGATGATGTTTTTTTGGAAGTTGGGACAGGTAGTGGTTTTGTTGCTAAAAATATATTGGGTATGTGTAAAAGGGTAGTTGCTACAGATATTTCTCCTTTTGCAGTTAGAGAAGCTAAAAAGAAAGGGTTAGACGTCATTTTAACAGATTTATTTTCTGGATTGAAAAGAGTTTTCACTCTTGTGGCTTTTAATCCACCTTATCTGGAGTTAGAGCACTGGGAAAAAAAGCAGGATTACATGGATTTAGCACTTGATGGAGGTAGAGGGGGAATTGAAGTTGCATTGAGATTTGTTGATAGATTGGATGAAGTTATTGTTGATGGTGGTAGAGCAATTATAGTACTGTCTTCACTATCAAACATACGTGAATTTTTGGATAGATGTAGTAAAATAGGATACGAAGTTAAAGCAATAGGTTACAAAAAGCTATTCTTTGAAGAATTGTTTGCATATTTAATAAGATAATTATTTAATAAAATAATTTAAATTTTTAATACAGAAAAAAATATTAGGGTGTCTCCGAACTCACCACTCAGCCAGCCTCTGCAAAATCTTTTTTCCCTGAATCCAAGTCGAATGAGGATTGCTATGAGAAGTACGTTAGCATAAACGAACTTAACGACAGATCTTTGTCCATAAAGAATTCATGCTTCTCCAATTTAAAGACGTCTTCTACTTCCGATCTCTCAAATTTAACCTCATCTACTCTCTTCAAAAAGCTAACAAGAATTTTTACGAGCTTTTTGAAGAACAACAGTTCTTTCATATTATTCTTCAGAAAACAGCTTAGAAGAGTTGAGATCATGTTTAAAAGCTTGCTTATGTTCTTCTTTTTATACTTCTTTAAAGCTATGCTGTAGTTGTAATATGAGCAGGCTTGTTGAATTATTATTGTAGTGGGGTTAAAAAGAAGACCCTAAAAAATATATGTCTAATCTAACCGAAAAATTAAAATACTCTTTGTATGAATATATATTCAAAAAAAAGGAGGTGATGTTAATGCCGAGGTATCCCGGATTTGGTCCTTGGAGCCATTTACCACCATGGGAGAGACCGGGCTGGAAGTTTGGTAGAGGTAGAGGCTGGTGTTGGTGGTGGTATTACTACTCTAACGTTGACAGAGATACTGAAATAAGAATGCTTGAGGAGGAAGCTGCTTACCTTGAAGATAGATTAAGAGAAATAAGAAGACGATTGGATGAACTAAGAAAGTAATTCTTAGGCTTTTTATTTTTTGTACGTTTTTAAGAGTATATTGTATTTAGTTTGCTATTGTTGCTCCATGGCCATCCGCTACTGTTGTACGTTATGCTTCCATTACCGTTAGCATTACCCCAGCTTATAGCAGTTGCAGTTCCATTAACTTTCCAATCACTTACGCTCCAGTTGTGCACACCGTTGCTTAGAGTTACTGGGTTAGTTATGTTTACTGTAAATTCAAGACTTCTCTTGTGTTTCCAGACTATCTTAACAGCAACGTGAGTGTGGCAAGCAACACAAGCCTCATTAGCTCCTCTCAAAGTTGAGTCGTTTATCGCCTCTAACACGAACATTTTATGAGCAGCCATACTTCCAGTATCTTCCGGATAAGGGGTTAAACCAAAACCTCCGGCGATTACGTATGATGACGTAGCTACGATCGGATTTCCGTGACATGTGTAGCAAGTGGTTGGACCAAGCTTTAAGTAATAACCGACGTGGGCGGTATTGCCATACGCTCCGTGACAAGTCAAACACCTTACTGTTGAAGCTGCATGGGCTTGCTTTCCCGGATAATAACTCGTTATCGCACTGTTGTTAACAGTCGCATACGTAAAACCGGAAAAAGCAGTTCTATGACACAACTGACACTGGAAAACGTAACCAGACTCACCCGTATGTGGGCCTACTTGCAAGCGCATTTCTTCATAAACATCGGCATGACATTTCTGGCATGGGACTTGATTTCCATTCCCACTTATGTTGTACCACCAGTGCTGCCCGGCGAAAAGCGAAGCTGTTTGAGGCATTACAATTAATCCCGTTGATATAAATACTATTATAAGCAGCACTGGTTTTACATTTTGCATAATTTCTTTTTGTTATACTTGGATTTATCTTTTATTATTTTTGTTGTTTGATGATAATGTAAGAATTTTAATATCATGAGTACCACAAGTCAAAATATGGCTGAGTACTTTGAGCTGGGTGAATTAAAAACTAAAGCTCCAAAGTTATTTGGAATACCTACTGGAACTAAGCTGGATGAAATGTTCTATAAAGTAGAAGTTAGTGAAGATGGTAAGTTTGTAAAAAAACCTCTTGGTGGAATACCCTACCTCTCTATTATGAATTTAACTGGCGTTCCAGATAGTGGTAAGAGTGTGTTAGCTGAACAGTTTGCTGTAACACAAGCAGGAAATGGATATAAAGTTTTATTTGTAACAGTTGAAAGTCCAGCTAACTTCCTTTATACAGCTTTGAAGCAAAAAAGTATAGCTTTGGGTGTTGATTTTTCAAAATTGGAGGAAAACATAGTTGTAATTGATGCCTCTCAAAGTGAAGAACTTAGGGAAAATCCAAGAGCTTTACTTGATACTATGGCTTATGCAATAAAAGAGAAAAAGATAACGAACGTAATAATAGATAGTATTACTGGATTGTACGAGCATAGAGAAATGATGGCAAGGCAAATAGTCAGACAGTTTTTTAACTTCTTAAAGAAGTGGAAGCAAACAGGATTGTTTGTCTCTCAAAAAAGAAGTTCTCAAGGCAGTGATACTGCAGAAGCTGCTGGTGGATTGGCAGTTGCACACATAGTTGATGGTACTATTGTGCTTGATAAAAAAATAATAGACAACAGATGGGATGTAAGTCTTTATGGCTTACCAATTGGTAGTGTTTTAAGAACGATTCGTATAGATGGATGCAGGCTCTGTGGACATGACTCAAGAACTTGGGTTTTCGAGATAACAGAGATGGGAACTATCGATATCATTTGCCCACTGCATGAATTTATAAAAAAGATGGGAAAGAAGGAATAATTTCTTAATTTATTTTTCTATATCAAATAGAATTATTCTTTCTCTAACAAGTAGTGGCAGTTTATTTACACCAACTAAGTTTAACTCTTCCTTTGGAATTTTGTAGAATTCAGATATTCTTTTTATTTTTTCTTCATCATCAATTTTTAAAACCTCTTTTTCTTCAAAATTTTCTATTTTAAAGTCTTTTTCAAATAGAACACATACAACTTCGTTAATGCCTTCACGAATTCCAAGTTTCGTAGCGTCTTTTATTTGTCTTGTTGCAGCAACATAAAGTAATACTTCAAGGGGTAAGGATTTAGCAACATTTCTTCCTTTTTTCCAAGAATCTATTGCTTTTTTAACGGCAAAATAAACTTGATTTTCATCAATAATGTAATTTGCATCAAGAAATACTGCTTTTTTTCCGTATTTTGACAGAAACTCATCTAATTTTTCAACTTTTACTATTCCTTGTATTACTTTGAATTCCATTCAAGTCTCTCCTACATTTCTTCTACTTTTTCTAATATTCTTTTAAGAATTTCTTCATCACTTAGTATTCCTTCTGGTGGATCAACTATTTTTTTCAACCTAAGTGGGATAGAATCCATTCTATAGGCTGATCCTTCTACTTCTACGCCTGCTATTGCTGATGGAATAAGAATATTTGCAATTTTTGCTGTTAAACTCATAAAAGGATCAACTACTATTAGGGGTATCTTTTTTATATATTCAACTGTAGTTTTTGGAAAGTGAGCTACCGGATCACCTCCAAGTACGAACATAGCATCTGTATCTCTTCTACTTAAAATACTATTGGCATCTGTTTCTCCCGGATTGTACCAAGGATACCCTTTAGTAAAATCTACAGCAAATGGAAATCCGGTTTCCCAAGCACAAACTTCATTAAATCCTGTAACATTGTAGTGTCCTCTCATAGGTATAATTCCAAACTTTGTAAATTTGTACAGGTCTTTTACCAAGCTTATAGCTTCGCTTATATTCCAGTAATTTCCAATTGAATGTGTTAATCCCATACCAAAAAATATTACTCCAAATTTACAGTTTTTCATCATTTCTGCAAGTTCTTTTAGTTTGTTAATATCTACACCTCCAACACTCTTAACATTGCATTCACCAGTATTTATTATCGTTCTCAAAGCATTTAGAACTTCGTAATCTTTTCCGGGCTTTACTTGTATAAAAATATCTGCAAGTTTTGAGCTCTCAGTTGGTCTAACATCAACAACAACAACTTTTCTTCCAATTCTGCTTTTGGAAAATCTACCACTTGGAAAAACGGAGTATCTTGACATGTGTCTTGGGTGAGCATGCATTGGATTGCAACCCCAGAATATAATTAAATCAGCTCTATTTTTTACCTCACCCAATGTAAAACTTGGTACACCAACTTCATGAACAGCTAATATTGTTGGGCCATGGCAGACTGAGGATGTACAATCTATAACTCCCCCTACTTTTTCAGCCAATTCTATTGCTACTTCCTGAGTTTCGCAGGTTGTAGAAGAGAAGCCATAAAAAAGCGGTTTTTTTGATTTTACAAGTATTTTTGCACATTCTTCTATAGCTTTTTCAAGTGAAGTTTCCTTCCCATAAACTTTTGGTGTAAGGACTCTACCGTGATTTCTTGCGAGAATTTTTGAGGTACCGAGAATACATGCATTTTCAACTTTAATTTCTTTTTCGTCAGTTTCTACTATTAAATCATCGCATAATGCTCCGCAAAAAGGACATACGTAGTTATACACAATTTTAATTTTTTTTTGTTTTGCAATCATATCGAGATTTATCAGTATTTATGGTGATAAAAATTTTACTGTTTTAAAGTTATGTAAACGTTCTCCAAAAGTTCTCCAAGCATTAATTTATGTAAAAGTTCTCCTTTCTCAAATATTATAGCATTTCTACTGCAAAATTCTGCACAAAGACCACATCCTATGCACAAACATGGTTTTATGTATATCTTACCTCTAACTACGTTTATTGCCAAACCCTTAGACATTGTTTTGCAGACTGTTACACAATCCCCACATCCAGAGCATAAGCTATCTTCTATCGCCATTGCCATTGCTGAAAAGCTATAGTCTGCATTTGGTTGATAGTATTCATCTAAACTTAGTGTTTTTATATTTGAAAAATGCCTCAAAGATGATAGAACTCTGGAAAGGTAGTACGGTTGTATCCCAAGAAAAACTATTAAATCAAACTTTCTAAGTTTACGCCACTCTCCGTCTTCTATGAACTGGATTATGTGATGTAGTGTGTAACTTTTTGTTACGGGTTTTACACCCCTCTCTAATAATGGTTTGGATGAAGCTCCGGTAGCTATAACAGGCATAATATTGCTCAGTTCTACCGCAAAATCAACGAGGTACTTCTTTTCAAGTAGTAACCCACCTGTAACAAGAACAGCTCTTGATGACATTATTATTTTAGCTGCCTCAGAAGGGGTAACACAAACAGCCCTATCACATTGTAGTTCTGATTGTTTATAGCTACGAGGAATATATACCCAGCGTCTCACCAATTTTAAGCAATTACTTCATTTTTTAAATTTTTTGTTCACAAAAACTTAGAAGCAAATGTTTCAGTTTTACTATTGCATATTTCATTATATTTGCAATTTTTACATTTATTTGATTTTTCTTTTTCTGGTAAGAAATTGTTTTTCAATTTTCTAACTCTATCTATTGCTTTTAAGACAACTCTTTTATCTTTAATTCTAACTCTGTAATCCTTCAAAATTCCCGAACGACAATAGTATATATATCCTTTATCAATTTTTAGCATTATACAAAAAGCAGATAATTTAATTCTATCTTTGTACCATATTTCGTTATCTGGGGCTTTAAATCCCAATATTAATGGTAATTTTTCATTAAATGATTCAACAACCTCATCTAATACGCCTATAAGTTTTAATTTATCACTTCTTACTTCTACCTCTGTTTCTATGCTTTTTAAATTGTTTAGTTCACTTGAGAATTTAAAATTCTTTATTGCTTTTTTAAATAAATCTAAGTTTTCTTTACCATATATTGCAAGAAATCTACTTTCTGCTTTAGATTTCCAATCTTCTCCGTAGTTTCTCCAACTGAAGTATATTTCTTTCATAGCTTGAAATTCAGAAACTTGAGATTCAAGGGGAAAGTGTAAGTTGAAGTAACAGTACCTCTGACAAAAGAGTAAAGATGCTATATCGCTAACTCTGACAAACTCATTCATTCCTTTAGCTCCTCTATTTCTAAAACTTCGAGAGGTACTTTTCTCAATCTTCTACCTATTTCATACTTTGCTATCCTAGCAGCATGTTCTTTACTTTCTGCATTAAATACTTTCATTTCAAAAGTCAATCCAACAAGAGCTAAACCAGCAACCATAAATGCACTTTTGAGGGCCTCTCCACACTTGGGGCATTCCACATATCCTACATCTATTTCTACAAAGTCTAAGTCAGGATTTAATCTTTTACCAGCCTCAGCAACTGCTATATTCATAGCGTCTTCAACACTCTTCGCATTTCTGACTATCCAAGCTCCTTGTAGAACAACGATATAATCCAATTTACTCACCTCCAAAATAGTCTAAAAACCAAACAACTTCCTGAGAATACTTTTATCTTTTTTCTCATCTTTATTGGCTTCTTCAACTTCTTCAAACTCCGTTTTTATGTCCTTGGTTCTTAATTCAGCTTTTGTTTTTAAATCTTTTCCTTCTTTTGATTCGTTTTTCGAACTTTTTGACTTGTTAAAGATTTTAATTTTCTCCTTCTTTTTACTTTCAACAACATTTACTGCTGTTCCACCATGTTTACTCTTTCTAACTCTTATCTCTACTATTATTGGTTTCTCTAATTCTGGGCTTACGACCATTGCAGTTCCCGGAGGTAATCTTCTGATCTCATCGACCATTTCGGAAGTTAGACCTTCAACACCCTTCTTTATTGCATTTATATCGTTTGGATTTGTAACTCTCAGTATTATTTGTGTGTTGCACTGGCTTATTACATTTTTATCAACTCTTGCAGGTCTTTGGCTTATAACCATTAGCCCAAGACCAAATTTTCTACCTTCGCTTGCAATAGTTCTTAGTATCTGAGTAGAAACTGTTTTTCCAAATCCTCTTTCTGGAATAAAGTTATGAGCTTCTTCTATAACTATCATTCCAGCTGGTATTTCGTTTAATTTTCTTAATTCAAATAATTCACTACATATTCTTGAAACGATTAAATCCTGATGTTCTGGAGGTACACCTCTCATATCCAGTATGGTAACTTTTCCTTTTTGAAGTAAGAGTTGTATGGGTGTTGGATTTTCATCAAATAATCCCGCTTCAGTTATTTTTTCTAAACTCCCAAGAACAGTCCATTTTGAATTATGCTTTATTTTTTCAACTTCATTTATTACATCTTCTACAGTATAACTCCCACTTTTTTTTAAATTTTTTACAGCTTGATAAACAAGAGCTTGTGAAGAATTGCCAGTTATTCCCGCTAATTCTATTAATTCCTCTGCAGATAGATTTCTACCATCAAGTTTCAAAACACCATCTGCTACTTCTGCAAATGGCGAATTTGGTGGGACATATACTACAACGTTTTCGTAACCCTTAGGTTTAATTCCAAAATATTTCATTTTACTTAAATCAAATTCATCATCATTTGGATACTTTAAAGAAGAGTACTCTCCATGCGGGTCTATTATAAATAGGGGTACTTCTCTTTCTATTAATTCTTCTACAATAACTCCTGCCGTATAACTTTTACCACTTCCTGTTTTAGCGAGTATGCAGCAATGTTTTTGTACGAGTGAATTTATATTTATTTTGACTTTTATGTTTGTATCTTGTAAGTATCCAAGGTATGCTCCATCTCTCTTTAATCCAAGCACATCTATTATTAGTTCTTCTTCTGCTTTGAATACACTTTCTCCCGGAACAAACGGTGTTTTTGGAACTCTGAGCATACCCTCTTCATCTCTTCTACCAACGACTATTGCCTTAGCTATGTACAGCTCTTTTTCTACATCCCTTCCCTCAAGAACATCTAAACTTTTTAAATCAGCTGTAGCTTTTACTTCTACTACTTGGGCTATGACCCATCCTTCTACATCGTTCCACACTTTTACGTAGTCTGTCCTTCTTACTTCTCTTGGATCAAATACAACAAAGTTGAATTCAGTTGAAGTAGCTTCCCCATAAATTCTGCCCACTGCACCTTTTGTTCTCATTAAGATCCACCTAAAAAATTATATTAAAATAGTAAAAATATCAAAATAAAAAAGTTACGTTTTTATTCTATCTGGGTTAAAACCTTTTTTAACGAGGAGCTCTTTAACTCTATTTACGTGATTTCCTTGCAACTCTATGGTACCGTTTTTAACGGTACCACCACATGCAAGTTTCGACTTTAAAAAACGAGCAAGCTCTTCAAGATCTATCTCTCCACTATCTATACCCTCGATAACTGTAACTTCTTTACCGTATCTTCTTCTATTTATTTTTATAATAATCTGTTGCTGCTCCTTTGCGACCTCTTCACAAACACACAAGTCTTTGGGTAAACCACAGATGCTGCATATATCTGGACTCATCCTCTGGCATTACCTCCTTTTTTTATAAATAATTACAACTGGAATTATTAAAGTTTCGGTAAATTAATTTGAGCCGAGTAAACATTTCAATAGCTTCATGATACTTTATATACTTCAATAAAAATACTTCATAAATAGTGGGCATAGAGAAAAGATTATATATTGATAATCCATCCATGCTAAAAAAGTAAAAAAGGTGATGGAATGTCTGAGGAAGCTGTAAACGAGGCGATAAAACTACTTAAAGAGAACAATATAAAACAAGTTCTCTGTACTTTTTGTGATGTAAGGGGATACATGCAGCAATTCTCGATTCCAGCAAGAGAATTTACAGAAGGAAGTGGTTTTGAGGGAATAGGTTTTGATGGATCTTCTATAAGAGGATTTAAAACGATAGACCAGAGCGACATGGTCTGGAAAGCAGACCCATCTACAATAAGAATTATTCCTTGGATAGATGACCCTGTTCAAAAAACTGCTATAATGTTTGGAGACTGTTGTGAAGCATGGGGTGAAGAAATAGCTGATTGCGACCCAAGAGGTTACGTTGCAAAGAGGTTGCAGAAGAAGTTAGCAGATGAAGGGATGTCCGCAATATTTGGTCCTGAAATAGAGTTCTTCGTATTCGATTCTGCAGACCCAACAAAGCTTGCTTACGACCTTTGGGTCTCTCCAAACGGTGGTGCTGGAGACAGTTGGGGTCCGCCAAGAGTAATGCCTGATAGTCCAGAATTAACACCGGGTGGATTTGTAATAAGGCCAAAGGAAGGTTACTTCAGAGCACCTCCAGAAGATACGACTGTTGAGTATAGAAATGAACTTGTTGATAACTTGGAGAAGCTTGGTGTGTTTGTGGAGTACCACCATCACGAAGTCGCTACTGCTGGGCAAGTTGAATTGGACTTCAAGCCCAAGCAACTGGTTGAGGTTGGAGATTCATTCTACTTGTACAAATTTGCAGCTAAGAACATAGCTGCCATGTACGGCATGATCGCAACTTTCATGCCAAAGCCACTTTACTTGGACAACGCGAGTGGTATGCACACTCACCAGTCTCTGTGGAAGGGTGAGCCTTTTAAGGGTGAAGCTCTGTTTGCAGACCCTGACGACGAGTTTATGCTCAGTCAGACCGGCAGATACTACATAGGTGGATTGTTAGAGCACGCCAAAGCTTTAACTGCTCTTTGCGCACCAACTGTAAACTCTTACAAGAGACTTGTTCCCGGATTTGAGGCTCCGATTTACATATGCTGGAGTCCGAGGAACAGGTCTGCCTTGGTTAGAGTACCCATGTACTTGAAGAAGCCAGAAGCGATAAGGTGTGAATACAGAGGTGCTGATCCAAGCTGTAATCCATACTTAGCATTCTCAGCAATGCTTGCAGCTGGACTGGACGGTATAAAGAAGAAAATTGATCCAGGAGATCCGCTGATGAAAGACGTTTACGAGCTTTCACCAAAGGAGAAGAGAGAATTTGGTGTTGGAGAACTGCCAACCACTCTTAGAGATGCTATAGAGTGTTTGCAGAGTGATGAGGTAATACAGGAAGTGCTTGGTAGCCACATATTTGACGCTTTCGTTGAAATAAAGACGGACGAGTGGAACCAGTACTGCCTCTACATAACTCCGTGGGAGTTCATGAAGTATCTTGACATCTAAATTTTTTATTTTCTTCAGTCTTTTTAATAACTTTTAAAACAGGATTCTGTTAACTTATTGTTGGTGAGACGAAAAATAAAAAATTACTGAGTTTCCACCTCCGCCCCATTAGAAACAAACTTTGTCAACTTAATTTTGTAATAACTTGCCTCTCTTATCAAATCTTTCCAACTGTTTTCTATTTTTAAATTGATTCCACAAACTTCAGCGAGTGTTTCACCTTTCAAGCTTAAATTAAGAATTTGTAATAAACAAACCAACAATCTCACCAAATCTTAGCCGTTTTTTCACTTTTCAAACCCCTTAAATGTTTTAACCTATCCTTTAAGTTCCTTTCAACAACATTGTTTGTTTCTCCTGCTTTTATTTCAGTTCTTCTCACAAATTTAACTCTATGTTCTTTATACCTACTATAGAAAACTTTTTTGAAACCTTTTTCATAAGCCCGCAAAACATCTACAACGTTTGATAACTACCTCTATTGTTTTTTCTCCAGATATGTGAATGGCAATTAAAAATTTAGTATTAGCATCAATTATTTCCCAGAACTGTTTGTACTCACCATCACATTTTATCATAGTTTCATCAACATGGGATTTTCCACTTAATCTAACTTTGGGATTATCAACAAATTCTTTAACCAACACTTAGAATACTTCGTTACTATTTCCAAATTGTTACTTAGCTAATATTAACTCCAAATGTCCTTGCTATTTATCTTTGAACTCTTCTAACTTATAAGCCTTCAAAATACAAATCCAAAGCAGTAACTATGACTTTATCCTTAATTCTCATTTTAACAAAAGTTCCATTATCAACAAACTTGTGTTTACAATCATTGCACAAGTGGCTTTCCTTTACTTTTTCCGTATTTGATTACATTTTTTGAGCCAAAGTATTTGCACGTATTAATATATTATCATAAGGATGAAAACGGTATTCAACATACCAGATGGAACTTGGGAAATAATCGAAAAAGAACTTAAAGGGAAGAATGGAGAAGGGTTTTGAAGATAATATGAAATATTGTTCTGGCTTATTTATCTGGGAAAGGTTATTTGGAAAAGAAAAAGTGAAGCATAAGATGGAAATCATCAAAATTAAGGCTAAAAAAGCTTTCACTCCGACTAAAATTCCAGGAGCAGATTATGTAATTAATCAGTATGTTGGTTGCGAGCATGCTTGTTTATACTGCTATGCTAAGTTTATGTGCAAATGGTATAGCTATGGAAAATGGGGTTCTTGGGTTGTGATTAAAGAAAATATTCCAGAGCTTGTTAAAAAAGAAAATGTGAAAGGCGAAGTTTACATGTCAAGCGTTAGTGATCCTTACCAGTCAATTGAGAATAAACTGAAACTCACGAGAAAAGTTTTGAAAAATATGAATAAAAATATTAAATTAGGTATTTTAACCAAATCCGATTTGGTTTTAAGAGATATAGATGTTTTTAAAGAGTTTAAAGATGTAGAGGCAGGTTTAACGATCAATGGTTTTGATGGTATATTGAAAAAAGAAATAGAGCCGTTCTCCCCAAGCAATGAAAAAAGAATAGAAGCACTGAAAGCGTTTTATGAAAATGGTGTAAAAAACTATGCGTTTATTTCACCGATAATTCCAAATTTGGTTGATGTAGGACAATTGATCAAAGAAACAAAAGGCTTTGTGAGTTTTTACTGGTTTGAGTTTTTGAATTTAAGAGCGAGTGGCAAGGAGTTTAGAGAGTGGTTAAGGCAGAATTATCCTGAAAGCTACGATGTAATTTCGGATAAATCTAAATTCGAAAAATATCTAAAAGAAATTGTAAGTACAATAAAAAAGAACAACATTCGATGCAAAGGTATTTGCATACATTATCCAAAACTAATGGTAGTAAGATGAGAATGACAAAAGAAAAAAGAAGTTAAGGAACTTAAAGAGAAAATTGAATTATTGGATGATATGCTATCAGCTTTGGCTGAACTACTTGAAGAAAAAGGGTTTTGAAGGATGAAGCGTGAGAAAAGAAGATTTAAGAGAAGATAAAGGAAAGTAGTAAATTGAAAAGGATTTAGTCAAAGTAAATAAGCAAGTTTTTTGATATCTTTATTAGCTACATATGTGTAAATCTGAGTTGTTCTCAAGCTTTTGTGTCCTAATAGTTGTTGAATGTATCTTATATCTGCTCCAGCTTCAAGCAAATGTGTGGCAAAGCTGTGCCTCAAGGTGTGTGGTGTTACCTTCTTTTTTATTCCTGCTTTTCTTGCAGCATTTTTAACTATTTGCTGGATTGTTCTTTCATTGTATTTTTTACCTCTTTCTGAAATCAAGATAAAACCAGACCTTCTTATCCCGTATTCCCCCAGTAATTTTTTCAATTCTCTATGAAGAAAAACAACTCTTTCCTTTTCCCCTTTTGTCCCTTTCAAAATCAATATCCTGCCATTTTAAATTTATCACTTCGCTCAAACTTATGTTAGTTGTGACTTCAAAGAGTTTTTAAATTTCACTCCTATTAAGAACAACAGGTAATTTTTGTTTTGATTTTGCCAAAGGCAAGCTTTCATCAAATTTCTCGTTCAAAACATTTTCATGAAAGAATTTCAAAGCGAAATAAACACTTCTTATTGTTGACCTGCTCTTGTTCGAATATGAAAGGAGAAAATCTCTTGGAGTTTTTCCAGATTTTAGGAATTTGATTACAATATCTCTGTATTTCTTTCCGGTTCTATAGGAGTATTTTCTTAGCTTGAGTTCTTCAATTAGTTTGCCAACAAGCTCATAGTTGCTAAGTTTTTTTATGTTCTTTTTGCATAGCCTTAACCATGGAAAAGAAAGATTTAGATATTTCGCTTGCTATACTTAATTCAGTAGTTTCCCGAAAACATTGCGGAAATTTGAGTTATATAAAATTCCACTGCTCAAAACTAAAAGATTTATGTATTACTAATTTATCGTTAGAGGAGGTGAAAATATGAAAAGTAAATTGAAATGTCCCAAATGTGGCCATGAATTTGTGTATGAATGGGTCCTTTCGCCTCTTTTACAAGCATAAGATGGGGGAAGAAAAGATATATGCGATGCCCAAAATGTCATAAATGGTCTTGGTTCAATGTATGGGACACAAGAATTAGCAATAAAAAATAAACGAGCAGTGGAACTCTGCGGTGCTACGCACCTTACCCTACAGGTCATATAACAGCGGGTATGCTGTTCGTTCACCCAAATGCTCAGCAAAGCCTCGCACTTCACATACCCGCAAAACGTTGTCCGAAATTCGGCTCGGCGGCTTATCAATAGATTTAAAAGGCTGGAACCAATTATGGTATTATGGAGAGACCAATCATGAACCAAGAGACTAAAACCAAAGGAGAAATAATGTTAGAAAAAGCAGAAAAAATTGGTAGTTTCTGGGCATTCAAAGAGGAACCTTTATCTAAGGATAAACAACTATTGCTCTTTGATAATGTGCAATTTATCTATGAACTTGCACTTGCTCAACTGGAATTAAAAGCTTTAGGTGTGGAATTTGAGGTAACAAATGGGCTTAGAGAGTTTAGGCTCCTGAAAGACCCTGAAGATGTAGAAACTCTTAAAAGAAAACTTGCTTATTTCAAATTGATAAAGGGAGAATATACTGATTATTTTTACATCGTAAGGAAAAACCGAACAAGGTCTGTAAATCAGTACCTAACACATTGGATATATCCTTATAAGGGAAAATTTCACCCTCAGATGATTAGAGCATTACTTAATATTATAGGATTAAACAGAGGAGATACTGTATTGGATCCCTTTATTGGAAGCGGGACAACAGCAGTAGAAGCTCAATTATTGGGTATTAATTGTGTAGGAATTGATATTTCTCCTTTATGTGTTCTTCAGAGTAAAGTAAAGACTGAATCTATAGAAGTTTTACCTGAAATATTGGAATGGAAAGACGAAATATTAAGTAAAGTTGGAGTAAATCTATTCAATCTTGATGATAAAGCGCTTGATAAAGTAATAGATACCATACCAAACGAAAAGGTAAGAAACTTTTATCTTATGGCAAAACTGGTTGCTGTAAGTGATAACGCAAGGAGAAAAAAAGACTTTACTAAGGCTTTCAGAAAAAATCTGGATTTAATGATTGCATCAGTAAAAGATTATATTGATATTGTGGAAGAACTTAACCTAAAACTTGGAAAAGTGAATATTAAGGTCGGAGATTCCAGAAACTTATCTTTAGATGATAATAGCATTGATGGTATAGTAACATCTCCCCCTTACTCTATTGCCTTAGATTATGTTTCTAATGATGCTCATGCACTAAAAACATTAGGATATGATTTAAAAGAGTTAAGAGAAGAATTCATCGGAGTAAGAGGTAAAGGGCAGAGAAGAATAGATCTTTACAATGAAGATATGAAAAGGAGTTTAGAAGAAATGTATAGGGTTTTAAAACCCGGAAAATATGCCGTTATAGTGATTGGAAATGCCACATATCAAGGGAAGGAGATAAAGACGGTAGAGTTCATTATAGACTATGCAGAGAGAATAGGGTTTAAACTCGTGAAAAACATAGATAAGATAATTTTTGGGCTTTACAATGTGATGCAAAAGGAAAATATTTTAATATTTAGAAAGGAGGTTTGAACATGAATGGAAATCCATGTAATAACTGTCAGAATAGTCCTTGGGTTCAAAGAGCAAATCGCTTTATAAGCAATAGTTCAAACCCACAGGAACAAATAGAAACCGTTAGATTTTTACTCCAAAATGGTCATTGTGGTATAAGTAATCGAACAAGTATAGAGAGTATATTAAGCCATTTAAGGAATCTAGGAATTAATTTAAATCGAGAAGAATTTCAGAATACTGTTTTAACCGAACTCAAAAGAGCGGGGATTGTGGCCACGCTGGTATATCCCGGACCTCAGGGAGGTGTATTTATTCCATGTGATGCTTCAGAGATAAGGGAAGTAGCCACGCAAGTCTTAGATAGGATTATCCAAGAATTGAGAAACCTTGAAGGAACTGCTACCCAGACGCAAATTGAACATATTGTTTCCGTTCTAAGAGAATTAGTAGAATTGTTAAAGGGGTTGATATAATGGATGATAAAGAAAATATGGAAAGAATGAAAGAATATCAGAAGGTTATAAGGGAAATATTGTCCGCTTTTGAAGGAGTGTCTTTTCCTGTAATAGTTGAATCATCAACAGGCTACAAAGTTCTAAGTATTGATAAAAAAAGAGATGCTGACTTAATTGAAGATTTATCTACTATCGCCAGAATAATAACAAATCGCTATTATAAAACTCCTATCACGAGGGATACATATAGATTGGTTATTGGGAAAAAACCTAAAGCTTTTAGACCAAATGAAGTTGGAAGAATTTTGGAATATGAAATATATAATACCCCTAAGAACTTTAAAGTTATTTCAAGAGTCCAACCATTAAAACAGGTTGGTTATCCAGATGTAAAAATTATAGAAAAAACTGGAAGAATCTCATTTGTAGACATTAAGGCAACAACAAGACCAGATGTGGGTTCTCCCAGAGATTTTTATTATTCCACCAAGGAGAAAACCCTTGAAAAAATCAATTCGGATGGCTTTCATTTACTTCTTGGTTTCATCATTAAAGAAACAGAACCTGAAAAATTCATAACTATTGGTTGGAAACTTGTTGATCTCTCAAAAATAAAAGTTAGTATAAAAGCAGAATTTAATGCAGATAATTTGGAAATTTACAAACCAGAAGCAATAATTAAAGAGGAATGGTTGGAGAAATTATAATGACGCCGCCGAGCCGAACTCTCCGCTTCGCTTCGGTGCTATCGCACTCGGACAACAAGCGGGTATCTGGCTCCGTGCCTTCGGCACTACGCCCAAATCCTTCGCCCTTCGGGCTCAGGACTTCAGATACCTGCCAAACGTTATACGCCATCTCGCAAGATATAAATAAGGAAAAACGGTTATAGGTGATGAGCAAAATGCTATGGAATAGAGATGAAGAATATAAGTTCTTCAAGAAAACGCTTGAAATCGCCACTCCTGAACAGCTGTTCTATTTGACAGAGGATGGACGATATTTAGCATATTGGCCTAAAAAATATAAAGGAAAGAAAACTACTCTCCAAAGTAGAAATGCCTTTATTGGAAGTTATACCGAAAAATGGGTTAAAAATTTGTTAACTCCACTTGCAAAAGAATTTGATGCCCATGCGATCCATAATGTTGTTTGTGAGGATATTGGTATTAGTGAGCGTTCTCCAGCAGATGTGGCAATAGTAAAGACTCCTCAACGTATCCAGAAACCCGAAAATATTCTTCTCTTAGTAGAGGTTAAGATGTCCATTGTGTGGAATTGGGAATATATTCCAACTACTGGAGAAATAAAATGTATAGGAGACTATACAACGCATCAAGGAAACCCAGGATTATTGCGTTCTGATACAATGTTAAAAGCTATTGGAAAAAGCATAAATATAAGGGTTTCTGGATATGAGTCTTCTAAGATTCCTATTGTAATTATGGGGAACACACCAATCACTAAGATATATTACAACAAGGTAGATTTTCTAAAAAAAGCGGGAATTATTCAGAGGTTTTATTCAGTAAATCCAAATCCTCTGGACAAACCAAGCCTAAATAACATTAAAAACACTCCCGAAAAGGGATTTTTAAGAATAGACGAAATTAGTGAATTATATGATGACCTTCGCCGCGTAATCAAGGAGGATAAAGAGTTCTTTTCTTCCATGCTTCCAAAGAAAGAGCTTGGTAGAATTATAGAAATAGCAAACAAAGAACTAACATACGAGAAAAAAGCAGAGAAATTTTTAAGACTGCTTCGGGGGATTGAAAATGAATAAAAAAAGAAAAAGTACAAAAACAAGTAAGTTCGGAGTACCTGGCAGGATAAATCATGATTCGAGCGAATTTTATGCAAGTAGGTTATACGATGATTTTCCTACTGAGAGAAATGTCAAGTATGTAGAGAACTCTATTCCAAATGATTGTCTAAACAAAATTTTCTGCAAAAGTAGCGAAAATATGGAGGAGCTACCCGATAATAGCGTCCATCTGATGGTTACTTCGCCCCCATATAACGTAGGAAAAGAATATGACCAAAATCTCTCTTTTAGGGAATATAGAGAGTTTTTAAAAAGAGTCTGGGAAGAAGTTTATAGGGTCTTGGTTCCTGGTGGTAGGGTTTGTATAAATGTTGCTAATCTGGGAAGGAAACCCTATATCCCGCTTCACGCTTTTATAATTAAAGACATGTTAGATATTGGATTTCTTATGAGAGGAGAAATTATCTGGAATAAGGGATCAAGTGCCAGCCCATCCACTGCCTGGGGTAGCTGGTTATCTGCTAAAAACCCTACTTTGAGAGACATCCACGAATACATCCTTGTTTTTTCAAAAGACACCTTTAAAAGGGAGAATCCTCAAAGAAGAGAAAGCACAATTTCAAAGGAAGAATTTTTAGAGTTTACAAAAAGCGTATGGACATTTCCGGCAGTTTCAGCGAGAAAAATAGGGCATCCTGCTCCATTTCCCGTAGAGTTGCCGTATAGGTGCATCCAATTATATACATTTAAAGGAGAGGTTGTTTTAGATCCATTTATGGGAAGTGGGCAGACTGCAATAGCCGCTATAAAAACAGGAAGATATTATGTTGGATACGAGATAAACGAAGAATACATCAAACTGGCAGAAAAACGAATCAAAAATTTTCTACACGAATTCAAAGCACCTAAGCTCTTTGATTATCTTAGGGAGGAAGAGATTGATGTACGAGACGGCGTATAACAGCGGACATACGGCTACAGGGCTATGCCCTTCCGCCCAAATCCTTCGCTAACGCTCAGGACTTCACATACCCGCAAAACGTTATATCAACAACAATTTAGTAGAGTCTCTAAAACAGAAAAATTTAAAAAATTAAAGTAGTATTATATTAAGCCCAATGGCTTTTCTAAGCTGCCTTAGTCAGCTTGGTTTCATTGAGGAGGTTTGACCATGTTAGGTATGGAAAG